>ERZ779888.670-NODE-670-length-39287-cov-16.566553_pt1 | contig 39287 bp, 47 predicted proteins | sample MGYA00511245_ERZ779888 | MGnify/ENA primary metagenome ERZ779888 (study PRJEB29588, sample SAMEA2155255) | human gut metagenome | biome: human gut; feature: human-associated habitat; material: faeces | place: Denmark | collected 2008/2010 ...
GCCGGCCACGGCCTTGGCCAGCAGCGTCTTGCCGGTGCCCGGCGGGCCGACGAGCAGGGCGCCCTTGGGCAGCTTTGCGCCGATGGCGGCGTATTTGCCCGGGTTGTGCAGAAAATCGACAATTTCCGTCAGCGCCTCCTTCGCCTCGTCCTCGCCGGCGACATCGGCAAACGTCTTGCCAGTCTGCGCTTCGACATAGACCTTGGCGTTCGCCTTGCCAAAGGACATGGCGTTACCGGGGCCGGCCATGTTCTGCAGCCTGCCGATCATGAAGCGGCCGATCATCGCAAACAGCAGCGCCGGCAGGATCCAGGTCAGCAGGAAGGACAGCAGCGGAGAGCTCTGCGTGGGGATGTTTGTGCCGAATTTCACGTCTGCTTCTTCCAGCCGGCTCTGCAGCGTCTCATCCGGCCAGATGCCGGTCTTATAGTAGCGCAGCTTGCCGTTCTCGTCCGTGGCGGAGAAGATGTACAGCTGCTCGGAGTCGTCGCGCGCCAGCTCCTGGACGCTTCCGGCGTCGAGCATCTTCAAAAACTCGCTGTAGCTGGTCTCATATACCCGGGTTTCCATGAGCGGCGGGAACACGAATACGTTGAGCAGAAAGAGGACGAGCGAGGCGATGACGATATAGTAGATGATGGGCTTTTTCGATGGATTTTGTTCCTGCATGGGCGCTTCCTCATACAACGATTGTGATTATTGACCTAAACTGTAGGATAGCTTAGAGTGTGTTTTGCGTGTATGGAGTTGGAAAGGAGCAGAGGATAACCACACGATACACAGAAGAAAGAGGGAAATGTATATACAGTAAGGGAGGAGCAGGTGAAAGAATGGACACCTGTTTTTTTGTAGAGGCGGTTAAGCCCATGAAGGCTTAACCGCCTTGATTACTAAAGAGCAGGAACCAGATGCAGTGTCAAGGGCAGCGACAGCTGGGAGTGGAGATTTTGCGAAGCAAAATACTACTCCGAACCCTTTACACTGCAGATGATTCCTGCCATAAGAGAAGTGAAAGTAAAGAAGCCTTTCAAGGCAGGGAGGTTGTGTGCATGACGAAAGAACAGTTTTGGAGAATTATTGAGGATGTAAATGCGGTATCCCAAAATCATGACCAAGAGACGGTTTGGACAAGGATAGTAGAGAATCTATCTCATTACCCTTTAGAGGACATTATGGATTGGCACCTGATTTACCACGAGTACAAAGATGCGGCATACCGGGATGAAATGTTTGCGGTCAGTACAGCGTTGGGATCGGATTATGCCGATGAGGGCCTGAACAATTTTCGGGCATGGTTAATTTCTTGCGGGAAAGAAGTATTTATGAACGCTCTTCGAGAACCCGTTACTTTGGTGGATTCCCCAAAAAAGGATGGGTGCTTCAATTACGGAAAATATGACTATGCGGCCTTCTATGCATATAACGCAAAGATGTTCCGAATAGACCCAGACAGTACACAGGATCTGATATACGCACTGGAGGACTATACGCTGGACAGAGAAACCATAGAGGACATTCATGAAGAACTGCCAAAGCAGCAGGGCTTCGGTCAAAACGGGGTCGGTGCTTCCTTTGCTAACTATTACTCCCCAAATTGCGGTAAAAACAATGCGCCGCAATCAGATGCCATCCAGGCATTGATGGACAGTGGAGAGGTTGTACATGCCTATGTCTACAGCAACGGAGGAAGAGAAGAATTCCTGTTCCATAACACTCCGGAAAACATTGCATCCTTTATTGGAAGCCGACCGTTTGTGGATCAAATGATTTTGACCACTCCGATGGACGAGCTGATTATGAATACCATGGGAAACTTTATCGACCAGTGTCCAGATAAGGAGTTGCTGGAGCAGGTCAAGGAGACCCTCATCCCCATCCAGCTTGGTGAAGCAGAACCGCAGCCTATCTTTAGTCCCAGTGTGGAGGAGGTCAACGAATATTATGAGCAACAGGAAAATCTGGATCTGGGCATGTAATTGATACAACATGAAATCCACAGGAGAGAATGCTGGTGACGGCATTCTTTTTTTCTGCCCTAATACAGAAAGAAGAAGGCGATCGGGTTGAGAAAACAGACGGATTTAGCTGCGATGAAACAGCTGGCAAGGGTATTTTTAATGATGGATCCGGAACCGACATCATTCTCACCGGTGATAATAAAGCATCCGTTTACGGATTCAGGAATAGTAACGGTAAGAAGTGGTAACGAATATAGAGCAGCCGATATCACAGCAGATGAAGCGGTGAGGAGCCAATGGAGAGAGCAAATGGCGTCGTTAATTGAGAATGCTGAGACGCCGAGGCACATCTATATGATGCTGACCAAATCCTATCGGTTTGCCTTTTTGAAGTATGCAATGCCATATTTTTCGCAAAAGGATTTTTCCGAATATCTGGCCAACGCATGGGTCATGTGCGAAAGCCCCAACAATGATCCTAACTTTACGCAAAAGCAGATGTTGGGCCTGTTCAAAAAAGCGGATCCCCAGGTGCTCATGGATGAGGACGAATACAAGCAGTTTCAGGCATTGGAGGATACCCTCGTTGTCTATCGCGGCGTAACATCATATAACGCCAACAGGGTGAAAGCTCTGTCCTGGACATTGGACAGAGAAAAGGCGGAATGGTTTGCGCACCGCTTTGATGAGGATGGCGCCGTATATGAAGCGAAGATTGATAAGGCGCATGTCTATGCCTTTTTCAGCAGCCGAAACGAGTCAGAGGTAATCGTCGATCCTGCTTTTCTGAATGAGCTTGCAGAAGTCCAGACAGAGGATGAGGGCCTCTCCATGACCATGTAGGAGAAAAGCAGATGAAAGAAATATATAAGGTACAAACACCAAAGCGGATCGTGTTCGGCGATCCGCTGTATTTTGAAGAATTCAGCGGAGCCAGACTGGAGCAGCTCGTCGTGGATGTCCAGCCGCCTGAAGCGTTTGGCGCAAGAGTCGTACTCAGGGAGTTTTCCGCAGCGGAGGCGCCGGATACGTTGATCCGGACCATGGAGGTCTACCTGGCTCCAGAGGAGGACATGGACATATATCTGCGGGGGATGAAATATGAGCTTCAGGAGTGCATCGAAAAGGAAATCGGTGTGGATACCGCCAGATACTATCTTCAGGTGGATGATAGAGAGGATATCCTGCACACGGGGGGAGATGGCTACTGGGGCAGTTACGAAGAGCTGTCCCGGAATACAAGGGATGGGAGAATGGTAGAAGCCGCCATCCTCACCGTCATCTGGCCGGAATACGAATCCATGGAGAGCATGCGGCAGCATGCTTTTTTCTTTTTCCGGGATATGCAGCTTCTGTCGGAAGAGATGGAAGAAGCGGACAACGAACCACAAATATACGGCGAGGAGGGGATCGGGATATGACGCTCTATCAGCAAGAAATGCTGCGAAAGCTGGGCCGGCTGGATTGTGCCGGGCGGTATGATGAGGAAAAGGGATTGCTGGTCATTTCGTCGGGCGGGACAGGCTTGTGCTGTCAGGACAAGAAAGGCTATCTCAGCTGGGAATCGGAGAAAATCCGCACAGAGGAGGAAAAAGCGGTTCTTTCTCAAATCGGCGAGCAGGCAAAGCTAATCCGTGCGTATGTGGGACAATACGAAAATTCACCGTCCATGGGGATTCCCGAGGTTGAGGGATACCGAAGAATGGCAGAATACGGCGATACGGTCATGGCCGGCATGTACAGCGAACAGCACGGGTTCATGTTTACTACATGGACGCAGAACGGGGATCGCAGCAGGGTTACCAACGGGGACTACTCCCCCAATTATGAGTATGTCAAGGAGGCCTTCGCCATAAGGGCGGGGCTGGTGGACAGATGCCGGCTGTTTACTCCGGAAGAAGCCGCCAGCCTGTATCGCTGTGTTGATTTTACCAGAAACAACTGTATGACACTCACATGGGAGCAGGAACAGGAGTTAAATGCACTGACGGAAAAACTGCAGTTTGGATACCCGCAGCTGGAAGAAGCGCCGCCATCCTTCGAGCAGGGGGATAACCTACAACTAAATATGTAATATGTAACCAACGAGATAGGCCCAGGCTTTTGATAGTAAAACAAAAGCCTGGGCCTTTTCCGTTTTCAGGAAAGGAGCCAGGCCATGTATTTTATGGATGACGAACGTTTACGGGAGTATGAGCGGTTTATGCAGCATACGCCCCATTACAGGCCAAGGGGCTGCGGCGTCATCGGCATTCGGATTATGGATACAAAGCCACCGCCGGCACCCTATGAAGAAAGAATGGGACAAATGGCTGCTCATATTCCATTCCAATCCTTTCGGATGCGGCTGAACCAATACCTAAAGGAAAGCGAGGGAAACCCTATGATATTCAAAGATGGGCGGCATCAGGCGGCCTTTTGGACGGCGATTGAAAGGGTGGGACAAAGGGATTATGGACTGCTGTCCGCACTTTACCTGCTGACAGCGGATCCGCGGTTGAGGCGCATAGTCGAGAAAAGGCATCCAGGAGGGACGCTTCTCTTTGAGCCATTCTGCGTTCCAGGCTGTACGGAGAGCGCATATACCTTGTACTGTGCGGCGAAGGATCTGTACCTTGGCACCAAACACCTGACCATTGACGACCTGGGCGATGCGAAGCTGATCCCAACGGAGCTGTTTAGGCTCATCTGCAATGCCATGGCCGTCCGCAGATACGGCCTCCGGGCACTGGAAATCGGGAAGGAGGAATAGCATGAACACAAGAATCTGCTATCTGTACCGGGATTCAGATAATTATAAGGTCCACAACATGTGTGTCATCCATGGGGAGCTGACCGACAGCCAGATCGATCAGATCCTGGAGTGCTGCGATATGGGGGAATACTTTATCCCCAGCCAGGTGGGATTGCCGGAGCGCAAATTCGATGAATTTGATTCGGAAAGGGATCACTGTTGGTTTGAGCTGAACCGGGACGGCTTTGAATCATGCAATCAAGAGGCGGATACATTCCTTATGGCGGAGCAGCTAACGGCAAACTTCCAGGCATGCAAGAACAACTGGCGGGATGATTTGGCACCCAATGGGATGGAAGGCCCCACATTATGAATAAAACAGTAGGAGGAATGCAAATATGGCGAGAATACGGTCTTTTAACCTGGATCGATGGAGCGAACCGGATGAGCAGCGCCGGGTCCGGCATATTGGCATGGCGGATGCCAGGGAGACATTTGAAAAGCTGAAGAAGCATCTGGAGGCCACCGGCCTGCTGCCGGATGAGTATTTCCTGTTTGACGGAGAGTACGAAACCCAGCTTAAGGGAGAACTCCCGAACTTCGATCATGCCCTCTGCGTCCCCAATTATGGAGCCAGCGAGGGCATTTATCTGGACATCAGCCTGGTGTGCAGGAATGAGGATGGCAGCCGCAAATTTATCCCATTTGCCACCGGCAAGACTCTGGAAGAAAGCGGGGACGCTTTCCTGCGGATGCACCGGATCGCAGGGGAATGCTCGCTCCTGCTAAACGGCAGAGGTATATATTTTGAGCGCAGCGAAACACCATTGTTTTTAACCAGCGAGGAAACAGACGCAGTGATCAATGCGCTGGAACTGGAAATCCTGTCGGATATCTCGCCGGAACAGGCACGGCTGCTTGAGGGGGTCATGGGCAAGATTGACGGGCAGCGGCTGACGCCGGTTTGCGCCGTTGCCTGCCATGGGGTGGACGATTACTCTCTCTGGACGGCGGACCTGCCGGTTGCGGTGGTACAGGAGATCGCCCGAGACGGCAGTAAGGTACACGGCCGGCCGGAGGATCTCATGGCGCAGATGGCGCCGGATACCCTGCGCATCCTTTTCCCCTATCAGGAAGAAGGAGAAATCAGCTTCAGCACCATCCCGGAAAGGCTCGATAATCTGGATGCCTATACCAATTGGGGCGGCTCTGAACGAGGCAGTAAGGAAGATATCCTGTCCGAACTGCAAAAGGAGATGGGGCTGGAGCAGTCAGAAGGTGTGGAGCAGCAGATGGGAGGGATGCAAATATGACGAAGGGAGAACGGGTGGCATTTTCGTATGGGCGCTCCAGCTGTGTGTCCGGCACTTTGATGGCTCCCGCTTATGATGGGCGAATGAGATCCCTGGTCAGTGAAAGCCGGGCCGAACGCGGGATAAGGAGCAATATGCGAAATATGGCGGCCTGGTACATTGGATATGCCTGCCAAGCCGCTGTTGCGGGAAGGGGTATTACACAGGAACAGTTTCGGGGCATGATGACCGCTGTTATACAATGCGATTCGCCCAGTAATATCACAGAAGGATGGGCTGCCTTTGCCAAAGAGTGCGTGGAGGCTGGACAATACCCGGATCTGGAGGAAACGCCGGATCCGGAGACCGGCGTCAATCGGTGGCTGGAAACTATCCTTGCCGGCCTGCTCCAGATTCGGGGAGAATATGGGGACGACATAGCCAGGGAGCTTGCGGCATTGTCCCTGCGCCCCTGCTGCCTGTACCCCGGTGAAATGGGCCATGCCGCACAGATCCTCCAGGCGGGTGGCGGCGTAGAGCAGATTGAAGGGTACCTGGCGGCAAGCAAACTGGAAGACGGGCCGCCCTTTTACCCGCACATGGAGGATATTGCGGAGCTGTATATGCCAAAGAGGCAAATGAACGATCTGAACATGGGAGGGATGTGATATGGCAAAGGTCAGAGCCGTGATCGAGGCTGACAGCGGTACGCTGCTGGTGGATTTCCCACAGGGAATCTATGCCCTGTATGAGAAGCTCCGCTCAGTGGGTATCCGGCACAGCCCTTCCAATATTCCCATCGCAGACGAGGAAGACGGGGCGATCCGGGTGAAGCTGTATGCGGAGGACGATGTGGGCAAACGGTTGACCCTGCTGTTTTCTGAGGACAATACCCTGGCGGAGGTGAATACCACCGCCTTTGTAATGGAAAATACAGATCCTGAAATCAGGCCCCAGCTGGAAGAAAATCTTCTGCACGGCCAGTACGCCAGCTTCCAGGAGCTGATCGATGATGTGCGGGAGATGACATATGCCCTGGGATCGGTGCGGCGCTCTTATTTCTGCCCTCTGCGCGGCAGTGTAGACGATGGCGAGTATGAGGATTTATGCGATGCGGACAACCGGTTCCTGCGTGACTATGCCTGGGCGATCCAGGAGAAGCTGGAAGAAGACCAGGCAGCCCCGGAGGCCGCCATGGCGCAATTTTTTCATGATGACGCCGGCGTCAAGGCAAAGTTGGTTTCCGCTGTTTGGAATGTGGAGGGATACAGGGGGCAGCTGTACGGAAAGATCGAGTGCCGGTTTAAGGAGCAGCTGACCGAAGCGGAGGAGGAGATCTTCCGAAAATGGATTTCCGGCCAGTGCAGCGATGGATATGGCGAGCACTTTGAACAGCAGCCCATCGATACCGAGGACAGCGACCTGTACGTCTCCTTCTGGTACAGCGGCGATGATTATTTCCTCTGTTCAGAGGAAGAGCTGGATGCATGCGTTGAAAATGCCCGGCAGGGGCCGCAGATCGGAGGAATTTAGATGGAGAAATATATAGACGCCATGATTCGTCAGAATCTGATGCAGCGACAGGCAGAAAGAAAAAAAGTGGACGAGATCGATATCCGGCAGTTCCCGGAACTGACTGTGAATTGGGTATCCGGCCATAAACTGCGGACGGAAACCGTATCCAACGATCCTGCGGCGCTGGCGGAGTGCGTGATGCGCCATCGGGAGGATGGCGAGCTGTCGATCCGGTCACAGGACGGTGTGGAGGTTATGGTCGCGAACAGCGGCTATGTGCTGATGGCGCGGGACATGAAATACTGGAAGGATGTAAATGAGCAGCTGCACCAGGTAATGTTTGCGGAGAACAGGGAAACAGTTCAGAACATAGAGGATGGCGGCATGGAGATGGGCAGGATGTGAAAGATGCGCTTCCCTCTTCCCCTGACATGAGAAATACCTCGGAAAGGAGATCGGACAAAATGAATTTTTTCCAACAGCAATTGAAATGGATCCTGGGAAATCAGCCCGAGTTCCAGGATGCTAAATATGTCGGCAGAGCCTGTTTTGTGCCGCTGGTGGATGGAACCCGGATCAAGGCCGAGCTCATCACCCGCGGCACGCACGAAAAATACGAAGCGCTGAAGCTGACGGCCATGAACAAGGCGGAAGGTCAGATCGACGCCACAATCCTGGAATTTAAGGACTACTTTGCAGCGCAGAAAGGCTCGACGGCGGGGGCTTTCACCCCGCATATCTGGATTTACCGGGAGAAGCCGGAATGGTACGGTGCGCCGGGATATACGGAAAAGGAAGAGCTGGGAAAGGCAGCCGGTGAGTATGTCCGGTTGTTCACGCCAGAGCAGACAGCATCGGCCGACATGGCGCCCAATCTGTAGGAGGGAAAGGTCATGAACGAGTGGGAACGCAATCGGCGGCTGGCCGAGCCGACCAGAAAAGCCTATCCGCCGGGTACGCGCATTTTGTTGAACCATATGGACGATCCCCGTGATCCAGTACGCGCTGGAATGAGAGGTACAGTTCGGTTCGTCGATGACCAGTCGCAAATCCACATTCAGTGGGACAATGGCCGTGGCCTTGCGCTGATCCCCGGTGTGGATTCCTTCCGGAAGCTGACACAGGAGGAGCTCGTGCAGGAGTGCGTGCCTCTGCAGAAAGGGATTTTCTGCATCGTTGAAGAGGATGGGTGCTTTGAGGGATATACCACGGGTAAGACCTGGAACGGATGGGTGCAGCCGCTTTTTGAAAAAGACACGGCGGAAAAGGTGTGCGCAAAGTACCTGGGCGGCCAGCAGGCAAAGACCGTATATGATAGGGAACGGAACAGCTTTGTGGTAGATGACCATGAGCTGGGCATGGCCTATGAATATGAGGGGAAGCCCTATCAAATCGACGGCGAGATCAAAATCCTGTACCCTATCGGCTCCGGCGAATGGTGCTGGGACTATGCCGAAGGGCAGGATATGGCCCGTGACGCAGAGGAGAACCCAGCGATGGAGGAGGAAAACGGGCCGGAATTGGGAATGTAAAACAGAAGCGCTGAGATGGACGCCGCTATGGAACGCATAGCGGTATTTTTTATTGGGAGGTGATGTTTCAATGTGAAGAAAACAGAAGAGGCGTTGACCATGGGAAGCCTGTTCGACGGGATCGGAGGCTTCCCTCTGGCGGCAGTGCGCAACGGGATCATTCCGGTGTGGGCCAGTGAAATCGAAGCGTTCCCCATAGAGGTGACAAAGCTGCGGTTCCCTGAAATGGTCCATGTGGGAGATATTACACAGCTGGACGGGGCAAAGCTGCCTCCGGTGCATATCATCTGCGGCGGCTCACCCTGCCAGGACCTGTCCGTGGCCGGGGCCAGGGCCGGCCTTGCCGGAGAGCGTTCCGGCCTGTTTATGGAACAGATCCGCATCACAAAGGAGATGAGAGATGCAGAAATCAAGCGAGGGCGGACAGCTTACCTTATTCGACCTCGATACTTCGTTTGGGAAAATGTGCCCGGCGCCTTCTCCAGTGGAGAACCCAAGGGCGAAGACTTCCGGTGCGTCCTGGAAGAAATCGTCCAAATTAAAGTATGCGGCGTATCAGTCCCTCGACCTGACGCCGGGCGCTGGGAATCTGCTGGGCGAATTCTTCTGGGAGACGCTTTCTCCCTGGCGTGGCGATGCCTCGATGCTCAATACTGGGGTGTCGCCCAGAGAAGAAAAAGAATCTTCCTTGTCGCAGATTTTGGAGGCAGCACCGCAGAAGAAATATTATTTAAGTAAAACCGCCTGCCTCGGCATCCTGCGCCGCGCCAGGGAAAGGGGAAAGCAGCTGCCGGAAAAGCTGAGACAGGCACTGGAGATACAAGCGGACCTGTGGCCTTCCGATGAACAGCCCACGCCGCTGGAGCCGTGCCGTATAAACCAGAGGGATGAGCCTATGCAGTCATTCGTCGCCCGAGCGGACGGAGCGGTCCCGGAAGGTTTTGACGGGTATAACGGAGACCTAACAGGCTCTGTGACTTCCACACTGGGTACAAACTGCGGAATGTCTACCGGCCGCAATGGGATCATTTCCCCCAGCGCTTTTGCCGTCAACCAGCGGGATGAGGCGCGGGACCTGCATGACCTGGCCGGTGCGTTGGGTGCCCGTCCGGGAATGAAGCAGCAGACCTTTATTGCGGAGGGAGGCAAAAGGCAGGAACCTGACGGTTTGCCCCATGCGGCGGCGTTTTCTGCAGGTCAGGGGGCAAAGGCCGGAGGGATTGGATACCAGGAGGAATGCGCCCCTACGCTCAAGGCATCGGAGAGCGGTACCAACATGGTGCCGAGCGTCCTGTGCCTGAACGACCAGGGTGGAAAAACCATGGCATGTACAGTGGACAAAACCGGTACTCTTCGGGCACAGGAGCATGGGCATCAACCGCTGGTGTATGAAAATCACGGCATCGACAGCCGATATACCGGACCTCACAAGGTATCGCCAACCATGTCGGCGCGATATGGAACCGGAGGGAATAACATCCCATTGGTGGAACAGGAAAGCACGTATTGCATTACGGGCAACAGCATTGACCGCCAGCCGCAGAACGGCGGCAACGGGCTTGGGTGTCAGGAGAATATCGCATATACGCTGACGGCCACGGATCGCCATGCGGTGTACAGCCGTCAGAGAGTGGATCTCTTTGAGGAAAATCAAGTGACCTCCACCGAGAGCGCCCGGCAGTACAAGGACGCCACAGATCTGGTGATGGATGTGGCCGGCCTGGACTGCCGCAACGGAAAAGAGAATGGGGATCTGTGCGGGACGCTCCAGCAGGGGACGACAGGAAGCTCCCTCAACTCCATCCATCCTTTACGAAATGGGCAGCTCATCCGCCGGCTGACGCCTCTGGAATGCGAGCGGCTCCAGGGCTTCCCGGACGGCTGGACGGACATTGAAGGCGCGGCGGATTCCGCCCGGTACCGGGCGCTGGGCAACAGCGTTGCGATCCCCTGCGTGGAGTATGTCCTGCAGGGGATCGCCCAGGCGCTTCGTGCGGCGGCGTCAAAATGAAAGGAACCGAACGATTGAAATGGAAAATGAGCAATCCAACATCAGGAAAAGGCGGTAAGCAGGATGGATATAAAAAACAGGATCGAAGCCTTCAACCGGGATAATGCACCCTTCTACCTCGTGGACCATGACAGCGGCGAATTCAGTTTGTGCCTGGCACTGTCCTTTGTCCCGCAAGAATACAGGGATTTCGGGCAGGAGGCGTTCAACCGGTATGCAGAGAGGAACGGCGAGCCGGTCATGGAAAACGGGCTGTATACCCATGGCAGCGGCTATGAGTGGGAAGACGTGTTCAAAAAAGCCTTTGAAACGGATGAAAATATCGGCAAGATCGGTTTTGACTGCGAGGCGAGCGGCTTCTTCTGCTATGCGGAGGATTTATCCCTGCTGGAGGAGTTTGGACGTAGGTTTCGGGCGCTCTGCATGGATACAAAGAACTTTGAATCGCTGGTCTGCAGCGCCTTACAGGAAGCAGCTGTTCGACGAGCTGAGGCGGAAGAACTGAGTGGAACGATCCGGGGATTTCTTATGGAGTGTCCCGGATGCACAGCAGATATCCAAACTCCGGACGGACAGCTTCAGCTGACAGCGGAGATGGGCGGCCAGCTGCTGGACGGAAGCCTGGCTTCGGTTAGGATCGGAGCGTGCGAAGTCGGCGCCGAAGAACTGCTCAGCCAACAGATCACCCATATTCAGCAGGACTTGTTTGAACCAAACCATTTCCGAATGAGAACGAAAGAACCCGAGACGGACATCACTCCGGCGATGGAGCTGTAAGGAAAGAAGGGACAGGAGAATATGGCAAAACAATTGACAGTGGAACTCGTCCGCGAATATCCAGGCAGGGACGGGTATTTTTATGCGGACCTGGCGCTGCCTGCGGCAGCGCATGAGATCCGCGACGCATTACAGAAGACGAGGGCTGCGGATCGGGCGGACGCCTATCAGGATATTACGGTGGTGAGCTGCCCCCTGCTTCCGGAGTTTGTCAGCGTCCGGCTGGATAGCCCCACATTGGATGAATTAAACTTTTTTGCCAAGCGGCTGGACCGGCTGACGGAGCATGAGAAGCTGGTCTTTCGGGCGGTAGGGCGGCAGATGATCCCCCAGGATCCGGAAGGCGAACTGGTGAGCATGCGGGATCTGATCAACAGCACCTATGACCTGGAGGACGTCATAGTCGTGGCCGGTATCCGGACAGACGAGCAGCTGGGAGCGTTCGTGATCGAAAACGACCTGCATGACGATGTGGCCAGTATCCCGGAAAACGCCCTGTATCTGCTGGATAAACGGCGGCTCGGTCAACTGCAGCGGGGAGTGGATAACGGCATATTTATAGATGACAGCTATGTGGTAGCCGGCTCCTATGAACGGCCGGAGATCTACGATGGCGTGACGCTGCCGGATGAAGAAGCGGAGGAGGAGTACGTGTTCCGGCTGCAGGTCGCAGAGGCGCCTGTAAACAGCCCGGATGAAACGGCGGGCTCGACCCAGTGGCTGACCCTGCCCGCAGACAGGACGGAAGCGGACCGGCTGGCCCGGGCGCACAACGAAGGCTGTATCGAGGACTGCGTATACTATGGCTTTGAATCTGCGATTCCCCAGATCACCTCGGAGATGTTTGGGGATATGCTGGAATTCGATACCCTGAACAAGCTGGCGGCACACATTGCGGAGATGTCGGATATGGTGCAGGTGACCTTTAAGGCGGCGCTGACGGCGGAGAAACCGCAGGGCATCCGGGAGGCACTGGACATCGCAGAGCACCTGCAGGAGTACGAGCTGTCCTATTATACGAATGCGCCGGCGGCATTTTTTAAGAACTATCTGCAACACTATCTGGATACCCGTTTTGATGGGAGGTGGCTGGACATGTTGCCAGCGCAGAAGGAAGGGGAACAGCTCCTTGGGCGCCTCGGCGCAACGGATACGGAATACGGCGTCATCTCGGCCCGCGGGCACTCTCTGTACGAGCCGGTCTTGCGGGAGGAACCGGAAGCAAAGAAGCTGAAGACCCAGGCGCTCACTGATGAGAAGCTGGATGTGATCGAGGTGCTGGGCCGCAGGGCGCTGTTCTGTAATGGCAGGCTCCTGCCGGAGGAGATCCCGGAGGGGCTGTATGCCTATGACCTGCGCTACAGCGATGAAAAAGGGCAGTTCATTTCCATTGAGCCAAAGGTCGGAGAAAACCACGGTGGAACCATACTGCTGCGGGAGCTGCTGGATTTTCGGGAACAGGGACATCTGTCCTTTACCGACGATACCTCGCCGAACTTTCTCGGGTACGGCCTGACGCCGCGAGAGTTTATGGAGACCGGACAGGCGGAAGAAGCTGAAGAACAGACGATGGAGGGCATGCAGCTATGAGTATTGAGAGAATGGATATACACACGCTTCGGGAGATGAGGGGAACCAGAAAGGAAGGGCTTGTTTTGCAGAGCTGCGGCGGAGACCTGCAGGAGTGGCAGGACGGCGTCAACGGTATGTTGGCAGACGACGGCATCCTCTTAGAGGGGACGCGCTTTGAGCGGATTTATGTGTTCCAGCACGAGAGCCGGCAGAACCTGCTGTTCCTTTTTGACGATGCTGTCAAGCTGGATGTCGGGAAACTGGCCATCTGGCGGCTCCGGAATCTTAATCTGGAAGGCATGTGGCTTTCGGATTATGTGGATAACCGCCTTGGCGGGGAGATAGATATCACAGCCCCTTTTGAGGATAACCAGATGGAGGAAGGGATGGACATGCAGCTATGAGACGAATTTTCTATTGCCCCATCCAGTTTCGCCGGTATCATGGCATCGCACCGGAGGATCTGAAACATGAGGATCTGGAGGATTGGGAGTACGATGAAATGGAGGATACGGAGGCGTTTGGAGAAATTGCGCAGGCGGAGGTACAGCGCCTTGCCCGTGAGATTCAGGGGATCAGGGATCTGCCGAAGGGGCTTGGGTTCTCCACCGAGGTGTTTGACAGCCGGATCTGGCTGAAAGCAGAGGTACAGGCGCCCGCCGGTGTGACTGAGGATGCGCTGCGGGAGACGCTGGCCCTGGCGATTGCAGATGGTGCCCTGAACTGCGGCGCCTATGCGGACGGGGAAGACTCGGTGCTGGCGGCGTTTTCGCCCTATGAGGCATTTAACCAAACCAGCTGCGCTGGTCCATATTACGAAGAAAACTGCATCCTGACCGAGTATGAGGCGATGAACAGGCTCCTAGGCCCTCTGGATATCCACATCTCGCCGGATTTCCAATGCGATCAGACGGGTGGGTTCCCCACTTCCCTGTGTGTTTCCTGGGACAAAGGGAAAGCATGGTTGGCATTAAATGAGAGCATCATCATGGACCGGGATGAAATGGAACTAGAATATTACCGTGACCTCTGCGCGGACTTCGGGGTGCGATGCTGTTATGACGAGGAGGGGTTCAACCAGATTTTGAAATCCCTCGGAGAGGACGCTTACCAGACAGCCTACCTGCCAGCGGCTGAGGAAGGAGAACAATATGAGCATAGTTTCTAAATACGAATTCGAGAGGAAATACCCCATACTCGACGAGGCATGCCGGCAATGGTACGCATTTATCCAGGAAGATCCGAGCCGCGCAGACGGAGAAGGCTTTGGCCAATTTTACGAAGAACTAAGCAGCCTGAAATATGAAGAATACAGGCAGCATCCAGAAGCGTTTGACATGCAAAGGACGGATTATCCCATTTTCCTTTGCCTCAGCGAACCGGATGCGGCGTTTTTGTCCGGCGATCTGTTCGATCATGTGCACAGCCTAAGACATTCGGACGGGGAACACCCCGCAGAACGCCTCTATCATCAGCTCCGTTCCCGTATGGAGCAGGTGGAGAATATAGAAGAAGGGATGGTGATGGAATGAACGGAAAAGCAAAGCTGCTCGCCGGCCTGCTGATAAGCGGCGGTATCGCGGCGCTGTGCTGTTTGCGGATTAAGCGCCGCAAACCCTGCGGAGGCAACCCCTAACGCAGCAGACAAGTAAACCATGACCGGATATCAATCGCACTGCATAACGATTGGTATCCGGCTTTTTTTGTTTGCAGGGCGGTTGATTCCCGTCTCGAAGGAGGTGTGAATATCAAGACCCCTGTAAGCTGGATGGGCAACAAAACGCCCATCCTGAATATTCTGTACGCCCTGTTCCCCCTGCAATACAACCGGTACATCGAGCCCTTCGGCGGATCCGGCGCCGTACTGCTGGGAAAGGAGCAGCCGGACAAGTTTGAGGTGTACAACGACTACAACCGCAACCTGGTCAACCTGTTCCGCTGTATGCGGGACCGGCCGATGGAGTTCATCCGCACCCTGGGATTCCTGAATCTCAATGCGCGAGACGATTTTTTGGTGTTACGGCGGTTCTTCGATAAGGAAGAATTCACCGATGAGTTTTTACAGCAGGAACTGGAGCTGACCGAAATCATGCTTCCACCGCCCGAGGCCAGGGAGATCCGGGAGCTGTACCGGGCCAGCCGGGAGGACTATGACCTGCGAAGGGCGGTCATGTTCCTAAAGCTCATCCGCTACAGCTATTCCAGCGGCGGCAAATCCTTTGCCTGCCAGCCCTTTAACATTGCCAGCCTCTTTACGCTCATCACCCAGCTCGGCGTCCGAATGGCAGAAACAGTCATAGAAAACCAGGATTTTGAGGTGCTGATCAAGCACTATGACCGGCCGGACTCCTTCTTTTATCTCGACCCGCCGTATTATACCAGCGAGTATGTGTACGACTGCGGCTTTACCTGGGAGGACCATCTGCGGCTGCATTGGGCGCTCTCCGAGGCGCAGGGCCAGTGGCTCATCTCATATAATGACTGCCCGGAAATCCGGGAGCTGTACGGCGATTTCAACCAGTTCGGTTTTTCACGCATCCACAGCATGGTGCAGAAATACGAGGCCGGCAAGGAGTTCCCGGAGCTTTTGGTAGGCAACTATGACCTGTACGGACGGGAGAGGGACAAGCCCAGGCAGATGACGCTGTTCGAGGCGGGCGGCGGTATGCAACCGGGCGAAATCGATAAAATATTAAAGGAGTGCATCATATCATGCAAGATCAAAAGATGATGGATTCGTCCGGAGGTGTGGAAGAAGCTTTGAAATGGCTGGAACCATTTGCTTCCGGCGAATATGTGGCCCTGGGCATCCCCAGGGAAGCGCTGTTGGCCATTGGAGCGAAACAGGATAAAGACGGCAATGTGGCCGAGGACACGGTCTATGGGATTGCAGTAGAGGACGGCTGTCTCATGATCCGAGTCCTCCAGGAAGCCGAAGACTTTGTTTGCAATGGCAACTGCGACACCTGCCCTCTGAACGAGGTGGACTGCGACGGCGACTGCGAGGACTGCCCCTGCTGCGAAAGGTGCGAAGAAAGCGAGGTGGAGTAGTTGGCCACGATGTATCGGATCCTGGGGAAGCGCGGGCGGATCACCATCCCCATTGAGATGCGGATGCGGGTTGGCTTTGCGCAAAATGACCTGCTGTCCTTTTCAGAAACGGAGGATGGAAAAGCTGTCCTGGTGCGGCGGGAGAAGATCTGCGATAACTGTAACAGCCCGCTGACTGCCGCAAATGACAAGGAGATGACCCTGCTGGAGTTCCTGGACGGGCTCTCTGACGCCGAGCAGCATGCTGCCCTTGTCCATCTCTCCGTACTCTGGGCAGAAAAGCAAAGGAGCGTGAAAGATGACTGAACATGTTCCCTTTTACCGCTGGTCCATCAAAGACGCTGTCCACCAAAATGAACTGGAATCTTGGAAGGTCAGCTATGACGAGAACTGCGCCTGTGCCAGAGCTATGGAAGAAGCGCTGGATGAGGCGGAAGAGAGCGGCGGCCTAAAACCGGATTCTGCCGCGCCCCTTCTGGAGCGATTTGGTTTTGACCGCACCATGTGGGTGCTGGCGGCCACCATCCAGGAGGACCGGATCTCTCCGGAATATACCAGGAGCAATGCCTATTGGGCATTGGGGATCCGCCCTCCAGATGAAAGCCTGCGTCGGGATTACTGCGTCCGGCATAATCCGGGACTGGTCGATGAGCTGACGGATCAGGTACGGGCGGCATGGGATGCTTTGGGCCTGTTCGACCGCTCCCACTGCGAATCCGAGACGGACGGCCAACTGGACTATGCCGGCAAGGTGTTGGCGCTCAAGGGCAGCGTCCTCAAGGATCGGTATAAAACGCCGGACGATCAGCTGTTCCTGGCGGAGAGCGGCTTTGGCTGTGCGCCGAATGCCCGAGGGCGGAAGGTGTACGGGAGGTTTTTGAAGGACGGCGAGGAGACCCATTTCAACCGTCAGGACTTTCTCGGTATCCTGAAAGAGGAACATTTGCCCCAGTGGGCGGCCGAACGACTTGGAGAATGGAACATGCCGGAGGAGACAGAGACTGACGGCATAGTCATGGAACCATAAAAAAGGGAGGTAAATCACAATGGCAACCAAGAAAAATACTACAGCTAAGGCTGCTCCCAAATCTCAGGAGCAGCATACCCCGCGCATATCCGTGCGGATCGACAAGATGCTGGATTCCGCGGCGAGTTCGACCCGGGCCTTTGCCAGCGCCAACATCGCTGGGGCCTATGCCATCCACGGTATCCGGGTTGTTGATTCGCAAAAGGGGCTGTTTGTCTCCATGCCCCAGAACAGCTACACGACGGAAAATGGAGAGACCAGGTACAGCGATGTGTTCCACCCCATCACCGCACAGGCCCGAACCGAGCTGTATGACAAGGTGTTAGAAGCCTATGAACAGAAGCTGGAAGAGGGTCAGGAGCAGGATGAAGGCGAGGAGGTCTCCGAGGAGGCAGACCAGGGGATGGAGCAGAGCATGTAGCTTTTTGTAGAAATTTCTGATTGGGGGTAGACTTTTTTAATATTGCTGGTATTGTTGTGTTGAAAGGACGGTGAAATCCATGAAAAAGAGAATCCTATCCGTACTCCTCTGCGGCATACTCCTGGCAAATCTGGCCGGATGCGCCGGCAAGTCCCAGAGCGCTTCGGATGTTTCGGATGAATCCGCCTTCCAGGCGGAGCAGATAGGAAAGACAGAAGCAGCGGCGCAGACGGCCAGCAGCCAGGAGGAACAGACGGCGCCTGAATCGGTTGAGGAGACAGCATCCACACAGCCACCGGCAGAAGAAGAAAAGGAAACCCCGCAAGAGCAGACAGAAGGGAAGAAACCGGCATCGGCCAATCCAAACCAAGCGCCCAGCCGGCAGGAACGCGAGCCGGAGCCGGCAAAGCCTTCCGAGCCGGAAAGGCCGGCGGAAACCGTCCCGGCGCAGACGGCAGCGCCCGAGAACAAGCCGGAGCCGGCTCCCTCAGAACCGGTTGCCCAGGAGCCGGAACCGGCTCAAACCGAGCCGGCGTTTGACATCGGCTACTGGGTCTCCTATGCTAAGAGCTATGCCCAGGGCGTGGGGCTTGCGCTGGACAGCGGCGCAGTATACTGCTGGGATAACCCCATCACGGCAGGAAGCCACTGCATCTATCTGGAGAGGGACATCACGAACCGGCTGAACCGGTACAGCAATGACGGCAGCATCACACAGGTATGGGTGTGGGCGGAGGATCGCGGCGATGGGAGCTACGATCTGTATATCGGCTACGCCTGATCCTGAATAACCAAACAGCAGACAGGAAACGCATCGGAATCCGGTGCGTTTTTTGTTTGCCCAAAACCCTTGGAGAGGGGTTCTAAACTACTACTTTATGAATAAGGAGCATCAAGCGCATGAAAGCATTGACATGTAAAAGAGGCATTTCCCTCATGATGGCGCTGGTATTGTGCCTGGCCGGCATCCTCGGCATCGGCACGACCACAGCCTACGCCGCGGGCGAGCAGGCGGAGGTCTATCAGATCGCCTTCCCGCGGGACGGGGACGCAAACTACCACAGCGAATGGGGACACCCGGCCCTCCAATTTATGAATGGGTGGAGTACCGGCGATACGGATCAGACCACGGTCCGGGCTATGCATTCGTATACCGGCGAAATCTGCTATTGCATAGAAGTTGGCGTTGGCCAGTACACCGGCGATGTGTACACCAATAAAGGAGAGGATTTTTGGGACAACTACCCTTCCAGCTACAACAGCACCATTGCCCCGGACGATATCAAGCTGCTGATCGGAAGGATCCTGCAGTATGGGTACACCGGAAATATCTCCACATCATGGAGAAGCCAAAATGAAGGAGCCGATTCATTGGCCCACGCAGTGGCTACCCAGCTGCTGATCTGGGAGACGGTTGTCGGTGAGCGCGATGCGGAATTTCGCCATGTCAGCACCGGCGGATACAACGCCATTGTAGAACAGGTCAGCACCGGGCACCCGCTGTACAGCCGGATCATGAGCTACTATAGCAGTATCGAGGCCAGTGTGCAGAACCATTCCGCACTGCCCAGCTTTATGGGACGGACGCCTGGAAGCGCCCAGACGGTAGAGCTGACCTGGGACGGCGGCGCTTACACGGCGAGCCTGACCGACAGCAACGGCGTACTGAGCGAGTATTCCTTCGCTGCTGAAAGCGGCATTGAATTTGCGGTCAGCGGCAACACCCTGACCATCACCGCTGCAGAGGCGCCCAGTGATTCCCTGGTGATCACGGCCGAAAAGGATGCGCCCCGTCGCGGCGTCATCACCTGGACGGACGGCAAGATCGGCCCTAACGGCGGTACGCAGGACATGGTCACCTACGCCCAGACGGTGAGCGACCCGGTGAAAGGTTTCCTGAACCTCAAGGTCAGCTATGGCTCTGCCAGGATTGTAAAGGTTTCGGAAGACGGCGTCGTGGAAGGGATCCCGTTCCATGTCTCTGGAAACGGCGTGGATACCACGGTTACCACAGGGGCAGGCGGTGAAATCCAGATCGACAACCTGGCTCCCGGGGAGTACACCGTGACCGAGGAGAGTATTGACCGCTATGTGCCCCAGGAAAGCAAGACCGTTACGGTTTTGAGCGGACAGACGGCCACGGTGGAGTTTTCCAATGTTCTCAAGAAGTTCACGGTTACCCTGACCAAGTCCGATTCGGAGAAGGGCGAAGCGCAGGGCGACGCTACCCTGGAAAAAGCTGTGTACGGCATCTACAAAGGCGATGAGCTGGTGGACACCTATGAGACCGATGCGAGCGGTTCTTTTACCACAGCGGAATATATCTGCGGCCCGGACTGGACCGTTCAGGAAATCACACCCAGCGAGGGATATCTGCTAGATGAAGCCGTTCACCCGGTCGGCGCAGAACCCGGCAATTTTACCATTGAACACAACGCCGTTGCGATGGGCGTAACCGAAGAAGTCATTAAGGGCAATGTGGCCCTTATCAAGCATACAGATGACGGCGAGACTCAGATTGAGACCCCGGAGGCGGGTGCGGAATTTCAGATCTATCTGGCTTCTGCCGGCAGCTTCGATGAAGCCGACCCTGACGAGAGGGACGTCCTTGTCTGCGATGAGGACGGATTCGCCCAGAGCAAGGATTTGCCCTACGGCGAGTATGTGGTGGAGCAGACGAAAGGCTGGGACGGCAGAGAGCTGATGCCTGCCTTTACCGTCTGCATCACCGAGCACGGCAAGACCTATAAGTACCTCATCAACAATGCGGAGTTCAAGGCATACCTGAAAGCGGTCAAGGTGGATGCGGAGACGGAGAAATCCATTCCCTATGCGGGGGCGGTCTTCCAGATCTACGATCCCAGCGGGAATCTTGTAGAGATGACCACCACCTATCCGGATGTGGTGAAACACACAGAGTTCTCGACCAACGAAGAGGGGTACCTCATCACGGCGGAAATGCTGCCTTATGGCGTCGGGTACTCCCTGGTGGAAATCCAGGCGCCCTATGGGTATGTCTTAAACTCCGAGCCGGTGTACTTTGACGTTACGGCCGAGGACGCCGTCAGCGAGGAGGGCATCACCATCGTGATTGCGGAGAAGCCCAATATGCCTCAAAAGGGCAAGATCATCCTGAACAAGCAGGGCGAAGTCTTTGCCTCTGTTACGGAACAGGATGGCCGCTATACCCCGGTGTATGCGGAGAGCGGACTGGAAGGCGCAGAGTTTACTGTACAGGCTGCAGAGGATATTTACACGCCGGATGGCACCCTGCGCTATGCCAAGGGAGAGATGGTAGAGACCCTTGTCACCAGCGCCGACGGTACGGCAGAGAGCAAGGAGCTGTATCTGGGAAAATATGAGATCGTAGAGACCAAAGCGCCCTATGGCATGGTCAAGAGCGATGAGATCCTGACGGCAGAGCTGGTCTATGCGGGCCAGGAAATCGCCGTTACCTCTACCTCCGTCAGCCTGTACAACGAGCGGCAGAAGGTGGAAGTCAAGCTGTACAAGGATCTGGAGAAGGACGAGCTGTTCCAGATCGGCATGGGGGATGAGATCCTCAACATATATTTCGCCCTCTATGCCAAAGAGGAACTGACGGCTGCAGATGGAAGTATGATCCCGGCAGACGGCCTGATTGAGATCGCCGGCGTTCAGGCCGACGGTACACTGACCTTTACGGCAGACCTGCCCATCGGCAGCTACTATGTGAAGGAATACGCTGTGGACGAGCAGTACCTCATCAGCGAGGAGATCTATCCGGTCACATTCAGTTATGATGACGAAACTGTAGCCGTGGTAAAGATCGAAATCAACAACGGCGAAGCCATTCTCAATAAGATTATCCGCGGCAGCATCACCGGTGTAAAGGTGAATGAGGCGTCCGAACCGCTTCCCGGAACCGTGTTCGGTTTGTTTCGGGCGGATTGCATCGAGTTTACAGAGGAAAATGCGATCCTCACGGCTGCATCTGCGGAGGATGGCTCCTTTGCCTTTGAAAATGTGCCTTACGGCGTATGGCTGGTGCGGGAGATCGCTGCCGTGGAGGGCTACGTGCTCAGCGATGAGCTGTTTGAGGTGCAGGTCAGCGAGGAGGGCGCTGTGATCGAACTGGGTGAGATCGAGAATAAGCCCATCACCGGCGAGCTGGAGCTGACCAAGAAGGACATCTCGGACGGCAAGCTGCTGCCGAACGCCGGCTTCCGGATCAAGGATGCGGACGGAAACGTTGTAACGGAGGGCTACACGGACGAGAATGGTATCGCCCGGTTCACCCTCCGATACGGGAAATACACCTACGAGGAATTCACTGCGCCGGATGGATACCTCCTTGATACCACACCCCACGAGTTTGAGATCACCGAGGACGGTCAGGTCGTGAAGGCCGAGATGACCAACGAGAAAGTCCCTGCACCGGAGGTGCCGCAGACCGGCGATACCTCCAACCTGGGCTTTTGGATTGGCCTGGCAGGCGTGGCCCTGGGCGCCCTGGTGGCGGTGGGTATTATGTACTTCAAAAAGAAGAAGGGTGATGACGGCGAATGATGAAAAAGGTGTATATCTGCGCTCCCCTGGGCGGTGACGTTCAGGCGAACCTGGAACGGGTAAAGAAATACACCGAATATGCGCTCAAATGCGGCACCGCGCCAGTGGTGCCGCATTTCTATGCGCTGTGCCTGGATGACAGCATCCCCAGGGAACGTGAAATGGGTATGGCGGCCGGATTAAGCCTTTTGTGGTTTTGCGATGAAATGTGGGTCTTCGGCGATGAGATTACTAGGGGCATGGCGGCCGAGATTCAGTTTTGCAAAAACCTGCATGTAAAGACCCGGAAGATCCGTGACTCTGAGATCCGAAAAACATTAGGAGGAAACTGCTTATGAAAAAGAAATCCCTTCGTATTTTGGCATGCGCCATGATGATGGCGCTGCTTGTTTGTGTTTCTGCTGTGCCCGCTTTTGCGGCCGGCGATGTGGCGGGCGCCATTGAGCAGACCTGGACCACGGCCAAGACGCAGATCCAGACCGTAGTGAACAACGTGGTATTCCCCGTGGTGGACATGGTCCTGGCCATCCTGTTTTTTGTCAAAGTGGGCACTGCGTATTTTGATTACCGCAAGCACGGCCAGTTCGAATTCGCCGCACCCTGCATCCTGTTCGCGTGCTTAATCTTCACCCTGACGGCGCCGCTGTACATCTGGACTATCCTGTGATGACGGGAGGAAAATGTTATGGGCTGCTGGGGCATTACGGCCTTTGAGTCGGACGCTGGATTGGATGCGGTGGATTTTATACGGAATAATCTGCCGGAGGACGGAAAGCTGCAGGTGCAGCGGGTGCTCGAAGAACTGCAGCAGGATGATTGGAACCGGCCGGACAACCCGAAAGACGGGCCGTCTCATACCAGCCAGATGGCACTGGCAGAGATCATGCTGAAGGTTATGGACAACATGCCGGACGGGCTGGACTACGATGATGAATGGGCGGAGGGGGACAGGAAGTTCTCAGCCCTTACTTCTTTTACGGCAGATAAAGAATCTATCGTATGGCTGCGGGATTATTTATCCGACACATTAAATTGCAGAAGACGGTTTGCAGAGCTCGACGCCCAGAAGGGGGAATACTACGGCGGTTGGTTTGAGGAGAAGGACTGGATCGGCTGGCAGAAGCATATGGAAAACCTGATTTCCCGGCTGGATGAACTTATCGCCCAGCCGGAGCAGGAGATTGAGTTTATAAAGACGCAGACGATGAAGGAAAACGGAATAACCATGTGATAACAAGAACGGGAAGCCCTGCGGATCCTGCAGGGCTTCCCTGTGAATAGGAGGTGAGAACGCATGTTTGACTGGTTGGGAGACATCATTGGAGGCATCGGTGACGCCATAGGAAGCGTATTTTCTTTCCTGGGCGAGCAGATCTCCAATGTAATCTTCGACACCATTCTTCAATGGTTCTATACGATCATCTACAATGCCGTTGCGGATTTTTTCACCATGATGGGCAATATGGGGGCGGAGATCTTCGACCTGGAATGGGTGGACGCAACGGTACATTTGTTTACCTTGTTTGGCTGGGCACTGTTCGTAGCCGGCGTGGTGGTTGCCATATTCGATGTGGCGATAGAATACCAAAATGGACGAGCCAACATCAAGACGACCGCCATCAACATCCTCAAGGGGTTCTTCGCCTGTTCCCTGATCGGCGTCGTACCTGTGCAGCTGTATAAGTTCTGCATCAGCCTACAGAATACACTGTCCGGGGATCTGACGCAGATATTGGCAGGCCAGCAAAGCGCCGGGCTTGCCGGGACCAGTACCAGCGTCCTGGAAGGCAGTTTCGCTGTGGCAACGCAGACGACATTTGGGCTACTGAACCTGTTGTGTATGATCGCATTCGCCTACTGTGTGATTAAGATCTTTTTTGCCAATATTAAAAGAGGCGGCATCCTGCTGATTCAGATAGCGGTAGGATCGCTGTATATGTTCTCGGTGCCCAGAGGCTTTACGGACGGGTTTAACCAGTGGTGCAAGCAGGTCATCGCCATATGCCTGACTGCTTTTATGCAGACCACGCTTTTATTCCTGGGACTGCTCACCTTCCCAGGCAATATGCTCCTGGGGCTTGGCATCATGCTGGCAGCTAACGAAGTCCCGCGGATTGCCCAACAGTTCGGGCTTGACTCTTCGGTACGAGTCAACATGATGAGCGTTGTCCACGCCACCACCACGGCGGTCAACCTGACCCGCAGCGTGGCAAGGGCGGCGAAGTAAATGCAGATCTTTTGTTAAATCCCGCATAGCTTGCTTGACATTATTTCGGCATACCGATATAATAAAGGCAGAGAGGGTGTGAGTGGAATGACGATTGAGAATCTGCTGAAAAAGCGAAACATGACCAAATACAGATTGGCCGTAGACGCAGGAATCCCTCACGCTACGCTCAATGATATATGCAGTGGCAAGACAAGGCTGGAAAAATGCTCTGCTGAAACGGTGTATAAGCTGGCGAAGGCGCTTGGCGTGTCCATGGAGCTTCTGACCGTCGAAGGGATCCGTCAGGCCGAAAAGGAACGCTCCTATGAGTATGGGCTGCCCGCCTATCTGCAGCACGACCTGGACGCATACAAAGAGGGACTCAAAAACAAATCCCCCCTGCTGGACTGCCTGTGGGGAGAGCTCTACGGCAGTATCAATATCGCAGAGATTAACGACGGGGCAATCACAAAAGAACATGCCGATTATCTGAGGGTGAAATACCTGTAAGGGAGTGATACAAGTGGCTGAAGGAATCGATTTTACAAGCTGCCGGCTCATACCCGGCAGAGCATACAACGGGGCGAACGGCAAGAAAATTGCCGTGGAATATAACGGCACGCTGTATATGCTGAAATTCCCGCCTTCCGGCAGGAATAAACCCACGGAGCTATCTTACACCAATAGCTGTTTCAGCGAGCATATCGCAAGCAGCATCTTCAATCTGCTCGGCGTAAGGGCGCACGAAACCATGCTGGGCACATTCAAGGTCGGCGGCAAGGATAAAATTATCTGCGCCTGCAAAGACTTTACGGCGGACGGAAAGCGATTCTTCGACTTCTGCTCCATCAAAAACACGATTCTGGAATCGGATTCAAATGGTATAGGGACAGAGCTTGAAGATATTCTCGATACCATCGGGAAGCAGCAATATGTATCGCCGGATGTGCTGGAAAAGCATTTTTGGGATATGTTCGTTGCAGAGGCCCTGCTGGGAAACTTTGACCGGCACAATGGAAATTGGGGCTTCCTGTTCGATGAAGCTGCGGGGGAAGCAAGCCTTGCGCCGATTTACGACTGCGGAAGCTGTCTGCTGCCCCAGGCTGACGAGAGGGTCATGAACGAGGTACTCACGAACGAGGACGCTCTTCATGCAAGGATTTATCAGTATCCCACCTCCGCTATAAAGCAAAGCGACAGGAAAATCAACTACCGGGACTTCCTGATGGCGGCGGAATACGAGGGCTGCAACGAAGCGGTAAAGAGAATCGTCCCGCGAGTTGATATGGACGCAGTAGATGCATTCATCGGAACGGCGCCTTATCTGTCCGACCTGCAAAGGGCATTCTATAAGCACTATATCCGTGCAAGATACGAACTGATCCTCGCCCCGGCGTTCGATTTGGTCACCGGTTTGGAGCAGGAGCCGGGACAGCCGACAATGGGACTGTAACAACAGAACATTTTATAATGAGGACGCTGAACATTCGGCGTCCTTTTTCTATGCAAGGAAGGGATACAGCATGAAAGAAAACAAGGAGCTGGAGCGCCATGATATTGCCATCGACCGCGAGATGGAGGTGGACTGCGACATTGGGCAGGAAATCACGGTATATATCGAGACATGGTTCGATGTGGACAAAAAGTTCGGGACGCAGCTAAACGGTAACGACAGCGCATGGCTGAACCTGTACGGCAAATACAATCCCTATGAAGACACGCTCCGCATCGAATGCGAGATCGATGCGGATGACGGCCAGCCAAACCAATGGTTCGATTATGAGCCCACTGAGGGGGAGGCAAAGCTCATCAAGGAGATGATTGCCGAAACCATGCAAAGGGAATACAACCAGACGCCGCGGGAGTTTTGCGAAAGCGCCTTCGGCGGCGAGCCGGTCTACCTCTATGAAAACAGGGGCAGACTTTCCGCAGAACAGATCGTAGAGAAGCATAAGCGGCTGCGGGCGTACTGCGAGGGACACGGGTATGAGCCGGAAGGGAGCCTCAGCATCTCCGTACCCATGGGCCGGTGCGGGGTTGAACTGGAGAACATGACCGGTTACTGCAAAAGCCGCGGGATCACGAGGATCCTGGTGGACAGGCTGCAGGATATCGGAAAAACAGACGATGAAATCAGCAGGACGGCCGGAGCCCTCTGCGCCCACGGGTTTGAAGTAGAGGTCGCAGGCAGCGGCCAGGTCTTTTCGACTGCAAATGAAGACGCCCTGCCGGAGGAGCAAGAACGGCAGGGACTTACGATGGGAGGGATATAATTGATCACCTACATTTACCCGCAGAACCTGAAGGCCACGGCCAACCTGTGGCTGTGGGGGCTTCGGGACTTTACAATTTTATGTGTGTGCGCACTGCTTTCCGTGCTGTCGCTGACCCAGCTGGGATTTATGATACCGGCGGCAGCGACCCTGTGCTTTGGATTTTTAACCATCCGTCTGGACGAAACCACAGTGCTGGACTTTATCCGGTATGCGGTGCGTTACTTTATTTCCACCCAACAGAGCTTTGAATGGAGGTGAGCGGAATGGCGAAAACAAGGGAAAAACGGCAGAAGAAAAAAGGAAGGTCCACGCAGGAGCTGATCGGAGTCAAGAGCTTTACGAAATACGGCCTGGAAACCCAGAAAGGCGAGCTGTTGTTTTATCTGGTGGGTCCCACCAATATCTCCGTGCTCTCCAGGGTGAATATCGAGATTAAGATCCGGCACCTGATGATGGTGCTGTCAGCCATCCCGGATATTGAGATCGCCTGTACGGATTCCTGTGAATGCTTTGACGATAACAAAAGTTATTTACAGGAGCGCATGGATGAGGAACAAAATCCGAAGGTGCGCAGGATTCTGAAAAAGGATATGGAGATGCTGGACCATGTACAGACCGAGATGTCCACGGCCAGGCAGTTCCTGTTTATCCTGCGGTGTAAGGGCATGAAGCCGGAGCAGATCTTCCAGACCGCCAACCGCACCGAGAAGGTCATCTCCGAGCAGGGCTTTGAGGTGCGCCGGATGAAGAAGGCGGATATCAAGCGGTTCCTCGCCATCTACTTTGGCGCCAGCATGAACGGGGATCAGATGCCGGATGTGGATGGTGAACAGTTCTATGAGGTGGAAGATGACGAAGAGGAAAATTAGGTTTCTCCTTCTTGCCATTCTGCTGTCGGCGGTTTTCGTGGTGTCCGGCATCCAAATCTATGGTGAGCTGGCTGCCCGGCAGAAAGAGAAAAATGAGTTTGAGGAGCTGGCCGCATTGGTAGAGGCATCGCAGCCGGATTCGATGCCGTGGCCGGATATGGAGCCAGAGGATGGCGAAGAAGCAATGCCCGAGCCAGAAGCGACCGAACCAGCTGGGGCAGAAGAAGCTCTGCGGGATTTATCGGCACTGTTTGCAAGGAACGGCGATTGCATCGGCTGGCTGTCCATCCCGGATACGGCGGTGGACTATCCCGTCATGCATACGCCGGAAAACCCGCAGAAATACCTGCGGCGCAGTTTTTATGGGGAATACAGCGTAAGCGGCGTCCCATTCCTGGACAGCCGCTGCAGCCTCGGCGGTGATAACCTGATCATCTATGGCCACAACATGAAGAATGGGTCGATGTTTGCAGGGCTGCGGGGATATACCGACTCCGATTTTCGTGCGGAGCATGGGCAGGTCGAACTGCAGACCGCAGACGGCCTGACGGTGTACGAGGTGTTCGCCGTGGTCAAGACCAACAACGTGGATCCATGGTATGCCTTTACCACAGCTGAGAACGAGGAAGCCTATGGGGAGGCCGTCCGTGCGATGCTTGCACAGGCAGCCTATACCAGCGGTACCGTGCCGGAGTATGACCAGCAGCTCCTCACCCTCTCCACCTGCTACGGCAGCAGCAAAAGCGGCCGTTTGTTGGTGATTGCCGCAGCGCCGTAAAGGCAATTCTTCCATGGCGTCGGCATATCACATTGACAAAAGGGGTTAAAACGGGGTATAATATACTCCAATGAAGGGAGGCACCGCCATGGATCCGCAGGAACTGCTCGCAAAGATTTCCGAGCTCACGAAAGAAATAGAAAAGCTGCCAAGGGGATATATCTCCCAAAAGGCCATTAACGGTAAGGTGTATTATTATCACCAGTGGTCGGAAAACGGGCAGAAGAAAAGCAGGTATCTGAAGGACGACGAGCTTGCGGCCCTGTCTGTGGAAATATCCCGGCGAAAGGAGCTGCAGGCACAGCTGAAGCGGCTGCGCTCCAAACCGAAGAAAACGCAAAGCGAGGTGACGCAGATGCAATATGTATTTATGCACCAGAGGATCGCTGTGTGCGATATTGAGCTGGACGACGCCACCGGCTCAATCCGGAAGATCGGCGCCATCCATGCGCCGGAGCATCTGCCGGTAGGCGTCCCCATCCGGAACGGCATGGCCGACCGCAAGGCGCTCAACGATTGGTGGACAGACCGCTGCATCCCCGAAAGCCGTTCCGGTGTGCGGGAGGCAATGGAAACGCTGAACATCACAAGCACAAGGGCGCTGCTGGTGAAATGCTATGGGCTGAGCCTTTCCGACCAGTATTGGATCTGCCCGAAGGACGCAAACCTCTCCTGGGATGAGGTCAACTTCTTTACCAATCCCTTCTCCGATGATATTGGCGACGTCCTGTTCGGCGCCGACCGCAAAGGCGATGCGCTGAATCTCAGCTCCCCGGACAACACCTCGGACGGCAACCTGAAAAAGCGCTGGCGTATGATAGACGGCAAACGGTGTCTGGTTAAGGGCGGCTCCAACCCCTTTCGTCAACAGCCCTTTAACGAGGTGATCGCAACGGGTGTGATGGAGCGTCTCGGCATTCCCCATGTGCCGTACACGGTGGCGTGGAACAAAGGTGCGCCTTACTCCATCTGTGAGGATTTCGCGGACGAAAGCAGGGAGCTGGTCCCGGCATGGCGTATCATACAGATGCAGAAAAAGCCAAATAATATCTCGGTTTATCAGCACTTTGTAAACTGCTGCGAGGCAATCGGCGTAAGGGACGCTGTGCCGTTTCTCGACCGCATGATCGTGCTGGACTATCTCATTGCCAATGAGGACCGGCATCTGAACAACTTTGGCCTGCTGCGCAATTCGGAAACGCTGGAATGGCTGGGGTTCGCCCCGATTTATGACAGCGGCTCCTCCCTGGGCTATGACAAGGTCGCTTCCCAGATACGCTCGGAGCGAGAGGTCGGCTGCAAGCCCTTCAAGAACCATCATGCGGAGCAGATCAAGCTGGTGTCGGATTTTTCATGGATTGATTTTGGCCGGCTTTCGGATGTAAAGGATCTGATCATCGAAACGCTGACCGCTGACGGTGCGGAGGAATATATGGACGCCGGCCGGATCGAGGCGATTACGGAGAGCGTGGAGCGGCGCATCCGAAACCTGTCTGAGCTTGCCATGAAGCAGACAGCATATCCGACAGCCTCCACCGAGGACGATGTAGAAGAAGATATCGCCGAGGACTACACTCCGAAAATGACATTGTAAAACCAAATATCAAAGTACAGATCAGTCGTTTTGCAGACAGCGAAACGGCTGATATTTTTTTATCCCCTTCCGCTGTCTGCGAACACGGCGGAAGGAGGAAATGAATGTTCAAACGTAAACCCAAAGTGCTGACGCCCCAGGAGATGGAGGAAATCCGCACCAAGGACTTTTTTGACTGCATCCTGCCAGGGACGATCAAGTTCCTTTCCGACCATTACATCCTGGGCGATAACTACTGCTGTGTGTGGGTTATCCGGGAGTATCCGCCCTCCACCGAGGAGCAGGCCATCCTCTCCCAGCTGGCTGACCGCAGCGGTGTGACCCTGCGCATTTACCACCGGCTGGTAGAGGCCATGGAGCAGCGGAAAATTATCCAGAACGCCACCAGACGCAACCGGCTCAAAAGCGGCGGCAACGACGTCAACGAAACCATTGAGGCAGAGGGCAACCTGCAGGATGTGATCGAGCTGCTGGCCAACCTCAGAAAGAACAAGGAACCGCTGCTGCACACATCGGTCTTTATGGAACTGCGGGCCAGAAGCATGGATGCGCTCAAGGAGCTGCAGAGCGAGATCGCCATGGAGCTGACCCGGTCCAAGATATCGGTGGACCGGCTCACCCTGCGGCAGAAGGAGGGGTTCCTCTCTGTTCTGCCCGTGGGCGCCAATCAGTTTGGCGCGCAGTATGAGCGCGTGCTGCCCGCAAGTTCGGTGGCCAACATGTACCCCTTTAACTTCTCCGGTAAAACCGATCCCCAGGGCCTGTATATCGGCAGGGACAAGTACGGCACCAACATCCTGGTGGACTTTGACCGCCGGGCGGAGGACAAGACCACCAGCTGCATCCTGATCCTGGGCAACTCCGGTCAGGGAAAAAGTTACCTGATGAAACTGCTCTTAACCAACCTCCGGGAAGCCGGCAAGCGGTTAATCTGCCTGGACGCAGAGGCGGAGTATGAGGAACTGACCGAGAACCTCGGCGGCTGCTACATCGATTTCATGTCCGGCGAGTACACCATTAACTGTTTGGAACCCAAGGCGTGGACCGACGGCACGGATCTGGCAGACCCCACGGCGCCGGAAGCCTTCCGCCGGGTGACACGCCTGTCCCAGCATGTCGCCTTTCTTAAAGATTTTTTCCGGTCGTATAAGGACTTTACCGATGCGCAGATCGACACCATCGAGATTTTGCTTATGAAGCTGTATGCCCGGTTCGGCATCGATGATACCACCGACTACAGCCAGAAAAAGCCGGAGGATTTCCCGATCCTGTCCGACTTCTACAAGCTGTGCGAGGAAGAATTCATGACCTACGACAAGCAGCGCAAGTACCTCTATACCGAGGAACTGCTGCAGGAAGTGTGCTTAGGCATCCATTCCATGTGCGTAGGCGCAGAGAGCAAGTATTTTAACGGCCACACCAATATCACCGATGACGCTTTTTTGTGTTTCGGTGTAAAAGGACTTATGGACACGAACCGCCGTTTGAAAGACGCTATGCTCTTCAACATCCTCTCGTATATGAGCAACGAGTTGCTGGGCAAAGGAAATACCATGGCGTCCATCGATGAGCTGTATCTTTTCCTGACCAACATGACCGCCATCGAGTATATCCGAAATGCGGCCAAGCGTGCGCGTAAAAAAGAATCGGGGCTTCTGCTGGCCAGCCAGAACATCGAAGATTTCCTGATCCCCTCCATCAAGGAGTTTACCAAACCGCTGTTTTCCATCCCGACCCACCAGTTCTTATTTAACGCCGGGCAGATCAACCCGAAGGAGTACATGGACGCCCTCCAGGTAGAGCCTTCCGAGTTCGAGCTGATCAAATACCCGGAACGAGGCACCTGCCTGTACCGCTGCGGCAACGAACGGTATCTTCTGCAGGTCATTGCGCCCGATTACAAGTCCGCCATGTTCGGTAAGGCGGGAGGCCGGTAATGGCGGCAGATTGCCGCCGGTGGGAGATGTGTGCAGATATAGCGAGCCGTAGGCGCCATGCCTGCGGCTTTGTCTTTGGCAGAAAGGGGGGAGCGATATGTGGGCAACCGTGGGCGCGGCGCTGAAGAAAAACGCAGTGGCACTGCTGGGCAACCCCAAGGTATTAAAGACGATAGGCGGGATTGTGCTGGGCCTTATTATCATCATCGTGATGCCGGTGGTGGCCATTGTCTCCATCTTTAACGGCGATATAGAGATCGACACCAATGAGCTGCAGCGGATGGTGGTGGAGAACCTTTCCGCAGAGGAGCAGGCAAAGCTCCAGTTCGTGGAGGATACCATGTACGCCATTGAGAGGGAAATGAAGGCGTCGGGATTCTCGGATCCACGGGTTACGGAGGCGCAGGTGCTGTTCACCCTTTCCCTGTACGACTACGCCCAGGAAGCGGACTTCGTATCGAAGCTGGTGGGGTGCTTTGCCAGCGAGCAGACGGACGAACAGCTCATCGCCGCCGTCAACGCCGCCTTCGGCACGGCGATCTCTGCGGAGGAGTTCTCCCAGGTCATGGGCGCCATCCGGTCGGTGTATATCGACACTTCCGGGTATATCGACCCCTGTACGAAAAACAACCTGGATCTGGTGGAGTGGGCCAAACAGGCCAAGCTCCGGGGCTGGGGATATGTGTGGGGCACCTATGGGGAAGTGCTGACCAGGAGCTACTATAACGCCAAGGCGGAACAGTACCCGGACGAGGTGGGCGGTTATGCGGATTTTATCGAGAGCAACTGGCTCGGTGGCCGCACCTCCGACTGCAACGGGCTCATTAAGGGATATGGCTGGCTTAACCCGGATACCCATGAGATCGAGTATGGAACCAATGGGATGCCGGACATCGGCGCCGATACCATGTACGCCAATGCTACAGAGAAGGGCACGATAGACACCATCCCGGAGATCCCCGGACTGGCGGTGTGGCACGAAGGCCATATCGGCATTTATATCGGGGGCGGCAAGGTCATCGAGGCCATGGGCACCAAGTACGGTGTGGTGGAAACGGAGCTTGCCGGCCGGGGCTGGACACACTGGCTCAAGGTGCCGTATATCACCTATCTGGATACGGAAATGTCCTCGTCGGCCAACGAAAAGCACATCTGGGATACTCTGTATGCCAAGATTGGCAATCCTTACGGCGTCGCCGGGCTCATGGGAAATCTCTATGCGGAGAGCGCCCTGCGGCCGGACAACCTGCAGGGGAGCTTTGAAGACGCCCTCGGCCATTCGGACGCCTCCTATACCCAAGCGGTGGACAGCGGGGCGTACACGGGATTCGCAACGGACAGTGCCGGCTACGGCCTGGCGCAGTGGACCGCATCGGACCGGAAAGAGAGTCTTCTCGCCTATGCAAAAGAGCAGGGCAAATCGATTGGCGACCTGGATATGCAGCTTGATTTTCTGTACCATGAGCTGGAAACGAAATTTCCGGACGTACTCGCCCAGCTGAAAAATGCGACATCCGTCCGGGCGGCGTCGGATTCTGTGCTGCTGCACTTTGAGATGCCGAAGGATCAGAGCGCCTCCGTCCAGGCAGAACGCGCACTCTTTGGCAGCACCTATTACGAGCGGTACCGGTAAGCGAAGCTGCTCGCAGGTGCGAAGGCAAAGCAGCAGGAAGGAAAATATGTCCAATTTGATAACAAACCGAAAAAGCCTGGACTTATGGGAAAGGGTGTGGCATTGTTTGCTTGCGAAAAAATATCCCAAAGGAGGGGTCAAGATGTTAGATGAACAAGCAAAGGAGAATGTGAGAAAGGACATTCAGACGATCCTGAAGACAGCCATCGTTGTGGATAGCACTCTGGACGAGTACGGGTCGGAGCTGTGTGAGCGGCTGGAGCGGACCGCCGAGGCGCTCCAGAAGACTTTCGAGATGGAGGACAGCCTCATGGAAGACTTCCGAAAGGCGCTGGAGACGGCCAGGGAACAAAATTCCGGGGAACCGGAGGACTTCTGCTATATGGACGCAGAGCAGGCCAGGGAGATGATCTTCGCTATGTGCGACCGGCTGGACGATCCCAAAGAGGTCATGCAGCATGTGCGCACGGCCTGCGAGATGTTAGAGGTGTGGGAGCCGGAAAGAAATCGGGCGGCGAACTAAAAAATGCGGGGAGAGGGCGATGCCAAAGGGCGTCGCCCTTTCCTTATATACAAGGAGAGATCAGAGATGAGAACACATGAGTTTATACGGGCGATGAAGAACAGGCTGGGCTGTCAGGAGGCCGAAGCGATCCAGGACTGGCTGGAGTTTGCCGGGGATATTGCAGACGGGACGGAAACGGATTACGAAAGAGAGCTGGACGATATCATGCGGGCGCTGTCCTATGTCCGAAACAACTTCAGCCCGGACGTCCTGCAAAAAAGCGTCCGCTTCCCTACCCTGGCCAACGAGATCATCTACGGCGCCGCCCTGTTTGCCTCCGGCATGGAGGAAAAGCAGGTGGCCGGGGCTGCCAGGGACGGCCGGCTGGAAGATGGATATGTCCCTGCCACAGATGATGAAACAGGGACGCTGTCTCTGGTACGGGTTGAGGATCCAGAAGAGCAGGTTTTCCTGGCTGTGAACGAGCCAGAAACCATGGTGCGGCGCGCACTGGAACGGGCGGAGGGGTTCTGGCTCAGAGTATGCAGAACGCCTTTGAGAACACCACCGCCATTGGCACCCTGTTCTGCTGTGATCCCATAGACTTTACGGTATCGGAAGTCCGATGCCGGGTATTGGAAGAGCAGGCGGAGGAAGAAAGCGACGAGCCGGAGGAGTCAGAATGCGAGGAGAAGACAGACCTCTCTCCGAGGCTGTAGGAGGTGAAGAAAAATGAGATACCGGGGATTTGAGATCACCTCATGCTATGACACAGGGATCGAACGGTACAACCAGCAGACAGGCGAGGATGAGATCTGCAGCGGATACTTCTGCGAAATTTATCCCGCAGGAGATGACCAGTATGCAAATCAGCTGGATGCCTTCTGTCTGGCGGAAGGGCATGAGATTGCCGATACCACGCAGGGTTCGCTGGAAAACGGCATCATCCGATATGTGGACGGCCACTATGGTTACCTGCAGGAAGAAAAAGAAGAGGTGCGCCAGAAGCGCACCGAGGAGCTGGCGGGCCGGCTGATCGGCTATCTGGGCGAGACGCAGGAAGGCGCAGCGCTGTACCGTATTCTGTCAAGGGACATTGGCATGACGGACAATGAGATCCGGGGGATGGGTTATGGCGCCCTTGCACCGTACTTTGACCGGGAGGAGCACGCCAAAACCATTGCGGAGTGGATGATGGATGACGGCACGGAGAGTACCCTGAGCGGAAGCTGGGCAGTGCCCTTCGGAAACCTTCAAAAGCGCTTCGGGGTGGATTTGAAAACGGATACCGACCTGCGGGACAGGGTCAGCCGGGTGCTGTACGACCAGTCCGACATCGTTGCGGATTTTTGTATGGAGGAGGATCGGGTGCGGCTGGATTTTTTCTATAGCCGCTGCCCGCATGTGTATGAGCATGGGGCCGAGACTGCAGAGCCCGCCATGGACCAGAGTATGTAAGGAGGGAGAACGAAAATGAGGATTCAAGCAGAAAACAGGGCCTATCGCATCGGCGAGGTGATGGCGTTAAGCGATACTGCCTACTATGCCTACCGCCGTGAGCTGCAAAACCGTCCCCCGGCAGAAGGGAACCGAAGGGAGCCGGAGGGAGGCCGCACCTTCCTGCTGGCCATGGGCGAGGACGGTGAGGATGGCGTGGTCGTTGACCTGACAGGCGGGCGGTACGAAGGGTTGCCCGCTTTTGTCCCCGACGCCAGGAAACAGCTGGATGCCCATATCGCAAGCATTGCGGAATACTGTGTCCGGGAAGGGGTCGAGAACACGGAGAACGGCGAGTGGTCCATCACCTATGAAGAACTCTACTTCCAGTTTGACGGCACAACCCTGACCAGTCGCAACGGTATGGGGCGGCTCCTGCAGGAAAAGCTACGGCAGAGAGAAGAAGTCAATGCCCTGATCATGACCGAGGACTGCATTGAGATGAGCTATCATCTGGAATACTGCCCAAACTGCCAGCGGGGCGGGCTGGCCGGCGCCATGAACCTGCTCTCGCTCATGGACTGCAACCTTTACGACCTGCATTTGGAATGCGGGCAGGACAGCGAAGAGCCGTACCTGTCCCCGCCTCTTGACAGGCTGACGGCAGACACCTTAACCGAGTACGGAAAAAGAGACTGGGCGGATGTGATGAAAGCAAAGGTAACCGGTATCTCCGGCAAGCACGGGCGTATGACGGTGAGCCTTACAGGCTGCAGTGCAGAGTGGCTGCGGGATTTCTGCGGGCTGCTGCTGGGAGATACCAACCAAGGGTATTATGAGCAGTGCGTTGCCATGCCGGACATGGCCTATGGGAAAGCCGGTGAACAGCCATCCGATCTGCGGGACAGCCGGGTCAGTGACCTGATCGCCACATATGAAGAGCTATTCCATGTGCAGCGAGACGAGAGGATCACCCATTACTTTGGGGACTACGGCAGCCACTTTTTCAACATGGGCGTCACGGATCAGGAGATCCAGCCAGTGTATGAAAAAGCATTGGCCGTCATGGAGATGGACGACGCCGGTTTTCGCAGCACGAAAGAGTTTTTGCACCGGGGCGAGATCATTGGACGGATGCGGGACTGCCTGCTGGCAAAGGAGCTGCACCCCGGTGAGGAAGTCCTGTTCGTAGGCACCGAACCCTACGGCGGCCCCGGCGACTTTGAACTGCGAGGCGGGCACATCCGGTTTGTAGACCCGGAGCGTAAGACCTGCACGGTCAGGGGCAGCTTTTTTGACATGAAGGATGTGCCGCTGCGCTATGTGCTGGGGCGGTACAATGCTGAGATTACGGAAACCCATTATGGCAGGCCGCATGTGGAGGTGCTGTTCGGAGAGTACCCGGCCCTGGCGCAGCAGTATCTGCATGAGGCGGAGGAACGATGGGAGCAGTATGAAACAGACGCTGCAGCCGCTCCTACGCAGACGATGTGAAAGGATGGGATACGATTATGGGTACCCACTGTTATATTGCAGAAGAAAAAGACAATGATATGTACCGCTCGATCTATTGTCATCTTGACGGTTATCCAGAAGAAGTTGGAAAATTGCTGGTAAAGTATTATGACACCACGGAAAAACTTCGCGAGCTGCTGGCTCTGGGCGATGTCTACTGCCTGCAAAAAAAGCTGAACCCGGATCCCTCTGCTTTGCATTGCTTTGGAAACTATCAGAAGGATGTAACGGTAGCGTTTGGAAGGGACAGAGAGGAAAACGGCTTTGAGGCTAAAGACAGAACGCTTGACGAGATGCTGGACAGCAGTGAAGACCCGGAGTTCGTGTACATCTTTACCGCAGAACAGGAATGGGAGTTTTGCCATCTCTATGATTATGATGTGTCCTTCCGAAAAGTCCGGGATGTACTCAGCAAGGAAAGTCCCGGCGAAGAAGATGCGGAGCCGGAGAAAGGACAAAAGGACGCTCCGAACTTGCACATATAGAAAGAAGGGAGAAGGGCATGAGCACCAGAAGTATGATTGCAAAACAGATTGCGGAGGATGAGTACCTTGCGGTCTACTGTCACCAGGATGGATACCTCAGCCACAACGGTGCGCTCCTGCTGGACTGCTACAACACGCCGGAAAAAGTAGACGCGCTGCTGGCGCTTGGGGAACTGTCCCATCTGGGAAAAGATATGGAGGCAGCCCCGCACGAAATCGCTGACCTTAAAGGAATGGAAGGCGTCACCGTGGCCTACTGCCGGGATAGGGGCGAAGCCTATAGAAAGCCGGAATCCTATACCCTGGAAGAGCTTTGCAGCGAGACGCCGTCGGTGTATCAGTATGTGTTCACGCTGGAGCATGCGTGGAAGTACCATTACGGAAGCAAGGGCACAGCGCTGTCCGATGTACAGAAAGACCTGGACGCACAGTATGCGTACTACGGCCTGGAACGGCCGGAGAGTTACTATGGGCGGCTGAACGAGGGGATTGCCCGGGAGATGACAGAGGGGCAGGCCGAAAGCCAGGGACCCGCCCTTACTATGTGAGAGAAGGAGAGCAGAATGAAGAAAACCAATATCACCATTGCGTATGCGGAGGAAAAGCTGGCGGCCCTGAACCTGTACCTGAGTCAGAAAACGCTGACCGTAGAGGAAGAGCTGGGCAAGGCCCTCGACGCACTCTATACCAAGAACGTTCCCGCTGGCGTCCGGGAGTTTATTGAGCTGCGGGCCGGGCTCACGCCGGCGTCTGCCAGCACACCGAAAGCCAAGAAGCCAAAGCCCTCTGCCCCTTCTGCTGTGGGCGAGGTTCCCGCAGCCCAGGAGGTGAGCAGCCATGAACAGCATTGAGATCTCCCTGTGGGTCAGTGAATATCGCTTTAAAGCACTGGAGGATACGCTGAGAAAGCAGGGGGCGGGGACGATTGAGGAAAAGCTGAGGGAAACCTTCGATACGCTCTATCAGGAACATGTTCCGGATGAACAACGGGCGCAGATCGAAGCACGGATTGAACAGGAGGATGCGGCGGAACAGGCAAAGCTGGAAGCAAACCGTCGCTTCGCCGTCTATCACATCCGGGAAGATGATGAGGACTTCCTCTTTACCAACGACTATTACCAGACGCCGATGCAGGCGGCTCATCGATACCGGCTGTATGATCGGGGCGAGCTGTCTTCCAGACCGGAATCCTTTGCCGGCGCCTTCCCGGAGAGCAGGACCATGCGTCTGGAAGAGTTCCAGGCGGCGGCTGCGGATATCCGCTCCGATCCCAGGATCACGGCGCTGCTGGAGTTCAATCTGGATGAAGGATGGGTCAGCGTATGCGGCAGGGATAATGCCTGGCAGACCTATGGGCTGCAGGACTTCTCGGTCGCCGCCTACAAGGCGTACCGTTCGGCTTACCGCGGCGAAGACAGCCGCAGGGAAATCTTCCATGCCCACCTCTGCGGTCGGGAGCTGGACGGAGAAGGGATCGGGCAGGACAGCGGTCCAATGATGGGAATGTGAGCAGGCGAAAATTAAATTTGGAATGGAGGAATATATGCGAATGTCGAAAGCAGAATGACAAGAGAAAGGGGTTCGCAATTGACGGAAGAACTGTGTGCGTGA
>ERZ779888.676-NODE-676-length-38964-cov-5.325709_pt1 | contig 38964 bp, 35 predicted proteins | sample MGYA00511245_ERZ779888 | MGnify/ENA primary metagenome ERZ779888 (study PRJEB29588, sample SAMEA2155255) | human gut metagenome | biome: human gut; feature: human-associated habitat; material: faeces | place: Denmark | collected 2008/2010 ...
AGGGAAGGGACGGTTAGGTTTTCAATGACGCAGTCGGGTTTTACGTTGCAGAATAGAGATATTTTATTTATATATTGAAAATATTGACGGAGAATTTTTTATCGATTTTTACGGCAGATTGCTCTTTTCCTATAAGAAGTTCTCCGCTGTACAAGTAATAACCGGACAAGCGGTCGTAATTGTTTATTATTTGCTCGTCTTTTATTATATAGTAGCCGAAGTCGTCGTTGCTTTCGTTTACGGCGGAATGGAACAACGAGCAGTCGACGTATTCGTTTATGACGGTTTTCATTCCGTCTTTTATATCAAGTATTTCTTTTCTCGTGAAGTTGCCGTCGAAGTAGATACCGCTTGCGCCTACGTCAAGGTATTTTCTTACGACGACTAGGTATTTTCTTATTCTGTCGGCGGTGTCTAATTTGACTACGCAATTATTTTCGTCTATTATTTCGTAGTCGTTTTTATCGAAATATTTTTTCGCCAAAGTAATGGCGATTTTTTTAGTAAGCGTGAAAATTACGTCGAGTTTGTTTTTTGCGCCGCTTACGACGTCGATTTTTATTTTGCCGTAATCGAACGGGCGTTCGTTTATAATAACGCCTCTGAGTTCGGTTTTATGGACGGCGGAAAAACTTTTTATTTTGTTTACATCTAATTTGTCCGTTTTTACGAAACACGAACCCGACGGATATTTTTTGATTTTTTCGTAGTCTTTTTCGCCGCTTAATACCGCCGCGTAAACGTTGCGTGCGAAAATCACCTTAAAAACGGCGTTTTTTTGCGTCGTGGTGATATAAATATTGTCTTTTACGTCGATTTTGTAGTCCGCTATATTGACGTTTTCGAAGAAGTAAAAATCGTTTATAAAAAACGACAATTTCATATCGGGTTTTATTATCGGCTGTTTTCTTCGTAAAATCCGGTCTTTAAGCGTTCTTTTTTTGAATTTTTGTTTGTAAGAAGGCAGTCCGTAAACTTTTCTTCCGTCTTCGCCGTAGAGAGTAAAACACATTTCGTCGAATTCGTCGTCGCATTTTATCTCTATCGAAGCCGTTTTTCCGTCGGTTTTTATACTCACGGTCGCTTTGTTTTCCCGTCCGGAAAACTCGATTTCGTACCCTTCTTCTTCGTCGGTCTTGTTTAATTTTATATCGGATAAACCGACGCTGGTTTCCACGCCGTTTTTGTTCTTTTTCAGAACGATAAAAGGCATACTTTTACCGCTTTGAAAAATAAGTTTCTCGCCGTAATAAAAATACGCCTTGTCTTCGTTCGTTTTAAGAATAAACTTCGTTTCGGTCAATTTTACTCCGATATATTACTTTTTTATTTTTTTATACTACTCTTACCGGAAGGATAATGCATCTGAATTCGTCGCCTTCGAGTTTTTCTACCATAATAGGTCTGGTGCCGCCGTCGAATTTTATCCTTATATAGTCTTCTTTAATTCTTCCCACCGCTTCTTGCAGATATTTGTTGTTAAGACAAATTTTAAGGGGTTCTCCCGTCATCTGAACGTCGATTACTTCGTCTACTTTACCTTTTTCGCTTTCCGCAACGATGTTCATCGAGCCGTCTTCTATATTGATTATAACGGTGTTGTAATAACTTTCTCTGCTTATTATGCCCGCTCTCGTAAGACATTCTTCGAGTTCGTCCTTTTTAATAACTATTTCCGTTCTGATAGTCTTAGGCAGGTTGTTTTCGTACTTGTAGAATTCGCCGTCCACGGTGGAAGTTCTGATCTTCGTGTGTCCGAGATCGAAAATAACGTTGTTGTTGTACTTGCTTACTACAACTTTATCGTCGTTGTCGGCAAGAATTTTTATTATGTCGCTGATCGTTTTGCCCAAAACCACGGATTTGAAAACGCCTTTCTTTTGTTCGGGCTTTTTACGGGATATACCTACTCTGAAACCGTCAAGACAAACCGCTTCTACCGACTCGCCCTTTACTTCGATGTTGCAACTCTTAAGAAGAATTCTGTTGTCGTTCATGGAAACGCAGAAAATCGCTCTTTCGAGAAGTTCTTTAAGATCGGACTGTTTCATTTCGAAACTTACTTCTTCGTCGTACTGTCCGAGATCCGGGAAGTTGGCGATTTCGTAATAGTTTATTTCCGAAAAACTCTTGCCGAGTTTGAAACTGAGTTTGTTCTTTATTCCTTTTTCGATTTCGATACGGTCGCGGTTGCTGACTTTGTTGGCGTAGTCGGTGAATATTCTTCCGTTTACTACGAGTTCGCCTTCCGAGTAAATATCCGCCGGTATCGTTTTTTCTATATAAAGTTCCTGGTTGTACGCGCTGAGCGTAAGGGTATCGCCGTGAGCGGCGAGTTTTATTCCTTCCAAAATCGGTATGTTCTTATTTACGGCGAGCGCTTTGCTTACTATGTTGGCTGCGTTCGATAAAGTCGTACCATCGCAATAAAATTTCATCTTACTTGCCTCCTTTCGTTAAGTAGAATATTTATTATTAAGGATTATTACTATTATTATGTCTGTGGATAATGTGGATAACTCGTTTTTCCGCTCTTTTTTCCTTTCAAACTCAAATAAGAAAGAAAAATGCGACGAGTTTTTTGTGGATAGTTATTAACCTTTATTAACAACCTTTCCACAAACGGAGTTTTTATCCACACTTGATGGAAGAGCGTATGTCTTCCACCGCCTTCGCTACGGCTTTGTTAGTTTCTATCTGAGCGGATATTTTATCGCGCGAATAGATGATCGTCGTGTGATCTCTGCCGCCGAAAATCTGCCCTATACTCACGAGCGGAAGATTAAGCATATCGCAAACGAGATATATCGCGACCATTCTCGCTTCCGCCACGTCTTTCGTTTTTTTCTTGCCTATTATCTCGGACGCCGGGATACGGTAGTAGTCGGATACGTAGTTTATTATCTTGTCGCTGTCTATCTGTTCGGAATATTCGCGTTCTTTTTCTTTTAACGCTTCTCGCGCTATTTCCATAGTGGGTTTGCGGTGCGTAAGATTTGCGAGCATAATAACCTGCAACAACGCTCCTTCGAGTTCACGGATATTCGTGTTTACTTTTTCCGCAAGGAAATAGATAATATCGTCGTCAAGACTTTGGTGTGAGTCTTCGAGTTTCTTTTTGATAATGTTTATTCTCGTGTCGAGGCTCGGCGCGTAGATGTCGGTAAGAAAACCGCTTTCGAACCGCGAGCGAAGTCTGTCTTCGATGTCGTTTATTTCTTTGGGCGGTCTGTCGCTTGACAAAACTATTTGTTTGCCGGCTATATAAAGATCGTTGAATATATGGAAGAAAACTTCTTGCAATCCGCCTTTTTTCTGAATAAACTGTAAATCGTCAACCATAAGAACGTCGCAAGTGGCGTATTTTTTACGGAAGTTGCGATAAGAATCTTTGTCCGTCGCGTACTGGTTAAGGGACGCGAAGTAATCGTTGCTTATCTTGTCCGCCGTGGTATAAATAACGTTCATCGACGGGTTGTGTTCGAAAAGGTAGTTGCCGATAGCGTGCAAAAGGTGAGTTTTGCCGAGTCCTACGCCGCCGTAGATATAAAGGGGGTTAAGGGTGAGAAGATTAGTGTTCTGACCCGGACTTTTGGCGACTGCCTGAGCGGCGGAAGCCGCAAAACGGTTGTTGTCGGCAACGACGTAACTGTCGAACGTGTATTTTGCCACGAAGGGATTTTTTCTTTCGGGAACTTTGTTTTCCGAAACGGGAGAATCGTCGCAAACCGCGCCTTCGAGTTGTTCTATTTTTTCTTTCGTCATAAAAACGAAATCGTCTACCGGGAGTTTAAGCGAACGAGCCGTTTCCGAAAAAATCTCGCAATAGTGAGAAGTGAGAGTGTTCGCCGCGTGTTCGCTCGGTGCGATAAAAGTCATCTGATTGGAAAATATCGAATGAGGCACGAGCGGATGTATCCAAAGCATATACTCCGCGCTGCTTAGTCTTATCGATAGTTCGAGTTTTATCTGATGGCTGTAAAGTTCGGTTTTTTCCTTATTAGTCATAGTATAAATATTGTATCATAATAAAAGTACTTTTTCAATCGAAACGCAAAATTAAATTAGGTATTGAAAAAATATTGAAAAAGTAATATAATTCTTTCAAATAAACGTTTAAGGAGAAGCGTATGGAAAGAGAAAAAAGAATTCCTTTTATGGGAAAAATGTTTGACGTCGTCGAAGCCGCGCGAGCGGACGTAAACGAAAAAACGCCGTTTATCAAAGACGTCGATATAGAACGCGACGTAGTTTATAAATCCATAAAAGGGCAAAACCTTGTTATGGATATTTACAAGCCTAAAAACAAACCCGAGGGTCTTTCTCCCGCCGTTTTCATTATTCCCGGCGGCGGTTGGCTGATACACAACATTAAAAGAAGAGGCGGCTACGCAAGCCTCTTCACCGCGCTTGGAGCAACCGTCTTTATCGCGGACTACAGAGTTTCCCCCAACGTCAGATTTCCCGAACACCTTTGGGACGTAGTGGACGCTTTCGATTTCGTCTATGACAACGCCGCAAAATACGGAATAGACGTAAACAACGTGGTAATAACGGGCGATTCCGCCGGCGGTCAACTTGCCGCTTGCCTCGCTTGCTGTTCAACCACTCCCGGTTACGCGCAAAAAGTGGGCGTTCCCGTGCCGAAAATCACGCCGGCAGGCTGCATTTTCGTAAGCGGCGCGTTCAGTTTCGAAACGATGTGCCGTATACCCGTGGCGCACACTCTGATAGCGAAACCTTTCAGCGGATTCAGAACGAAAAAAGCCTTCAAAAACTGGGAATTCTACAAAGAAGCCAACCCGATGAAATGTATTACCGAAAACTTCCCCGTTAGTTACAACAGCGGCGGAAAATACGACCTTTTCTGCTTGGGCGACGCAAAAAGAATGTCCGACGTGCTTACGAGCAAAGGGGTAAAAAACGAGTATTTCGTAGGAACGGGTTCTCGCGACGACCACTGCTATATTTTAAGAAGTCCTTACCTTTTCGCAAGAAGAGATATGCTGAAACTTATAAAATGGTACGTTTCTCTTGAAAAAGAAAAGGGCGTGGATATGTCCGTACCTATGGTAAAAATGGAAGAATATCTCAATAATCCCGCAAAAAAATACATACCGGAATAATTAAAAAATAAGAAAAACAACGAAAAAGCACGCTTAATCGGCGTGCTTTGTTTTTGTAAAAAAACGAGATTTTCAGGATTTTTTGGTTTCTATCATAACTTTAACGAGCGTGACCGTAAGGTTTTGTTCGTACGATTTTTTGGCGAGAGATTGAACGGTTTTTATTCCGCTTTCCGTGGTTATTTTACCGAAAGCGGCGTAGTTGCCGTTCATCGAAAGGGCGTCGTAAGGAAGGATATAAAAATCCGTCGTTGCGTCGTCGTTGCTTGCGCCGTGCGTAAGTCCGATTACCCCTGCGGTGTGGCTCAATACGTTTTGTTCGTACCCGTTGTTTTTGAACTCGCCTTTGATGGGCTTAGGGTTCGTTCCCGTCGGCATAACGTACGTCGGTTCGCCGTTTTTGAGAGTGTATGGTCCGCAATCTATTCTGCCGGAAACGGGTTTTTTCGACGAGTCGTAACTAATTACGGCGTTAGAAAACACCGTGCCGTCGTAAGTGCCTTTGCTTGCGTGAGAAACGAAATTGCTTACCGTGTTGGGCGCGTATTTATCGAAAAGATAAGACTTGACTTTGTACTCGTTTTCGTCGCCTTCGACCTTAAAAACGAACGTTGCGTATCTGCCTGCCGGAAGTGCGTCCGAATTAAAAACGTAATCGACGAAACCTTCCGAGTAATCGGGATTTTTTTCGTCGTCTTTTTTATCCGTATATCCGCCGGAAGAGGAAATAACTCCGGTAAAATACAAACTGAGTACCGTTACGCTCGTTACGAGAAAAACCGCCGCGACGGACAAAATCGAGATAAGTTTTTTACCGTAAGAACTTTCTTTTTTTTGCTTTTCTTCAATAATATAGTAGCGTTTTTTACTCATCGACGTTATTCTCCGGGTACTGTTTAATCACGACTTCGGTTATCGTAACAGGCTTCATCGGATACCCGTCGGAGCCTAATTTGGTATTTTTTATAATCTCTCTCAAGCGAATTATTTCTTCCGAATACGGCATAAAACCGAAAGCGGCGTAGTTGCCGTCGTAATATCTCGCGTCCTGCCAGGTAATAAAAAACTGCGACTTTGCGGAGTTTTTATTATTCGACCTTGCCATACTGATTACGCCGGTAAAATGGCTTAGTGTATTATACGAATAATCGCCGGTTACGTTGGAAGAAAACTCGCCTTTTACGGCTTGTTTTTTGTTCTTTTTTTCGACGTAACCGCCGTCCGTGAAAGTATATTTTCCGCCGTAAACGCAGAAATTTTCGGTGTCTACTTTATCTAAGCAAGTACCGTTATAAAACCCTTCGTTTGCGTAAGAAACGAAGTTTTCCACGGTAATCGGCGCGAGAGAGTCCATAAGGAAAAAGGTAAACGTGTCTTCGGTTTCGCCGCTTTTTATAGTGATATAAGCGTAAGTTCCGTTTACTTTGCCTTTATCTGAAAAGTAGTATCTGTAAAAACCGCCCGGCGCGCTCGATTTGCGGAGAGAAGTTTGTTCTTTACCGAAAACTCCCCCCAAAAACAGACCGAGCATAACGACTCCGACGATCAGACATATAATAATGACGGCGACGAGAGATGCCGCCGTTATTTTTTCTTTTTTAGTTAAAACTCTCGCGGTTTTCATACGATTTATTATTGCGCGTCAGGCTTAACCACGGCTTTAAGATTGTAGATTTCGCGAAGTTTGGTTTCGAGTTCGTCGCAGAGAGCGGGGTTTGCGCGGATATAATCCACCGCTTTATCCCTTCCCTGACCGATTCTTTCTTCGCCGTAAGAGAACCAACTTCCCATTTTGGAGATAAGGTTGTTGGCGACGGCAAGATCGAGGATACTTCCTTCTCTGCTGAGCCCTCTGCCGTAAAGCATATCGCATTCGCAGGTTTTGAACGGCGCGGCGAGTTTGTTTTTGATGATTTTGATTTTCGTCTTGTTGCCGATTACGTCCGTTCCGCTCTTGATCTGTTCGCCCCTTCTTACGTCGATACGCATACTTGCGTAGAACTTAAGCGCGTTACCGCCGGTGGTAACTTCGGGGTTGCCGAACATAACGCCGACTTTTTCACGAAGTTGGTTAATGAAAATAACGCAGGTGTTGGATTTTTTAACGATACCGGTAAGTTTTCTCATCGCCTGGCTCATAAGACGCGCGTGCTGACCGACGTGACTGTCGCCCATTTCCCCTTCGATTTCCGCTCTGGGTACGAGTGCGGCGACGCTGTCGATAACGATTATGTCGATACCGCCGCTTTCTACGAGTTGTTGCGTGATGTCGAGCGCTTGTTCGCCGTTGTCCGGTTGCGAAACGTAAAGTTCGGCAAGGTCTACGCCGAGTTTTTCCGCATAAATCGGGTCGAGAGCGTGTTCTGCGTCGATGAACGCCGCCACGCCGCCGAGCCTTTGCGCTTCGGCTACGATATGGAGCGTAAGCGTGGTTTTACCGCTGGATTCGGGTCCGTACACTTCTATTATTCTGCCGCGCGGAACGCCGCCTACGCCCGTCGCCGCGTCAACCGCTATGTTGCCCGTAGGGATAATATCGACGTCGACTTTGCTCGTTCCGTCCATTTTCATTATAGTGCCTTTTCCGCATTCTTTTTCTATTTTCGCTATCGCGTCTTCCAACGCTTTTTTTCTTTTTTCGTCCATTTCGATTACCTCGCTTTTTTATGTAGTAGTTAAATTTTTTTTTGTTTTTTCGCTTTTTACAGCGTGTCGGTAAGAAATTCGTACGTGCGATAAACCGCCTCGTTTGCCGCGCTTCTTCTTATCTCGTTGCGCGTGCCTTTGTAAATACGTTTTATCGCGATCGGTTCTTTTGCCTGAAACGCTATTCCGATATAAACCAGCCCGACGGGTTTATCGTCCGTGCCGCCGTCCGGACCGGCTATCCCGGTGGTGGAAACCGCTATGTCCACGTTTTCGCCGAGCAATCCGTACGCCATCTCTTTCGCCGTTTGTTCGCTCACCGCACCGTATGTATTAAGGGTTTCTCCGTCCACGCTTAGCCGTTCCATTTTCGATTCGTTGGAGTAAGTGACTACCCCTTCGTAAAAAACTTTGCTCGCGCCGGCTACGTCCACTATACGGGACGCGACCAGACCGCCGGTACAACTTTCCGCCGTGGCAAGCACGAGATTGTTTTCTTCAAGAAAATCGACCAGAACTTTGCCGAGAGAAGAATTGTCTTCGCTGTAAACCCCTTCGCCGAGAGCGTCGCACACTTCGAGATATTCCCTTTCGGTAGCGTTAAACTCGATCGTATTGTCGAGAGCGTAACTTCTCACGCTGAACGTTCCTTCCGGCGCGCCGGTTTCGGCAAGACGGTTCCATAAATCTTCTTCCGTGCCGAAGAATTTAATCTTGTACTTCATTTTCCTCCTTACTCGCATATCCGTACCAGTCGAAATCGACGTCCGTGATATGGACTTTGTATACTTCGCCTTCTTTGACGTTAAAGTCTGCCGTGAAATAAACTTTCGTATCTACTTCGGGAGTTTGGTATTCCGTTCTACCGTAAAAAGCACCCTTTTCCGTATTTATTCCGTCGCATAAAACTTCGAGAGTCTGACCGACGAAACGCTGTTGACGGGAGATATAACCGATTTGCCACGCTTTTTCAGCGTCGGTGCGGCGGCGTTTTGCCACCGAAGTTTTTACCTTGTCCGGGAAAGAGTAAGCCGGCGTGCCTTCTTCGGGGGAGAACACGAAAAATCCGGCGTAGTCGATATAATCTCTTACGAAATCGCAAAGGTTTTTGTTGTTTTCTTCGGTTTCTCCGGGGAATCCGGTAATGAAAGAACTTCTTACCGCTATATAGTTTTTGCGCGAGCGGATACGGTCGAAAAGTTTATAAAGGCTTTCTTTCGTGCTTGCGCGGTTCATTCTCTTAAGTATATCGTCGTCGACGTGCTGCATCGGTATATCGAGATACTTAGCCATTTTAGGCTCGTTGTCGATGAAGTCGAGAAGTTCGTCCGTGATATGTTCCGGATAAGCGTAAAGCAGTCTTACGCGCCAAAAATCGAGGGTGCAGATTTTTCTCAGAAGGGGAATAAGATAACGCTCGCTGTAGTTGTCGATACCGTAATTCGTCGTGTCCTGAGCGACGATAATCAGTTCTTTAACGCCTTTTTCTCTGAGCGCGCGCGCCTCCGCCATCAGTTGGACTGCGGAATACGAATGGTATTTTCCGCGGATATACGGTATGGCGCAGTAAGAACAGCGGTTGTTGCAGCCGTCGCTGATTTTAAGGTATGCGTACCACAAAGGGGTGGTTATTATCCTGCCGTAAGTACGGGGAAGAAACCGCGGTTTGTGATAAAACGTGTTGACTACGCGCACGATCTGACCTTCCTGATTAACGGGCAAAAACACGTCCACTTCGGGAATTTCTTTCTTTGCTTCTTCGCCGTAGCGAGTGGAAAAACAGCCCGTAACGACGATTTTCAGGTCTTTTTTGCGCTTTTTAAGTTCTATCGCATCCATAATGGCGTCGATTGCTTCGCGTTTTGCCGCCTCTATAAACGCGCAGGTGTTTATCAAAAGCACGTCCGCTTCTTCTTTGTCCGGAACGATTTCATAGCCTGCCTCGGACAAACGGCAAAGCATTTTTTCCGCGTCTACGCGGTTTTTATCGCAACCGAGCGATATAAATCCTACGTTCATATTTTTTATTCTCCGTGTTCGGTGGTATCGAATTTTTCAAGTTCCGCGTCTTCGTCCGAGCCGTAACGCGCCGCCCATTCGCGGTAAAAATCGTCTTTCGAGATGAGTATTTCCCGCTTTTCTTTACTGCCTTGCGGCACCGACGACAAGTACCCTTCGGCGGCAAGTTCTTCAAGTATGTTGGCGACCGTGTTGTATCCGCGTTTCAGTTTGCGTTGCAGGTAAGAACACGACACGTAGTTGGCGTCCACGCAATATTTAAGCGCCTGCCAGTTAAGATCGGGTTCGTTCGCGTTATCGTCGCTTTGCGCGCTTTCCGCGCCGTTTTGCGCGGGAGACGGGTTTCTTGCCGGAGCGGAAGAGTTCGACGAAGACGCGTTTTTAAGTTCTTCGCTCGCGCCTGCCGCGCCGTTAAGTATCTTCTGAATTTCTTCTTCGTTAAACGAATACTCGTTGTTTTCTCTGATAAACTTCGCCGCTTCTTCTATTTCTTCGGTGGTGACGAGAGCGCACTGCGCGCGGCGCATATCCTGTCCGCGTTTTATGTACATATCGCCTCGACCCAAAAGGCACTCCGCGCCCTTAGCCTTGAATATGACCTGACTGTGAACGTAGTCGCCTACGGCAAACGCTATCTTCGTGTTAAGGTTGTTCTGAATTTCGTTGGTAATAACGGTTTTTACCGGGTTCTGCGTTGCGAAGATAAGGTGTATGCCTGCCGCACGGGCGATTCTCGCAAGGGAGTTAAGCGTGCTTTCCAACGTTTTACGCGCGTTCGGATCGCTCATAAGTTCGCTCGCTTCGTCGATGATTATTACTATTCTCGGCAGTTTTTCCACGCCTTCGCGACTGTTGTATTCGGAAAGGTTACGGATATGCAGAGTTTTGAAAAGGTTAAATCTGCCCACTACTTCTTCCCTTATCCACTTAAGCGCGTTTACTATTTCGGGTATGGAAGAAAGCGGCTCTTTCAAAAGCATATGCGGAAGTCCGGCGTACGGAGCCATTTCTACTTCCTTAAGGTCGATAAGCAAAAGTTTGACTTCGTCCGGGGAATAACGGAAGATAATGCTCGAAAGTATGACGTTTAAGCAAACGGATTTACCGCTGCCGGTTTCGCCCGCGACCAGCGCGTGCGGCATCGCCGCAAGGTCTTCGATAAGAACTTCGCCTTCCGCCGTCTTACCCATTGCGATCACTATGTCGCCTTTCGCTTCGCGGTACTCTTTGCTCGAAAGAATTTCCTTAAACCCGACTACGCTCTTTATCTCGTTCGGTATCTGTATTCCGCAGTAATCCGTGTCCGGAAGTTGCGGTATGATGGCAATCGGTTTGCTCGATTTAAGCCAACGCTGCAAGTCGGTTTTTAACGCGAATAACTTCGCTATAGGACACCTGTCGCCGAGTTCGAGCGCGCACAGCGTAACCGTCGGACCTTTGACCGCGTCCACGAGTTTCGCTTCCACGCCGAAGTTTTTAAGACGAACTTCGAAAATTTCGCGCAGTTCGTCCCAGTTGTCTACGGACGGATTGAAGTTGGGCGTAACGTGGTTTTTAAGTATGGAAATCGGCGGCTTGTTGTACGGAAGATCGGGCCGCTTGACGAGTTGCACGATTTTGTGGTAACCCGTGGCTTGCTCTTCTTCTTCCGGAGTGGTGGGCATATCGGAAGAAACTATCGGACCGGTATATGCCGGACGAGCCGCAGGCGCGGACGGCACGGGCGCCGCAGGCGCAACCCCGTTCTTCATTACGGGTATAAGTTTGCCTTCGAAATAAACGTAGTCCGTGGATACGTCGGGCGACGGCGCAGCCGGAGCAACGGGCGCCGCAGGCGCAACCGACGGAGTCGGCTCTGCGATTTCTTCTTCGATCTCTTCCGTTTCTTCGATTGCGGTCGGTTCTTCTTTCTCTTCTTCCGCCGCGGGTCCGTAAAGAATGGGACTCGGCGCAAACTTCTCGTTCGCGCTTTGTTTTAACGCCTGTAAAAAAGGATTGTCGCGCGGTTTAAGCAGATCTTGTATGTTTTCGTCTTTTTCGTCGTCGAAAATAACCGTTTCTTCGGGTTCGTCGTCGTAATTAAGCACGGGTTCTTCACGCTTAGGTTCTCTCCCGAGAAGTAAATCCGTAGCGTCCGCTTGTTCGGGCTCAGGCTCTTTCTTTTTACGGAAAGTGTAGGGTTTTACGTCGTAATCGCCGTATTCGCCGTCCGATTTGTACGGAGAAGAAGAACTCGGAACGTAACTTTCTTTAACGCCGCCGAAAAGAAGTTCGTACGGGTCTGTCGTTTGTTTTTCAACCTTTTGATCCGTCATATAAGCGATCGGCGCAGGCGTCGGTTCGGGTTTCGACTTTTTATTGAGAAACGGCGCTTCGTCGAGAATAACTTCGTGACAAACGGGCAAAGGCTCGGTCTTTTTCTTGCGTTTCGGCGCAAACGGAGTCGCCGTTCCGGCAAAAATAAACGGTCGGAAGAAAAGGAACATAAAAAGTCCGGTAAGAACGATGTTGAACACGATCGCCCATACGTAGGTAAACCACACCGCAACGGGGGAAGTGATTATGCCGAACACCGCTCCGCCCACGGTTTTACCGTCGTAGGAAGTGACTATGTAATCGGTGAAAGAATTCGTCGCCTGCCGACCGATACACGCCACGTGCAAAGTTGCGATGGCGAAAAACACGGACAAAGCGAAAAATATCGCCGTCTTCACCGTCAGATTAAATTTCTTTTTCAAACAATGCAAAACTTCGGCAACGATACCCAGCGCAAGATAAAAATACGCCGCCCAGCCAAAAACTTTAACCGCATAACGCAAGGTAAACGGTATACAGAGAAGTATCGTCACGACGAAAAGCACGCCGCAGGCGATAAGTTCTCGTTTGTTTTCATACGCAAACCGCTTGAATTTATCCATTTAACGAAGTTTCCCCTTTCAAAACCGCTTTCAAATCGACGTTTATTTCCTTACCGACGTAGCAAACCGCCGCTTTGTCGTAGTCGATTACGTCGTCGAACGCTTGCTGAACGTCGGCAAGCGAGAGTTTTTCCGTCTGTTTTATGAGAGAACGGCAGTTGACCGCCTTTCCCGTCAAAAGATAGTATTTGCCCATTATGCGCATAACGTCGAACGTGGTTTCTCCGCTGAGAACCGCTCCCGTTTCGCGCTGAATTTTAACTTTGTCGAACTCTTCCTTGCCCAAGCCGTCTTTGCGGACGGTTTCCAAAACTTCGCGAACCGCTCCGATCGCCTTTTCGGTGAGTTCGGGCGCGGTAGCAAGACCTATATCGAGATACCCCGCCCCTTTTACCGACGTCGCCTGACAATAAATTTCGTAAACGAGACCGAGTTCTTCCCTTACTTTTTGGAAAAGCCTGCTGCTCATTCCGCCGCCGAGTATAAACGCAAGCATAGGCGCGGAATCCGCGCGTTTGTCGGCAATCGGATAGGACGGAAAACGCACGAGAACGCTCGCTTGCTCGAAAGGCTTGTCGCACCTTTTCGCAAAAAACGACGCCGTTTTTGCCTTGCGAACCGCTTTCTTTTCGTACGAATAAGACCGGGAAAGAAACTCCGAGTTAAAATACTTTTCTACGAGAAGACGAAGTTCTTCTTCGGCAAGCGGACCGCAGTACGAAAGAGCGACGTTTTGAGGAACGTAGTTGCGCGCCATAAAAGAACGGATTTTGTCCGCGTTAAGCGACTTAACCGACTCCGCCGTGCCTAAAATAGGACGGGAGAGCGTGTTGTTAACGAAAAACTCGGAAGAAAGCAAGTCCGCGCAAACGGAATCCCCGTCGTCGTCGTACATTTTTATCTCTTCAAGCACCACTCCGCGCTCGCGCTCGATGTTTTCGTCGGTAAACGTGGAATGAAAAAACATATCCGATAAAATATCCATATACTCGGAAATAAACTTAGCAAGACCGGAAACGTAAAAAACGGTGTTCGACTTCGAAGTGTAAGCGTTGCAGTTCGCGCCGAGTTTGTCGGTTTCGTTGGCTATGTCGAAAGCCGTACGCCTTTCCGTACCCTTAAACAACATATGCTCGATAAAATGCGCCACGCCGTTTTCGTCCGCTTTTTCGTCGCGACTGCCTGCGCCGACGTATATGCCGAACGCACAACTGTCCGAACTCTTTTTTCTTTCGTAACAAACGGTAAGACCGCCGGGGAATTTTAATAATTTTGCCATATAACTCCTTATATACTTAGATAGTATAACAAACGCGCGCAAAAAAATCAACAACTAAAAGGAGCATATCAAATACAACGCTTTACGTCCCATAAAAACGAAACGAATTAAGCCTTCCCTTGGGGGAAGGTGGCAACGAAGTTGACGGATGAGGGGAGATCTCCGACCAAACGTTATGCGGAAATTTACTCGCGGTCAGCGAAAACGCTGACGCGCGGATAAATTTTTAATCCGCATAAGTCGGACTACCAAGGAAGCAAAATGATACATTTTGCTTAGGGAGTGAAGTTCGCAGGGGTGTTGCCCCTCGCTCGCTCCCCGTAATGGCGGCACTCACGGCGCGTGTCCGCTCGTGCCGAAACGATTAAACCGTAAAACATTGTGCGTATGCCCACCTATCCTGATAAGTGAGAAAAGGCGGAAATGGAATTAAGGTGGGTATGCTAATAAGAAAATATAGTTTATTGTGAAATAAGGGATACCGTTATATTATGTTTGGTTGTCGGAAACGGTGATTTAGTGTGGGATAAGGGCATAGGGAAAAGCGGAAAGGATAAAGGTATTTTGCGGTTTGAGCAAGGGGGAAACGGTTGTCGTAAAAAAGGAAAAAGTGCATCTTGAAAAAGCGTTTATTTTATGTTAAAATATTTTTATACTGTTTAACATCAATTTTTAGGTGGACGAAATGAAAAAATCGGTTAAGGCTATTCTCGGCGTTTTGTGTGCGCTGATCATATTCGTTTTTCTTGCCGGGATTGCGGTTCCTACGTATTTTGCTACTCGCCGCAGGGCGGTTATCGTTGTTCCCGGACTTCTTAACAGCGCGCTTTACAACGAAAAAACCGGGGAAGTTATTTACGATCCTATCGGCACGGACACCGAAGGATATCTTCTCGACGATATACTTTACGGCAACGGCGTGGTTTCCGTCGCGTTGGGCGCAATCGTAAAAACGGATATTCTCAACGATATTATGGATTTTATCGACGGAAAAGAACCGAATTTTCTTTCCGACTGGTGGCTTGACGACGAAGGAAACGCGCTCGAAAACATAGTTGCCGTTCCGTTTTCGCACGACGGTTACGCTCGTTACGGAGCGTTGCAGGCGACGCGCGTTCCTTACGATTATTGTCTTGAACGGTTCGGTTCGGAAAAAAACACGGACGTGCTTATTTACGAATACGACTGGCGCGCGGACACGAGAAAAGCGGTCGACGGACTTTGCGAGATGGCGAAAGGCTACGACGAAGTGGTTCTTTACGCTCACTCTATGGGTAATATCGTTTCTTCCCTTGCCATTGCGCAAAACAAAGAGTTCCGTAAAAAAGTCGTACTTAATATGGCTTGCGCCGCGCCGTACTACGGCTCGTATGTGGCGTTGGATATTCTCGAAAACGGCGCGGAAACGATAAACGGACTTTTCGATATGGCGGAAGGGGCGGTTTCTTCCCTGCCTGCGGCTATTTCCAAAGCGGTTTCCGGGTTAATCGCCAAACTTCCCACGGCAAGGGAGCGCGTACTTAACTACGTTTTACCGATGTTTCAGGGATATCCCGCGATGGCGCAACTTCTTCCCGCGATCGAGCAGGTTTGTCCCGACGGGGAAAACAGTTCGCTCGTCGTGGACGGCAAGCCGATTAAAACTCGGGAAGAATTGCTGTCTTATTATCGTTCTCGCAAATGGGCGTACGATAAAAACGGCAAAATGCGTCCGTGGATTGCGGATCTCGACGAGTTTTGGGAGGCGAGTTACGTTAACGGCGTACACGCGTCGAAACTCGTGAACACGCACTACGTCGTCGGGGAAAACTGTTATACCATAATAGGCGCGGAGCAAAACGGCGACCATTTCCGTTCTTTAAGCGAGAAAAACGGCGACGGAACGGTACCGTTTTTAAGTGCGACGTTAGGCAAAGGCAAAACGCTGAAAAACGCGTCGTATCTTGACGGGTTCGACCACATCGAAGTCGGGCACGCGTTTCACAAAGGACTTGCGGATTATTTTACCGAAGGGGAAAAACAACTCGAACTCAAAAACAGAATAGTGTTTGCTTTCAAGCGGCTGTTCAACAAAAACAAATAAAAAATAACTAAAAGGAGAGAAAACAAGTTATGAAAAAAGTTAAAGTCGGCGTCGTCGGTTACGGCGTTATCGGACAAAGGCTCGCGGACGGCGTTGCCAAACAAGAAGATATGCAACTCGTCGGCATAGTCGACCTTGCGCCCACGCTCAGCATACGCGCGCTCAGAGAAAAAGGAATGCCGTACGATCTTTATCTCGTCGATATGGACAAGAAAGGCGAATTCGACGCGCTCGATATTCCCGTAAGCGGTTCTATGCGCGACCTTCTCGGCAAAGTCGACGTCGTACTCGATTCTTCCCCGGGCGGAGTAGGCGCGAAGAACAAAGTTCTTTACGACGAGTTCGGCGTTAAAGCGATTTTTCAGGGCGGCGAGAAAAATTCCGTTGCGGACGTTTTCTTCCACGGTTACGCCAACTACGAAAAAGGTTTGGGGCAGAAATCGCTCAAACTCACGAGTTGCAACACGACCGGTCTTATCCGTTCGGTAGACTGTCTTGACAGGGCGTACGGAATAGAAAGAGTAGCCATCACCATCATAAGAAGGGTTGCCGATCCCGGCGATTATCACAGAGGTTTAACCAACGCTCTTCAAATAGACAAAGCGCCTTCCCATCAGGCGGTCGATCTTATGACGATTATGCCCCACGTCGAAGCGACGGGAATACTCGTACACACCCCGGTTACGCACGGACACATTATCACCGTAGTGGCTACCGGCAAGCAAAAAATAACCAAAGAAATGGCGATCGAGGCGTTTTCCAAACATCCGCGTATTCGTCTTGTCAGCACCGACGAAGGGTTCAAAGGAAACGCGTCCCTTTTCCGCTACGCCCGCGATTTGGGCAATCCGCGCGGCGATATGTACGAAATCGCGCTTTGGACGGACAGTATCGTAGAAAGCGGCGATTCGATTATGTACGCAATCAACATTCCGCAGGAGGCGGTAACCATTCCCGAAACGATGGACGGTATCCGCGCTTGTATGGAAATGCAACCCGACAGCCTGTCCGCTACGACCGAAACCAACAAATATCTCGGTATCGGCAAATGGAGAAGATAAAATGAATCTCGGAATAAACAACGTAATCGGAGCGGACGTAAAAGACAAGTTCGTCCTGTTCCGACCCGACGTAAACTCTCCTATCGACGAAAATAAAAAAATCGTCGGGCTTAACCGCCTGAAAAAAACCGTTCCTACCCTGCGTTATCTTATGGAAAACGGAGCGAAAACGGCGATCATCGCCCATCAGGGCGACACGCTCGACTATTCCAACCTTATTTCGATGGCGGAACACGCGAAGATTTTAGGCGAACTCGTCGGCAAAGAAATCCCCTATATCGACGACGTTTGCGGCGACGCGGCGATTGAAAAAATAAAATCTCTTAAAAGCGGCGAGGCGATTTTCTTAGGGAACTTGCGGTACCTTACGGAAGAAGTTTCCACCTTTGAAAAAGACGTTAAACTCACCGCCGACGAAATGAAAAGCACCTATCTCGTCCGTCGGCTCGCGCCGCTGTTCGACGTTTACGTCAACGACGCGTTCAGCGCGGCGCACCGCAACTGTCCGAGTATGGTAGCGTTTCAAAAACTTATGCCGTCCTACGCCGGACCGTTGTTTTTTAACGAGTACGAAGCGCTTGCCCGTATCCGCGACCACGCCGAGAAACCCTGCGTGTTCGTTTTGGGCGGAGCGAAAATATCCGACGCTTTCGGTATGATGAAACAGGTACTTTCAAACGGCACCGCGACGAACATTCTCGCCTGCGGCGTAACCGGTATAATAATGCTGCTTGCGCAAGGCAAAAAGGCGGGCTTATCTTACGAAAAATGGCTTGCCGACCGCGACCTGCTCGCGTTCGTTCCGCAAGCGAAAGAACTGCTCTCTCTTTACGGCGACCGTTTCGTTCTTCCCGTAGACGTCGCTTACGAAGAGAACGGCGAAAGAAAGGAAATCGACGTCGAAAACCTTCCGCTCGACGACGCGTCTTTCCTTGACGTAGGCAAAAAAACGGCGGAAAAATTCTGCGAAATCATCGCAAACGCAAAAACCGTTTTCGTCAACGGACCTGCCGGAGTGTACGAAAATCCGATCTTCCGTTACGGCACGCAAACTATATGGAAAGCGTTTGAAACCACTTCCGCTTACACCGTGATCGGCGGCGGCGACACCGTCAGTGCGGCAAACAAACTCATTGACGTAACGAAAATAAACTACGTCTGCACCGCAGGCGGAGCGATGGTGAGATTTTTAAGCGGAGTTACTCTCCCCTTAGTCGAAGCGATGCTCGGCGCGAAAAAGGAATAATTTTTATGAAAACGGAACTCGGCTACGGCAAACAAAAAATCGAGTTTTCGGTTCCCGAAAACCGCATTAAAGAAGTGCTTACGCCCAACAAAGTAAAAATCGAACTTACCGGCGCGGCGGAAGTCGAGCGTGCGCTCGACTTCCCTTTCGGCTCGAAAAAAATCGAAGAAATCTTTTCTTGCTTAGACCGCGTGGCTATAATAACGAGCGACGTAACGCGGCCTATGCCGACGAAAGTCGTTTTGCCGTGCGTATTGCGTCGGCTGTATAAAGCGGGCGTAAAAAAGGAAAACGTAGTCGTGGTTTTCGCTTTGGGAAGTCACAGAAAGCACACCGAAGAAGAAAAAAAATATCTTGTCGGCGAGGAGATTTATAACGATTTTATCGGCAGACTTCTCGACAGCGACGAAACCGACGTCGTAAGAAAAGGCGTTACCGAAAAAGGCACGCCTGCGGATATTTTCCGCCCGGTTGCCGAAGCGGACAAGGTTATTGCGCTCGGTAATATCGAGTACCATTATTTTGCCGGATACAGCGGCGGAAGCAAGGCGGTTATGCCCGGAGTTTCCACGAGGGCGGCGATAAGAGAAAACCACTCGATGATGGTTCTTCCCGAGGCGCGTTCGGGCAATATCGACAGTCCGGTAAGAAAGGACTCGGAAGAAGTTTGTCTTAAATTTCAACCGATCGATTTTCTTGTAAACGTAGTGCTCAACGAGAAAAAAGAAGTGATAGGTTGTTTCTGCGGCGACGTGATAAAAGCGCACAGAAAAGGGTGCGATTTTTTGGACGGTTTCTACAAAAAGAAACTCGATAAAGGCGCGGATATAGTGGTCGTTTCTTCCGGCGGATATCCTAAGGACCTTAATATGTATCAGGCGCAAAAAGCGTTGGACAACGCGTCGCGCGCGGTACGCGACGGCGGAGCGATTATTTGGCTCGCCGAGTGCGGCGAAGGGTTCGGCTCGGAAGTTTTCGAAAAATGGATGACCGAATATACCCCTGCCGAGCGTATAGATAACATTCGTAAAAACTTCGTTCTCGGCGGACACAAAGCGGCGGCGATCGCGCTCGTTTGCCAAAGAGCGAAGATATTCTTCGTTGGAAAATTCGACCCGAAAACGGTGAGAAAAATAGGGCTTACTCCTTGCGGAAGTTTAGCCGAAGCGTTCGACGAAGCGACCCGTCTTACGGGGGAAAACTCGTCGGTAATCGTTATGCCGTACGGCGGCAGCACCTTGCCGGTTATCGAAAAATGAACGAAGAAAAAAACGCTTTACGCGCGGAAAAACTGAACGCGTTAAAACATATAAAAGACAGAGAAAACCGCGAAAATCGTGCAACCGACGCGATTTTACTTTATCTGAAAAACAACGGTTTTGAAAAAATCGCGATATACGTTTCCGTCCGTGACGAACTAAGCACGAGAGAAATCGTCAATCGCCTTTTGTCGCTCGATAAGCGAGTGTTCGTGCCGGTGTGCGTAAGCGAAAGCGAGATGGTTTTTACCGAAATCAACGCCGAAACCGAATGGATAAAAGGCGCATACGGGATACCCGAACCGAAAATCAGGACACCCGAAACCGACTTTGACGCGGTAATCGTGCCGCTTGTCGCTTTTGACGGAAACAAAAACAGGCTCGGCAAAGGCAAGGGGTATTACGACAGATTTTTATCGGATAGCAAGGCTCGCAAAATCGGCGTTGCTTTTCGAGAACAAAAAGCCGAGTTCGTGCCGACGGAAAAAACCGACGTAAAACTCGACGAAATTCTTGTTTTTTAATTAGTATAAAGTTTTTATTTTTCTTTTCTTTTGCGGTATTTGCGCAAGGAGAACGGCGACGAAAATTACGGCGCAACCTATGATTTCTCTTGCGGAGAGTTTTTGGTTAAGGAGTACCCAGGCGGCAAGCACGCTTACTACCGATTCGAGGCTCATTATTATGGACGCGGCGGTCGGGTTAAGGTCGCGCTGACCTAAGATTTGGAACATATAAGCGATGCCCGCGCTCACCACGCCGCAGTAAAGAATGGGAACGTAGGCGTTGAGAATATTTTGAATATCGGGGTGTTCGAAGATAAACATCTGGATTGCGCTGAGAAAGGAGCATACGAAGCACTGCGCGCAGGCAAGGCTTATTCCGTCGGTTTTCTTTCCGAAAATATCCACGCAAATTATGTGCATTGCGAATCCTACGGTACAGCCGAGTTCTATCAAATCCCCTTTGTTTACGTTTTCAAACCCGTCGCCGAGGCAAAGAAGGTACAATCCGACGACTGCGCAAAGCACGGCGACCCAGGCAAAAACCGGACATTTTCTGCGGAAAAACAGACCGATTATGGGGACGAAAACGATATAGCACGAAGTGATGAAACCGCTTTTCCCGGCGGTGGTGTAGCGCAAGCCGACTTGCTGGACGTTCATTGCGACCGCCATTGCCGTACCGCAAACCAGACCTGCGACGGCGAGGTTTTTGGCGGCTTGTTTTTTCTCTTCTTTCGTTAAGGAAGTCGGGTGTTTTTTACGTTTTATCCCGTGGAAAATCAGCGTAAAGATAAGCAGAGCCACGCCGCCGACGAAACAGCGGACCGAGGTAAAAGTAAAAGGCTCGACGTAATCAAGCCCTTTTTCTTGTGCGACGAACGCGATACCCCAAAGTATCGCCGCTCCCAGTAAAAATAACGAACTTCTCGCTTTTTTCATATGTATAATTTTAGGGTAAGTTATTCCCCTTTCTTTTTGCGCGGTTTCGGATAGTTAAAGTTTTCTTTTTTCGCGTCTATAATAAGGTTATAGTAAAGCGCGGCGTCGCGTTTGGCTTCTTCGAGGTCCATATCCACGCAGTAGCCGCATTCGGACGGCGTTGCGCCGGGGATTTCTCCTTCGAAGTCGGACACGTAGTCGAACGTGCGTTCTATCAAAGGCAGAATGGTTTCCGTGTCCACGTCGCCGGCTACGATGAGGTAGAACCCGGTGCGGCAACCCATAGGTCCGAAGTAGATTATTCTGTGTCCCCAAAGTTCGTCGTTGCGCATAAACGTGGCGCAGATGTGTTCGAGCGCGTGAACGCTTCCGGTACTCATTACGTCTTCGCGGTACGGGCGTTTCATTCTGATGTCGAACGTGGTAATCATTTCGTCTCCGAGAAGGTCTTTTCTCGAAACGTACAACCCGGCTTTAAGCCTGAGGTGGTCTATTTTGAAACTCGGTATGGTTTCCATTCCTTTCTCCGTGGGTTTATTTTTTTCGTTACACATTATATATAATATCCTAAATATTAGCAAGCGTTATTCAAACAAAGGGGGAGTCCGTTTTACTTTTTTTCCGTCGTGTGGTATACTTACGGCAAATGAAAAAAGGGTTAATATTCGATTTTGACGGAGTGATTTGCGATTCCGAGAAGTTTCATCACAAGGCGTGGCAGGAAGTGGCGGCGGCGCTCGGAGTGGAGTTCGGTGCGGACGAGTACGTGCCGTACCAAAGCACGGGCAGGAAGAAGGTCATTTCTTATCTTGCGGAAAAGGCGGGCGCGACTTACTCCGAGGACTTATTTCAACGGCTGTCCGCCGTTAAAAGCGAAGCGTTCGCACGCCTGACGCGCGACGTAGGACCGAGCGATATGATAGCCGGTGCGGAACGGTTTATAAAGCGAGCGTATGCGTCCGGCGCGACTCTCGCCGTCGCGTCCTCGGCAAGCACCGCGCGACAAATGCTGCGCACGTTGTCGCTCGACGCTTATTTTGCCGCCGTCGTGGACGGCTCGGACGGATACGAGAAAAAACCAAGCCCCGCGGTTTTTATCGCTGCGGCGGAAAAGATAGGGCTTAAACCGTCGGAGTGCGTCGTTTTCGAAGATTCGCCTGCGGGAGTAACGGGCGCGAAAAACGGCGGTTTCGAAGTGGTGGGGATAGGAAAAAATCTGGCGAATGCGGATTTTCCGGTATTCGACGATTTTATCGGTGTGGAAAAAACGTTTTTCGGCGAATAAAAAAGATAAAGAAAAAAGGATTTTTCGGCAAAAACCGCGGTAAAACGGTTGACAAACGGTTGCTCGTGTATTATCATATTTAAGCAAAACTGAATTATTATGGTGAATTAGCCCCTTGCCGTAAGTAACTCGGGTATGTAAATACTTTAATAAAAAAGGAGTTTTACCATGAAGTCTTATATGGCAAAACCTGCGGAAGTAAAAAGAGACTGGTACGTCGTTGACGCGGCGGGACTTCCTCTCGGTAGAGTCGCTTCTCAGGTAGCATCTGTGTTAAAAGGAAAAAATAAGCCCACTTATACCCCCAACGTGGATACGGGCGATTACGTGATCGTTATCAATACCGACCAAATCGAACTTACCGGTAAGAAGAGAGAACAAAAATATTATCGTTATCATACCGGATACGTAGGCGGACTGAAAGAAATCAGATACGACAAACTTATGGACGAAAAGAGTGATTTTGCTCTTACCAAAGCGGTAAAAGGAATGCTTCCGAAAAACAGTCTCGGAAGAGCGATGATCAAGAAATTGTTCGTTTACAAAGGCAGCGAACATCCGCATACCGCTCAGCAACCCAAAGAACTTTGCTTGAAATAATCGAGGTGAACTATGAAAAAAACCAAAAGTGCTAAAATCCAGTTCTGGGGAGTAGGAAGAAGAAAGAAAGCCATCGCGAGAGTAAGAATTTACGCAGGCGGCGAAAACGGAATCGTAGTAAATAAGAGTTCTATTGACGAATACTTCAAGACCGACGCTCAGAAGTTTATTGCTAAACAACCTCTCGAACTCACGAACACCGCAGATAAATACGACGTTATCGTAAACGTAACGGGCGGCGGACTTACCGGACAAGCGGGAGCGATCCGTCACGGTATCGCGAGAGCGCTGTGCGAAGCGGACGAAACCCTTCGTCCCGAACTCAAGAAAGCAGGCTTCCTGACGAGAGACCCGAGAATGAAAGAAAGAAAGAAATACGGTCTTCACAAAGCAAGAAAAGCACCGCAATTCTCGAAGAGATAATCGGATTATCTTACAAACAAAAAACAAAATTCCGTTCCTTGCGAGCGGAATTTTTTTATATCCGAAAAAACAAAAACCTCACGGGGAAGGAACTCGTGAAGATGTTTGATAAATACTCGGTTTTCGAATATATAGTCACTTATTACGAGGCGTTGCATACCACGGGGATAAAATATACGCTAAACGATATTGACGAATATATAGAATCTCAGAAAAACGCATAAAAAAAACGGCTTCTTCGGAAGCCGTTTTTAATATCGGTTTTGTCCGTTTTACTCGGTTCGGAGTGCGACGGCGGGGTCTTGTTTTGCGCCCATAAACGCAGGAATTACGCCGGCGGTTATGCTCAAAGCAAAACTTATCGCAATCATTGCGAGCGGATGCCACCACAGGACGATTGCCAGATTGGCGATGCCGACTTTGGCTTGCAGTATTACGTTTATCGGTAACGTCAGTATCCAACCTATAAGCACGCCGAGCAACCCTGAATACAGACCGAGCATACCGCTTTCCGCAACGAAAATCGACGTAATGTCGAGTTTTCTTGCGCCGATGGAACGCAGTATGCCTACTTCTTTGCGGCGTTCCAACACCGACGTGTAGATTATTACCGCAATCATTATCGAACTTACGATAAGCGAAATCGACGTAAATCCTATCAAAACTTTACTGATTGCGTCGGACATCGCGTTTACGAAAGACATCATCGAGTCGAGCATATCCGTGTACTTAATCTTCTTGCTCTCGTTGCCGGACGCTTGTTGTTCGTTGTTGTATGCGTCGATATACGCTTTTATTTTTTCTTTGTTTTCAAAAGTGTGCGCGTATATCTCTATGGATTTAGGATTGGATTCGTCAGCAAGACCCATTTCGGTAAGGCGTTCGTTATACGATTTTTTGTCGAACGTAGAACTCGTGCTTGTGATATCTTTTGCGCTTCTGAACGTCGCTTTAGAGAAGTCGGTTACTTCCGAGTACGATACGATTTTGCCGTTTTCTTTATACAGAGCGGTCGCCTGTTGTGCCTTGACCGCTTCGTTTTCCACTGCCTGAGAAATAAGGTATTTGGTCAAAGAAGACTTATAGCCGATCGCGCCGGTAATCGTAAGACCGGTTGCGCCCTTTCTCGGACGAACTATGCCTACGACCTTTGCTTTAACTGAGTAGTTGCTCGTAACGAAAGATCCGCTTTGTTCGGACTTGGGAGTTTTTATCCAGTTGTCGCCGTCTTTCGCGTAGTAATCGTAGCCGCCGAGAATGAAGTATTCGAGGCTGAGCAAGTCGTCTACAGTAAACGTCGCTTTCGAGAAAAAGTCTTTTTGCAACAGTGCGGCGACTATGTCTTTTTCCGATTTAAGTCCCAGCATAAAAAGAGAGTAGTCGTTTAATTGGTTCTTTTCGTCTACCGAAATGACAACTTCGGCAATCTTATCTCCGTTTTCGTCTGTTTTTATCTCGTTCGACGGCCAATGCGAATTTTTGCCGACGAGTTCGTACTGCGTTTTCAAAAGTTCGTCGTTGTCCACGAGTTCGCTCCAACTGCTAAGGTATGAGGCGTATGATTTTGCCTGGTTGACCATCGGGTTGTCGGCAAGGCTTTGCCCTAGTTGCGTAAGCCCTGCGAGAGCCTGGTCCATAACGTCGGTAAACGGTTCTGTCTTCATAAACTTGTCCGAGCCGCCGGGGTCTTTTGCGTAGACGTTGAAATGAACGCCATAGTTACATTTATAATAACCGAGCGAGTCGTCCCACGTTTCGCTAAGGTAATCGTTGAACGCCGGAAGGTCGTTGTTGGAGGTGTAGTTGGAAAGGTTTTCCATTACGTTGCCCAAAACTTTGTTGGTGTAAATTTTTTCTTCGCTCGGGTAGGATTCTCTGTCGGAGCCGGAACTGCTGCTCAGGAAACTCGACAAAATGGACATCGGGTCGATGGAACTGCTTGAAATCGAGAGCGGATACATCGAAAGGGACGCTTCTTCGAGATTCTTTATATAAGCGTTGACGCCGGTAGAGAAAGCGAGAACCAGAATTATACCGATTATACCTATCGAGCCGGCAAACGAAGTGAGCGAGGTACGAACTTTTTTACTGATAAGCGTTCTTGCGCTGAGTTCGATTGCAGTACCGAAAGAAAGGTGGGATTTTTTTACGCGCGCCTTTTTTACGGGTGCGGTTTTCTTTTCTTTTTTCCGTTTCGCGGAAGCGGCGCGTTTGGTTTCGAAATCGGCTTGTTCGTCGCGGGTCGTTTCGTCGTGGGTCGGAGCGACGCCGTCGAGGTAGAGCGAAGCGAATTCGCTGCGCGATTCGTCTGCGGCGTTAAAGGTCGGTTTTTCGATTGAAGCGTCTTCTTCGCCTTCGCCGAACGGGTTATTGTCGCCTGCGACTACGCCGCCGGCAAGGTTAATGATACGGGTGGAGTATTCTTCGGCGAGTTGGTTGTTGTGCGTAACCATAATAACCAGTCTGTCGCGAGAAACTTCGCGGAGAAGGTCCATTACCTGAACGCTGGATTCGGCGTCGAGCGCGCCGGTAGGTTCGTCCGCCAAAATAATATCGGGGTCGGTTATCAGAGCGCGAGCGAGCGCGACTCTTTGCATCTGACCGCCGCTTAATTGAAGGGGTTTCTTATAAATCTGGTCTTTAAGACCGACCCTTTCGAGGACTTCTATCGCTTTTTTTCTACATTCGCTTTTTTTCATTCCCGCAAGAACGAGGGGCATTTCGACGTTACGCACCGCGTTAAGGTGAGGAATAAGGTTATACGACTGGAAAACGAACCCTATGCGTTTGTTGCGGTAGTTGTCCCAGTCGGAAGCGGAGAATTTGGCGGTAGAAACGCCGCCTACGACGATTTCGCCGGAATCGCAAACGTCGAGACCGCCGATAATGTTAAGCAAAGTGGTTTTTCCGCAACCGCTCGGTCCGAGAATGGAAACGAACTCGTTTTTGCGGAACGCAAGACTGACTCCCTTGAGAACGTGCACGACGTTGGTTTTGCTCAGGTAGTAGTTTTTCTGTAAGTTTCTAAGAACGATCATTAGCACTCCTTAGCGATAAGTTCGGTTCCCCCTACAAGCCGAAAATAGCACTCCTAACAGTATATAGCAAACGAGCGTAATTGTCAAACGTCGCAAAGCGAAGGAAAAAAGCGTAAAAAAAAACCGCCCCGAAAGAGCGGTTTTCTTAATTTTGTCTTTTGTGTATTTTATTTATTTTTCTTCAGTTTCCGAAGAATCTTCGTTTTTCTTTTTCATATCGTCGATTAAATCCGATACTTCCGAGCCGCCCTGAATGGTGTCGCTCAGGTGTCTTTTCGTTTTGCCCGTTGCTTTTGCGAAAGCAAGACTTAACTTATCCGTCATTTTGTCGAGAACGCCTTTTTTGTCAAGGAAGTAAACGGCGGTGACGAACAGCGCGAGCATAACGACGCCCATTGCAAGCGTTATTCCGACGGTCGCTCCGTAACTCATATTCGCCGCGACGAAACCCATCGCTATATATACGATGAAACACATTACGGCGACAATGGTTGCGTAAGGCATCTGCGTGCGCACGTGGTCAAGGTGGTTACACCGCGCTCCCGTGCTTGCCATAATCGTGGTGTCGGATATGGGGGAAACGTGGTCGCCGTAAACCGCGCCGGCAAGAACCGCCGACATCGAAAGGTACAGAAGAGCCGGGTTCGCTTGTCCGAGTATGCAAAGAGAAATCGGAATAAGGGTCCCGAAAGTTCCCCAACTGGTACCCGTTGCAAAGGAAATAAGGCAAGCGACAAGGAAGAATATCGCAGGGATTATACCCATTGCCATCGTCATATTCGTCGCACCGGTGTCCGGGTTGTATCCGAAAGCGTGTTGGATAAACGATTTTGCGTCGAGGTAGCCGCCTTTTGCTCCCATAAGAGCGCACAGCGTCCAGGCAAATGTAAGAATAAGGACCGCGGGGACCATCGATTTGAATCCTTCGGTGAACGATGCCATACATTCCTTAAATGAAAGACGTTTCGTAACCGCATAGAAAATTACCGTAATTATAAGCGCGACGACGCTGCCTACGGCAAGAGAAATTTTCGAATCACAGTTTGCAAACGCTTCGATAAACTTCGGATATCCTGCCCTGTATCCGTTGTAGTACATAGAACCTACGCAGCAAACGATAAGGGTTATTACCGGGAAAAGCAAGGAAGAAACCTTTCCTTTTTTGTTGCCGTCAACTTTGATGTCTTCGGTGGGAAGGTCGGTTTCGCCTGCGTAAAGGTCGCCGTTTTCCGCCGCTTTTTCGTTCTTTTTCATCTTGAAAAGGTCGAGTTTAAGCACTGCGAAAAGAATCATCATCGCTATGGTAAACAGCGCGTACATATTGAAAGGAATGGTTTTGATAAAATCGACCAAGCCTTGACTTTCCGTGCCGATAAAGCCCGTAACCGCCGCCGCCCACGAAGAGATAGGGGCAATGATACAGACGGGCGCAGCCGTCGAGTCGATTAGATACGCGAGTTTTGCGTGCGAAAGTTTTGCTTTGTCGGTAACGGGACGCATTGCGTTGCCTACGGTAAGACAGTTAAAATAGTCGTCTACGAAGATAAGACAACCAAGACCTATGGTCGCAAGTTGCGCGCCGGTTTTCGTCTTGATTTTTCTGGACGCCCATTCTCCGTACGCTTGCGAACCGCCGGACTTAACCATAATCACGGCGAAGATACCCAAAACGACAAGAAAAATGAGAATGCCGCCGTTTTCGCCGAGTTGCGTGCCCATGGTTTTAAACAGTTTGGTTAACGCGTCGAGCGGATTGCCGTCCGAAAGAAACATCGCGCCGGCAAATATACCTGCAAACAAACTAAGATAAACTTGTTTGGTGACGAGCGCGAGGACGATCGCTATAATTGCCGGAACGAACGCCCAGAACGTTCCGATAAAATATTCGCCCGCACTCAAAAGTTGAGTAAACATCTTTTTTTCTCCTGTGTATAGTTTTTATCTTCAATCCGTTTTTGTGAAAAACGAATAAAAAAACGGTAACGGGTGAAACACTCGTTACCGCATAATAATAACGTAAATAAAAACGGCAACGATAGCGCTCCACAAAACTGTGACAGTAAACAAGGTATTTCCCTGTCTCCCGGCAAACGCTATCGGTCGAAAACAACGTAGCCTCGGCGGATTTGCCTTTCGCTTTTCCGGACAACGACCGTCCGAAAAGGAAAAACTACTCTTCAAAATCCGCACCTCTATCGAATTTAGTTAAAATGTTAGCACACGGCAAAACCCTTGTCAACAAAATATTGCCGATTTATCAAAATTACCTTAAAAAAGCCTTAACTTTCAAAAACCGAAAACGAAACGGCGGTTTTATCTTTGCGCGAAAGAACCGTGAAATAAAGAACCGAGTTTTTTCGCAACCTGCTCCGTGAGGGCGGGGGGGAGGGGAACTTCCAAAAACAACTCTTCCGCTTTGCGTGCCTGCTCGATTAACATTAACAAACCGTTTGCCGCAGGAATACCTTTTTTTCTCGCTTCTTTAATAAGGACGGTTTCGGACGGATTGTAAACGCAATCGAACACGCCGCATAGAGAAGGAAACGATTTTACGTCGACGGGGCAAGCGTTTACGTCGGGAAACGTTCCCACCGGAGTGGCGTTTATTATTATCTCGACTTCGTTTGAGTACGAGTATACGTTTTCATAGTTGATTTCGGCGGTTCTGCCGACTTTTTTTACCGATTTTGCGCCGAGAGAAACGGCAACGAAATCAGCGGTTTTGCTCGTTCCGCCCGTGCCGAGAATAAAAACATTTTTTCCGCCGAGGAAAACGTTCGCTTTTTGCAACGCGTAAATCATACCGTCCGCGTCCGTGTTGTAACCGACGTAACCGTCGTCCGTTTTTACTACGGTGTTTACCGCGCCGATTGCCTTCGCCGCGCCCTTTACCGAAGATAAAAACGGAATAATCTTCTCTTTATAAGGAATGGTGACGTTAAAACCGTCCATATTTCCGTCTTTGACGAACGAAGAAAGTTCGCTTTCTTTTAGCGGGAAAAGACCGTAATTTTCCAGACCAAAAAGGGCGTGAATTTGCGGCGAAATCGAGTGAATAAGCGGATTGCCGATAAGTCCGAATTTTGCCATTTTTACATAATTTCCTTATAGCCGCCAAGAAAGACGAATCTGTCGCAGGTGTTGTCGAGTTCGGCAATCAGATTAAGCACTTCTTTTTTGCGTATGTCCGCGTCGAAATCGAAGTAAAACGCAAACTCGAACGGCGACGAACCGATGGGGCGCGATTCGAGTTTGGTAAGGTTGAGCCCCAGTGTCGAGAAACGGTTTAACAAGCGGTTAAGGCTACCCGTTTCGTGCGGAAGGTTTACCATAACCGATATTTTATCTGCGCCGTCGAATATTTTCATTTGTTTGGAAACGGCGATGAAGCGAGTAAAATTCGAGTCGCTGTTTTGGATTTCGGACGCAAGAATTTTTAATCCGTAAATCCCTGCGCAATCTCGGCTCGATATGCAAGCCACGCCTTTTTCTTTGCGTTCGGCGACGATTTTTGCGGCGAGAGCCGTGTTTTCGCAACGAGTAATTTTTATGTTTTTAAGCGTTTTTAAGAATTCCGAACACTGATTTATCGCTTGTTCGTGCGATACGATTTCGGTGATTTCTTCTAATTTTACGTTTTCCGAAGCGAGCAAAAAATGCCCTACTCTGAGTTTTACGCAACGAGAAATAAAGAAGTCGTGCTTGCGCATAAGGTCGTAAACGCCGTTTACGCTGCCTGCCGTGCTGTTTTCTATCGGCAAAACGCCGTATTGACAAAAGCCTTTTTCCACGGCGGAAAACACGGCGTTCCAGTCGCGGAAGTAGGTTATCGACGGCAAGGCGAAGAGTTTTTCCGCGGCTTTTTGCGAGTACGCGCCGGCTATTCCCTGACAAGCGACGGTTGCAGAAACCGGGAATTCTTCGTTGCGTCCGAGAGAAGCGACGATTTTATTTTTTATGGGAGAAACCGCCGTGCAAAAATGCGACTGATACGCTTTCGACGTGGAAAACAGCGTTTCGAAAACTTGTTTTGCGTAAAGTTTCAGTTCGTCCGGCAACTCCTTCGTCACCCGGGAAAGTATTTCTTTTTCGCGCTCGGTATTTTCGGTGGGAACGCCCGTCGCTTTTTTTGCTTCCGCCACTTGCTTTATAAGGTTCATTCTTTCGGCGTACAACGCGGATATTTTGTCGTCCACCGCGTCGATTTTCGTTCTGATTTCTTGTAAATCCATTTCTTTTTTTCTCCGTATTTAGATTAAATTTCGTTCTATGCAGACGTCGAGAACCGCAAGCGCAACCGCCGCTTTAACCGCCGCGACCGCACGCGGAACTATGCAGGCGTCGTGCCGCCCTTTGATTTCTATCGTCGTTTCTTCCCCGGTTTGAAGATTAACCGTTTTTTGCGGCAATGATATGGACGGCGTGGGTTTTACGCCGGCTCTGAGCGTTATCGGCATACCGTTGGAGATACCGCCGTTTATGCCGCCGTTGTTGTTGGTGACCGTTTCTACCCTTCCGTTGCGGAAACAAAACTCGTCGTTGGCCTCGCTCCCTTTTTTCTCGGCGAAACCCGTTCCTAACCCGAACTCTACGCTTTTAACCGCAGGCACGGCGAAAACCGCCGCAGAGATTCTGCTTTCAAGACCGCCGAACAGTGCGTCGCCCGCTCCTGCCGGAACGCCGAAAACCATACATTCGATCGCTCCGCCCACGCTGTCGCCTGCGTTTCGCGCGCCGATAACCGCTTTCGTCATTTCGTCGCAACGGCTTAAAGAAAACTTACCGCTTTCCTTCGCTTTCTTTATTTCTTCCTGCGTAACCGTTCCGCTTAAATAACTTTTTCCTTTTACGCCACCGATTTCGGAAACGTACGCTTCGACGGAAACGCCGATCTTTGCAAGGAGTTGCACGGCTATTCCGCCGGCAATGCAAAGGGGAGCGGTCATTCTTCCCGAAAATCTTCCGCCGCCGACGATGGACGCGTTTTCACCGTCACGGGCTATCGCCGCGTAGTCGGCGTGCGACGGACGAGGCGTGTACCTGAAAGGCGAGTAATCGGACGAGCGCGCGTTTACGTTTTTTATCACGGCGAGTACGTCGCCCGTGACGACGCCGTCGGTAATTCCTTCCTTAAAAATAACTTCGTCGGGTTCTTTTCTCGGAGTGCTCCACGGGTTAGAACCGCTTTTGCGTTCGTCCACGAACGCCTGCACGAGGGCGGCGTCAACGGCTGAACCGCGGGGTAAGCGTTTGATACGGACGCCGATTTCGTCGGAGTGCGATTCCCCGAAAATAAGCACGTCGAAATTGTTAAACGGTGAGTACATCTGCTTTCCCTCCGAGCAAAATAAAGTCGTCGAAAAACGACGGGTAAGACTTCGATACGGCTTGTTCTCCGGACAGAACGGACGGGCAAACGGAGCCGCTTGCGGCGATCGCCGCCGCCATTACGATGCGGTGGTCGTCGGGAAGAGCGAGTTGCGCTCCGCGCAAGGTTCCCGTGCCGTAAATTTCTATACGGTCGCCTTTGTCGTCGGCTTCGATTCCGAAAGAAGAAAGAAGTTTTACGATTTCTTTCGAGCGGTCGCTTTCTTTAAGTTTTAGCCTGCCCGTGCCGAGAAGAACGCTTTTACCGTCGCAAAACGCCGCAAGAACGGCAAGCGACGGAGCGCAGTCGGGGCAGTTTTCCACGTCGAAAACAAACGGATTAAGCAAATTTTTTTCAATACGGAAATCGTTGCCGACAAGGGTAATTTTCGCACCTGCTTTTTCTATCGCTTCGAGTATTTTTTTGTCACCCTGAACGCTGCCGGATTTCAGCCCTTTAAGGGTAATTTCGCCTCCTATCGCTCCCGACACGGCGAAGAACGCCGCGCTGCTCCAGTCGCTTTCGACGAAGTATACGCCGGGCGAACGGTACGAGCCGCTTATTATGTATCCGCTGTCGGTTTCCGCCACGGTCACCCCGAAAGAACGCATTACCGAAGCGGTTATTTTAAGATAATCGCCGCTTACTTTTTTGCCTTTTATCACTATTTTACCGCCGCCGATTTTCGGAAGAGCAAGCATAATACCCGTCACGAACTGACTGCTTTCGCTCGCGTCTATTTCGTAATAAGAGCCGCTTATTTTGCCGCTAACGGTAACGGGCAAGCGGTCGGACGAAAACGACGCGCCCGCTTTTTTTAGCGAAAAAAGCAGGTTTTTTATCGGTCGCTCGGCAAGCCGCTCCGAACCTATAACGGTGGTTTCGGTGTCGAAACAAGCGCATACGGGAAGCATAAACCGTAAAGTAGAGCCGCTTGACTTTGCGTCGGCGGTTACTTTTTTCGGTACGGACGAAATCGGCGTAACCGTAAGAAGAGTTTTTTGCACGTCTATTTTTGCGCCGAGAGAGGTCAAAAAATCGATGGTGGCGAATACGTCGTCGCCGCAGAATTTTCCTACCAAAGTGCATTTTTTATCGCCGAGAGCCGCGCATATCAGCGCGCGGTGAGCGACGGATTTCGACGCCGGCAAAGTTATTTCTCCGCTTAACGCAGACGGATAAATTTTTATCGACATTTTATATATTCTCCGAATTTTTCGAGCGTTGTTTTTTCTATCGAACAATCGCCTATGCCGTTGATAACGACGGCGTTAAGTCCGTCCGAGCGGTTCTTTTTATCTCCGTGCGACGCTTCGGCAATTTGTTCGGAAGTGTACGGCAAGTCGAAAAGAAGTCCGTATTTTTCTAATAAATCCGTAATTTTTTTACAGTCGCAAGCGGAAAGAATTCCTGCGTTTTTGCTTGCCAAAGCCATTGTTTTAATGCCGAACGCAACGGCTTTTCCGTGCGGAATTTTGTATGAAGAGAGTTTTTCCGTCGCGTGTCCGACGGTGTGTCCGAGATTGAGAAGTTGCCTTAAGCCTAAATCTTTTTCGTCCTTTTCCACGATCTCCGCTTTGTACTTTGCGCAGAGATAGCAGAACTCCGACAGGTTGGTTTCGTTAAGTCCGATTTGCAGCAAATCAAAGGTTTTTCCGCCGCAAAGAATTGCGTATTTTATCCCTTCGCCCAGTCCGTTTTTCCACTCGTTTTCGGGGAGGGTTTTCAGTACGGACGGGTCGAAGAACACTCCGACCGGTTGATGAAACGCTCCCACGAGATTTTTCCCCTGAACAAGATCCACGGCGGTTTTTCCCCCGACCGACGAGTCGATTGCGGCAAGCAAAGTCGTGGGAATCTGAACGAAACGGACGCCGCGCATATAGCACGCCGCCGCAAATCCCGTCAGATCGCCGACAACCCCGCCGCCGAGCGCGATAAACGCGTCGTCGCGGCATAATCCGAGCGAAGCCGCCGTTTCGCATACCAAAGAAAAAGTGGTGAGATTTTTGCTCTCTTCTCCCGCTTCGAACGTCGTTGAATAGACGTCGAACCCCGATTTTTTCAGGGACGTAATAACCGCTTTCAGATAAAGCGGAGCGACCTGCGAGTCGCTTACGACGAGAGTTTTTCCGCAGCCGGGCAAAACGCCGCGGCAAAGTTCGCCCACGTTTTTAAGAATTCCGTTTTCGACGATTACGTCGTACTTTTTTGACGTGTTTACCGTAAAAATCATTTGTCTTCCTTTCTTTTAATGCGGATTGCGTTCTCCGCGTCGAGTTTCATTTCCGTGCCTTTTTTGAGCAAAGAACGAAGGGATTTTTCGTCCTTGTTCTCGATCGCCGTGCGAAAAAGGTCAAGGGTCGAGATAAGTTCGGTTATGCGTTCGGTCAGTTTGTCCGCATTGTCGAGAAAAAGTTCCGTCCACATATCGGCGTTAAGTCGGGCCACTCTCGTAAGATCCCGAAAACTCCCTGCGGAAAACCCCGCGTGCTTTTTAGACAATGGGTTTTGTGCGTACGCCGACGACATAACGTGGGCAAGTTGCGACGTGTAAGAAATCATTTCGTCGTGTTCTTCGGCAGTCGCCAAAGTAACTCCGCTCGCTCCGGCGGATACGAAAAGTCCTTTGACTTTTTCAAAATCCGCTATCCCGGAATGAACGGGAGTAAGTATAACGAACGAGCGTTCGTACAGCCCTACGGTAGAATGTTCTATTCCCGAAAACTCCCGTCCTGCCATAGGATGGGCGCTTATAAACCCGAATTCGGGATAACAAACTCGCATTTCGTCCATTTTTCTCACGACGTCGCGTTTGTTGCCCGAACAGTCGGTGACCGTCGCGCCTTTTTTAAGAAGCGGACAAACGAGCGGAAGAAGTTTTATCTCCGCGCGAGGGTTTACGGCAAACACGACGAGATCGCACGATGAGAGTTTTTCTTCGTCGAGTTCGTCGGTTATTGCTCCGAGCAACTTTGCTTTGATGACGGCGGACGGGTTTATATCCGCGCCGTAGACGACGTGGTCCGTTTTTGCGAGCAACGCTCTGCCGAGCGAGCCGCCGATTAAGCCTAATCCGTAAATTGCGACGTTCATAATTACATTAGTTAAGTTTTTTGTCGACTACGGGAAGAAGGAATTCCACGCTTTGCATAACTTCGGCGAACTGGTCCGGGCGAAGAGATTGCGCCCCGTCGCAAAGCGCGTGCGGCGGATCGTTGTGGACTTCTATCATAAGTCCGTCCGCTCCCGCGCCTACCGAAGCGAGCGACATAGGACGGACGAGTCTGGACAGTCCCGACGCGTGGCTCGGATCGACGATAACCGGAAGATGAGTTTTTTCTTTAAGCAAAGGTATCGCCGAAAGGTCGAGCGTGTTGCGCGTGTACGGTTCGTACGTGCGGATACCGCGTTCGCAAAGGATAATTCGATCGTTGCCTTCGCTCATAACGTATTCCGCCGCCATAAGCCACTCTTCCATCGTGGCGGCAAGTCCGCGTTTGAGAAGAACGGGCTTGTCCGTCCTGCCCACCGCTTTGAGAAGGTCGAAGTTTTGCATATTGCGCGCGCCGATCTGGATAATATCGACGTCCTTAAAATCGTCAAGGTGCGTTTCGCTCATAAGTTCGGTAACGACCGGCATTCCCGTTTCTTTGCCAACGGCGACGAGAATTTCAAGCCCCTTTACGCCAAGTCCCTGAAATGCGTAGGGCGATGTGCGCGGTTTGAACGCTCCGCCGCGTAAACAGCCTGCGCCCGCTTTTTTTACGTCTTTCGCTATGGACAGCACCTGTTCGTAACTTTCCACTGAACACGGACCGGCAATTACCGTGAAGTTTTCTCCGCCGAACTTATGCCCTTTTACTTCCACGATCGTGTCTTCGGGGTGGAACTTGCGATTTGCGTTTTTGTACGGTTCCTGAATACGGGTGACGGACTCGACCATATCGAGCGAGCGAAGAAGATCGATGTCCACTTTCGACGTGTCGCCGACAAGTCCGACTACGGCGACGTTGTCGCCCTTGCTGACGTGCGCGGTAAGCCCGAGGGATTTTATCCATTCGAGCAGGTTGTTCATTTGTTTTTGGTCGTAACCGTTTTTAATAGTGACTATCATATCGTTATCCTTATATATAGTTTGGCACGAAAAAACGACCGCATTCGGTGCGGTCGTTTCGTTTGCCATTTAATCCGTTTTGGCGAAGGAAATTAAGTTTTTTAACCGCACCTTAAAATGACCGCTTCGTAAAGTAGCCGTAAAAGTATCCGTAAAAATAAAACTTTCTTTCGCTTAACATACTTTCATTATATTGTCGCTACGTGTTTTTGTCAATGTTTTTTCGACAAAACCGAACCTTTTTTCGATTATTTTACCGAGCGGCAACCGACGCCGGAAGGAAAAGCAAAGGGAATAAGCATTGACTAACGGCGTAAAATATAGTATAATACGTCCGTATGGCAAAGAACGAAAAACGCGCAAGACGCGTTATCAGAAAAATAGAAAAAAGCGACGGTTTTAACGATTTTGTGAAGTTCTTTCACAATATCGACGCCGCTATTTTAACGTTTTTTAAGTTCGTTGCCCTTATTTTCGGTTTCGCTTTTTCTCGCAAAACGAACAAAAAAAGCGAAAACGAACGTAAGTACCATCAAAGCAAATCTGACGCTTTTTGTCCGGGATTAAACGTAATTTGTTCTCCGCTCTTCGTGACCGTCTGCGAAGATTACCCTTTCGCGTTTATAAGGCTATGACGCTCGTTTTTTAGTCGTAAACGAGGTAGTATTACATAGGGGATTTATCAAAAAACGGAGATAAAAGTATGAACGAATTTATTATTACTACGGAAAACACCTGCGACATGCCCGACAGGTTTTTATCCGAACATAACGTTAAAAAAGTAAACTTACATTACTATCTCGACGGAGTGGAATATCCGTCTGATAATTTTGACGCGAAAGATTTTTACGACAAATTACGATCCGGCGTCAAAGGCACGACGAGCCAACCCAACGCGTACGAGTTCGAGGCGATGTGGACGCCGCTGCTTGAGAAAGGACTGGATATACTGCACCTGGCCTTTTCTTCCGCTCTCAGCGGAACGTATGCCAACGGCTGCGCCGTGGCAAAACGCTTGTTAAAGCAATTTCCCGAACGGAAAATCGAAGTCGTCGATACAAAAAGTCAGTCCGCAGGACAAGGATTATTAGTGCGTTTGGTATCCGAATATAAAGAGAAAGGACACCCTCTTGACGAATGTAAACGTTATGCCGAAGACACGATACAAAAGGTGAACCACATATTTACGATAGACGATCTTCGCTGCCTTGCCGCTACCGGCAGGGTAAGCAATGCCGAAGCGTTTATCGGAAATCTTTTACAAATCAAGCCGCTGCTTTATACGAGCGAAGAAGGCAAACTCACTCCTTACGCAAGAGTAATCAGCCGTAAACTCGCCCTTAACGGACTTGCCGAAAAAATAAAGAGCAAGTTTTCGGGAGAGAGAAACCTTATTTACGTCACGCACAGCGACTGCAAAAAGGACGTCGATTACGTCGTGGCAAGGCTTGCTCCTACGGGCGCGGATATAGAAATTTTCGATCTTAACCCGGTAATAGGCTGTCATACCGGAGCGAACACCATAGCGGTGTTTTTTCTCGGAAACAACCGTAGCATAAAAGGTTAAACCGGTAAAAAAAATGAAACCTAAGTTTTTTTCTCGTGTGCTGAAAAAAGTCGCCAAGATTATTTTTCCGAAGCCGAAAGTGGTATCGAAAACGCCGATTACGGACGAACCTGCGGTATATTTATGCAATCATTCCGGAGCGATAGGTCCGTCGATGATGACGTTGTATTTCCCTAAACCGCACAAAACCTGGATTATAGGTTATGTGCTGGATAAGGAAAAAGCGCCGAATTTCATTTTTAACGATTTCTTCTTCGGGCGCTCAAAAAAGTGCAAGTGGTTTTGGCGGAATTTGTCGAAAATCGTCGCAAAAATTTTGCGTCCTTTGCTCGAATACGGCAATCCGATTCCCGTTTATCACGACAGAAGAATGATAGAAACGTTCCGTTTGTCGCTCGATACTCTTCTCGAAGGGAAAGACCTCGTCGTTTTTCCCGAGTGTCCGACGAGGTATAGTGAATTTATAAACTCTTTTTATACCGGGTTTGCCGATATGGGCAGGACGTATTATGCGGCAACGGGTAAGGACCTTGCGTTTTACCCCGTTTACGTCGAAAAAAAGAACCACGTTATTTCCGTGGGAGAACCTGTTTTTTACGACCATACCAAACCGCCGCACGCTCAGAGAGATTTTATTACCGAAAAAATTCGCAACGCGATAGACGGGCTTGCAAGGGAGTTGCCCGAGCATAAACCCGTGCCGTTTTTGCCGAAAGTCTGGTACGATTATTACGGCGAATACGAAAACGACCCTGCGTCGTACTGGAGGATGTTTGACAAATAATCTGACGCCGGTTGCGTTCGTTAAGAGCGATTTTGCCACGAAGTTCGGACTTCCCCGACAAAGCGGAATGACTAATCTTGTTTCCGAAGTGGTTTTTACGAGCGAGTTTTCTTCCCCGGACGCCGTCCGAGGTCTTGACGGGTTCGATTACGTCTGGCTTATTTTCGGGTTTGACCGCTCCGAACGGACGAACAATCTTACGGTTCGTCCGCCGCGGCTCGGAGGCAACGAACGAATGGGCGTTTTTGCTACCCGTTCTCCTTTTCGTCCGAACGGGTTGGGGCTTACGCTCGTTAAACTTCTTGCAATAGAAAGGGAAAAGGGCAAAACCGTGCTTAAAGTGCAGGGCGCGGATATTGCGGACGGCTCGCCCGTCTTTGACGTGAAACCTTATTTGCCGTTTTTTGAAAGCCACCCCGAGGCGCGCGGCGGTTTTGCCGAAGAAAAACTTTCTTACAAACTTGCCGTCGAGTTCCCGGACGAATTGAAAAAGGTAATTCCCGAGGAAAAACTCGACGGACTTATCGACGCGTTGTCGCAGGATCCCCGTCCTGCGTACGTCGACGACGATCGGGTTTTCGGTTTCGGTTTTTGCGGAAAAGAGGTAAAATTTAAGGTACGCGGCGGCGTCCTTACCGTCGTTTCGGTTGAATAAAAATTAAATTGAAGCAAAGTTATTCGCCCCACCCGCCCGCCCGAA
>ERZ779888.678-NODE-678-length-38822-cov-11.426110_pt1 | contig 38822 bp, 39 predicted proteins | sample MGYA00511245_ERZ779888 | MGnify/ENA primary metagenome ERZ779888 (study PRJEB29588, sample SAMEA2155255) | human gut metagenome | biome: human gut; feature: human-associated habitat; material: faeces | place: Denmark | collected 2008/2010 ...
TTTTTTTACACAAACAGTAGTAACTGGCAAACAAATAATTTCATATAAGGTTTTAAATATAACTTGTATTAGAATCATTGATATTATTTGTATAAATGGTATTTTTCCAATAAAAGCTATAAAAACAAATATTAAAGAATCTGTAAATTCTCCAAATATTGTTGAAACGATAGCTCTTATGCCAAATTTACCTTTTGCATTTTTCTTCATTTTTACTAAAACTTTTGCATTGACTAATGAGCCAAATAAATATGCCATTAAACTAGCTAAACAAGTTCTAGGAGTAGAACCTAATATTGTCTTAAATGCCTCATTATTTTCAAACCAAACTGGTGCCGGTAAAATAATAGCAAGACTTAAAACTAAAACCATAAATACATTCATAATTAACCCAAATATAATTACTTTTTTTGTTTTTTCATCAATCGTCTCAGATGTATATATTTCTTTATATTTTCTTCTTAAATATGAGTAAATATTATCTTTATTATCATCAAATCTAGCTAATGTAATATCTTTTGCTCTATCAAAATTAATTTTTGTGATTACCCCTGATAAAAGTGCATTTTTAACAAACTTTTTATCAAAAATATCAACTCCATCAAAACTAATTCCTTCTTCTACAAAATTTCCTTCTAAATATTGTTCCATAAACCTATCAATAGAGTCTTTATATTCTAAAGAATTTTTATATTTCTTAATTCTTTCATAAAGTTCTTTTTCATTACCTGTTTTTGGTATATAATCATTTTTGGATAGAGTTATCTTTTCATCAATATAATCACTAGTGAAATCAAGATATCTTTTTTGCTTAATTGGCTCAGTTTCCAATTCTGGCAATACTGAAGAGATATAATCTAAGAAATAATTATTTGGTCCCAATAGAAGAAAATCATCATTTTTTATAGAATCTTTTACGTTGTATAACAAATAAGCAATTCTATGAAGTGCAACAGATGTTTTTCCACTTCCTGCTACACCTTGTACTATAACATTTTTATTAAGTGGTTTTCGTATTATATCATTTTGTTCCTCTTGGATTGAGGCAATTATGTTCTTCATTTTTTCATCTGCATGAATATTAAGATATTCTTGTAGGATTTCATCATTAGTAACTATATCAGTATCTAAGATATTTTTTATTTCGTAGTCTTCTATTACAATTTGTCTTTTTAGTTCTATATCCCCCTCTATTGTTCCCTGTGGTGCATCATATTGTGCCATTCCGTTTGAATTATTATAGTACATACTTGAAATAGGACTTCGCCAATCGACGATTAACATTTCACCATTTTTTGACAATGAAGTTCTACCAATATAGATTTTTTTTGTTTCTATACTTCCATTTTGTTTAAAATCCATTCTACCAAAATATGGAGAGCTTGCAACATTGTTTAATCTATAAATTCTTTTACCATAATTTTCCATTAAGTCAGCTTTTACAAATTGTTCTCCCCTTTTAGCATCATCATATGATACCTTTTGTTCAGATATCTTCTTAAGTTCATCTTTTAATTTTTCTAGTTCTTCTTTTAGCCCAGAATTAACAATTTGTAGGTATTGATTTTCCTCTTGATATATCTTATCCATAATATCCTCTCCCTTTTTTTGTGCTATTATACAAAAATATAGTCACAGTGTCAATGTTCATTAATTATTTCAACTATTTCCTTATTGTTTTCAACTAAAAAAGTTAAAATACTATATTTTTTTTCTGCAAAATTCATATCATTAGTTTTACCAATAATTCCAGATAAACTATTAGCTTGAATATATAAATATAATTTATAAGCATTGATTCCATCTATATTGCAAATGTTTTTTTTGTAACCTTTTATATAGTTTATTAATTCACCTAAATTTTCTGATTTTGTTTTTGTACTATTATATAATGAAATAAAAAAACCTCTTAACATTTCGTATTCTCTATAGAAAGTGCAACATTGGTCAAAATCAACGATTTTCAAACCACTAGAGGTGTAAATCAGGTTATCAATGTAAAAATCGCCATGTATTACTTGCAATTTTAATTTAGAAAAATCAATATCATCAACTCTAAGTTTTTTCAATATATTTTTTTTATACTTCAGAATACCTATTACTCTTTCATTTTGTTTTTTTTGCAGCAAATTATTTATTATGTTTAGATTATTTTCATATTTTATAAAAGTAACTTTATCAGTAAATATAATCTTCTCCATAATGCTATGCAAATATCCTAAATATTCGCCAATTTCATATGCAGTATAATCATGTTTGTATGTTTTAAATAATTCTGTTATATAAAATATGCAATTAGAATCAGAAACAAACAATTTATTATTTTTTGTTTTTACTATTTTTGGGGTTTCATTTTTAAGTTTATTTTGCACTTCTAAGGCAAATGGAAAATTATTATATAATTTTTTTTCTAATTTTTTTATTAAGTATCCTTTATTCTTATCATCAAAAATAATACTTTTTTTTGACGAATATCCTTTGGCCACTTCTTTTGTTCTTAAAATTTTAATATTATAATTTTTCAAAACATATTCTACATTCATTTTTCTATAAATCTTCCTTTATTCTAGTTAATATTTTTTCTGTATTGTTAACTGTATTGTTATGACATATATTATAACATTTTATATCTGTTAAGTCTTCAATTTTACCCGAATAATCATTTGTTACTATTTTATTTAATATTTCTTCTCTAGTTGGGTATACTCCAGAAATTATATTTCTTTTTAAAATTATAAGTTTTTCTTTATAAGATAACTCTCTCATTGAAAAATCTACTTCTGGTAAAAAAGTCAAATTACAAATGCATTTTACAATACCTATTGGCTCAATGTTAGTATCAAAGGAATTTGAAAGTTCTGATGCTGTAAAAACAATTCTCTCTTCTTTTGAATTACTCGGCTTAATTAAACTTTCTTCATACTCCTTTGTATCAATATACATTTTTAATTTTTTTAAAATATTAGCGTTATATTTTATTGTTCCTACTCTTATATTTATATTTGATGGGCATCCATATGAATATATTTTATTTTTCCTTTTCACAAGGGCAACTTTTTCATTTGATGAGTAATTAAACCCTTCTTTTTCTAACATAAATAACATATTTGTTGTTTTACCACTCATCTTTTTGCCTGTAAATATAATCGCATCGTTTTTGTTTATTATAGTGGAACCATGAAGAAACATACCGCCATTTTTCTCTATTATTCGATTCATATAATCAATTATAAATCTTTTTAAAAATATTGTATCCTTTTCAGTATTATCTAAAAAAATAACAATTTTGCTGTTTTCTATACATACTTTATGTTCATCAATTATATATTCTATTTCAAAATTCTCTTTATTATATTTCTCTTTGTCTCTTATCACTAATATATTCTCATTCTCATCGTTATTGTTTTTTTCTTCTATATTAATGTAGTTAAAAAAATACTTTTTAAGTTTCAAAACATTTATATCAGTTTCATTCTCCAATGACAAATCATAAAATCCATTAGATAGTTGATAGCTTTTCATATTCTACCCCCTTATTCTTATTTTTTTATTTTCTTCAATTATATTTAGAACGTCATTTTCTTTAATGTTACATCTTATTGCTTCTGTCAACAAATAATTTAATAGATATACTTTTAATCTTTTATCTGTATTATTATTTATAATTTCCGGATAATTATCAATAATATTGAACAAAACTGAATTATATTTTTTAATTTCATTTTGATTTAAACTATTTTTAGGATAAACAAAACTTTCAGGATAATAATTCATTCTATATAGTCGAACCAATTGATAATCTTTTGGAGCCATCATAGTATGTTCAAAATCATATGCTATAAGTTTTTTATTTTCATCAATCATGAAATTGTAAAAATGAGTATCTATATGAATCAAAGATGCTTGTTCTTCGTTCGTAATATAATCAATGTTTTCGTTAAATATATAGTTAATATGGTTAATTGTATCAGAAGTATATGGAAGTTTTCCTAATAATTCTTTAAAATTAAAACTCATTAGATTTTTGAAATCAATCTTACTTGATTTAATATTATTTATATCTTTTAATATAATCGCTATATCTTTCAAATAACTTTTTCTTTCTGTATAACTTGATTTACTCCATATATCAAATAATGATATTCCATTAATTTTTGACATTATAATGTATTTATATCCATCATTTTCACCATATGAGTGTAGTTCTGGTATATATTCTTTATCTTTTAAGTTATTATAAACTTCCAATTCGTTATTGAAATATTCAAACTTTTTAGGGTAATATATTTTTATAACATAGTTATCACTAATAAACAATCTATTTTCAGGATCCATTTTTTTGCCATTGTAGAATATCTCGTTTATATTATCCTTTTTTTTAATGTCTTCGACTATTTTCATCGTAATCACTTCCTTAACGCTCACAGTCTCACTTAATGCGCGTTATTATAACACACATTTGCTTAAAAAACAAGTATTCCGACTAAAAAACTTAATTCTGAGACATAAATGCAACACAACTTTTTTATTAATACATAGTTAGAAGAACAATACTTAACTATTTTACACTTTAATGATATAATTGATTTGTGGTGATGGTATGGAAGATAATTTATTTATGGAAAGTATATATTCAAAAAATTATGATTTGTTTAGAAAAACTAAAAAGGGAGATTTGCATGTTCATGGAATATTAGGAGCTGATAGAAAACAATTCAATTCGGAATTTAATAAAAATTTACCTGCATTTGAAATTGCTAAGAATTTTTATTTTTTAAAAAAGTTTATTGCAAATAATATTGTAGATATCTCATCTATAAAGAGTAATTATATTAAATTGATTGAGTTAACTATAAAAACAGCAATATCTGATGGTATTTCAATTATTGCCTTAAGCATTGATTATAGGAGTGTAGCTTTTCAATTTAATTCTAACTTAGATGAATTTGTTGATTCTCTATCCGTATTAAAAGAATTATATATAAATAATATTGATATTAGATTTGATTTAGGAATAAGTAGAGAAAACTTTAAAAAAGAGGATGAGATTACAATAAAAAAATTAATTGACTCAAGATTATTTTCAGGAATGGATTTATATGGGGATGAATTATCAAATCCTATTGGTAAATTTAAAAAAGTATATCGATACGCAAGAAAGCATAAATTAGAGTTAAAAGCACATGTGGGAGAATTTGGTTCTGCAAAAGAAATTTATTCTGCAATTAAGAAACTACACTTAAACACTATTCAGCACGGCATAACGATTATTAGTAATAAAAAAGTAATGAAGTACGCAAAAAAACATAATGTTAAATTTAATGTTTGCCCTATTAGTAATATTAAAATGGGAATTATTAAAAATATTTCACAGCATCCTATAAGAAAAATGTTTGATTACGGATTAAATGTTACCATAAATACAGATGATCAATTAATTTTTGAAAACTCTATATTTGATGAATACATTATCTTATTTGAAAATAAAGTCTTTTCACCAGAAGAGTTGAATATAATAAGAAAAAACTCATTATACTAGAGTTTTTTTTGCTTTTTATACAATAAGTTTAATAACTCATCTGAATATTCATTCTCAAGACCTATTTTGTGTTTTAAAATATTATGAAAATCGCTTCCGGAAGAAGTAATTAGATTATATTTATTCGCTAAATATAAATAATATTGTTCCATATTTCTATTATTTTTAGATAAATTTAAAACTTCTATACCATCTAATTCTTTTTTTACAAGTTGTTTTATAAAATTGTCCAATTCCAAATTATCTAGTTTTAATGATTCTGGATGTGCCAAAATTACAAAGCCATTGCTTTCATGTATGCAATTTGCTACTTCTTCAAAAGTTAACGAATATTTAGGAACATAGCTAACTGCTTTTTTGCCAGTAAATATTTCTGAAGCTTCGTCTGCAGTTGTAGCATAACTATTGTTTAATAGCCACGTTATAACATCTCTTTTGGTTTTATAACCATTTTTACTTGGAATAACGTCATAATTAAAACCATCAATATTAAAATGATTCCTTATATTCTCGACAAGTTTTTTTGTGCTTTCCGATGTGTTTTCACGATACTTATTAAGTAGTTTTTCTATTTCGATAGTCATTTTAGGAAAGTAACACAACAAATGAAAAGAACGTTCAAATTTAACATCAAACTCTATTCCACTAACAATATATATGTCATCACTTTTCGTCTCTACATAAGTATTATGCTCTGTAAAAGCTATATACTCTAACTTCTTTGATTTTGCTATTTCTATTATTTCATTTCTTGAATGCTTGCCATCTGTTATATTAGAATGTATATGTAAGTCGTACTTCATAAATACCTTAATTCTTATTGCTTAAACGATAGTTTAATTCCCATAGTGCATTTTTGTTACTATCCCATTTTAATTTTTTCTTCGCATCTTCGTAATTAAGCCACTCCATTTTACTATGCTCATCTGATAAAACGATGTCTTTATTCTTACATTCAATTCCAAAACAATGTTCATAAATTAATAAAACATCATCTCCCCATATGAATTTTTTTGTTACATTAGGCACCGGCATAGTACATATTGACTCTAATTCAATAATATTACTAAAATCTGTAATTCCAGCTTCCTCATTTGCCTCTCTCATACAAGCATCCTTATATGTTTTATCAAAATCTTCAACTCCTCCTGCTATTCCTTGCCATACTTCTTTTGATCCATTTCTACAAAATATTCCAAATAAATACTCATTATTTTCTTTGATAAATGGAAAAGCTAATATTTGATGTGGTTTTCTCATAATTACCTCCTATTTTACCCCTCACTAGTATTATATAATTTAAAAAAGAATAATGCAAGATTGCAATTTAAACTATTTGTGATACAATATTTTTAACAATGAAAACAAAAAAAGTTTTATAAATTATATTTACTTTGAAAGGAAAAAAATATATGAAAAAAATCAAATGGGGATTAATAGGTTGTGGAAAAGTTGTTTTAAAAAATGAAACAACTCCATTTATCAATAAAAATAATACTATAACTGCTATTTGTACTACTAGTATGACAACTGCAGAAAATGCAAAAAAAAAATTAGCTCTTAAAAATTGCAATTGTTATACCAATATACAAGATATGCTTTTGAACAATAATATAGATTGTATCTATATTGCTACCCCACCAAAATATCATTTTATGTATTTAAAGATTCTGTCTAAATATAATATTCCAATATATGTTGAAAAACCTTTTGTTATAAACTTTGCAGAAGCTAAGGCAATTAAAAGTTTATATAATAAGAACCAGCTTGTTTTTATTGCCCACTATAAAAGATTAACAAAACAAGTTTCAATAATAAAAAAAATAATTGATAAAAAAAAGATAGGCGATATCATTTCTGTGCATGGTATATTTGATAGACAATTTAATGAAGAATTATATAAAAATTCTTGGATATATAATTCAGATATATCAGGTGGTGGAAGATTTATTGATATTGCACCTCATATTTTAGATACTTTATATTATTTGTTTGGCGAAATGAAAATTATAAATAGTAATGTAGTATATGATAATATCCATAATACTGAAGAGATTGTAAAAGCAAATATTAATTTTGATAAGACAAATTGTGATTTAAATTTTAATTTTAATTCAAAATATGACATAGATAAATTAATTATAAATGGTACAAAGGGAAAACTTATAACATCTATAAATAGAGATTTTAATATATACATATCATATAATAACGGAAAAAGTAAAACTATACATTTGCCAAAACCTAAAACATGGGGAATAGAATCAATTAATGAAATAAATCGCGTTATATTGAAGAAAAAAAGCAAAAAAAGATTGTGTACAATTGAAGAGGCGTGCCTTATTCAGAACTATATAGATTTAATCATGAAAAAATAAGTTCATAATAGCGAACTTATTTTATTATATAAATCAAAATTACTAATTTAACTAGATTTTTTTATTTTTTCTATTGCTTCATCAATACATTTTTCTAAATAATTTATTCCATGTTCATTATATATTTCATATGCAACTTCTAAAACTTTGTTAGCCCTGTTTTTGAATGGATCACATACTTCTGGACAAACGTCAGGTATTTGTTTATCTAAATCATTATTGAAAATATTGTCCCATAACATTCCAAAGTCATTAGCTTTTTCAATTGGACCATAGCTTTTGTTATTTGGACTTGGATGATAATTACAAGGATACAAATGAGCATCTGCGGAAATATTCGCTACCAAATAGTGTATAAAGCATTTTTTAAACTTTCTCTTCTTTTTGTTTGAATCCATAACATGATGTATTTCAACGATAAAAAAATATGAATCACATAATTCTTTTTTTGCCTTATCTATTTGTTTTTTTGCCTCATTACGTTCTTCACTTGATAAGTTTAAAATAGATGCTATATCTGTTTTAAATCTTAAATAATGAACTCCGGCTTTTTTTAATATTTTAGCAACTTCATATATTTGATTATAATTATATTGGTTTATTACATAACCTATGTTTATATCAGTGTTACTTTTGAGTTCTTCTTTTCGTTTTGCTAAACTTTCTATATTTTTAATTAGATTATTGAAATAGTTAGTTTTCACATTTTGACATTTGATTTTGTCATAAGTTTCTTCGTTCCCTGCATCTAAACTTATTAATATATATTTCATTTTCAATATAGAATCAAACATTTCTTTTTTTATCAAAGTTCCATTAGTAAATACACCAACTTTTATATTATTTTTACTTAATTCATTTATAGCATATAAAAGAGAGTCAGCTGAGAAAAATGGTTCTCCTGTAATGCCTGAAAAAGACACATTTTCTACTTTGAATTTCTCATTTTTCCCAGTTATGTAATTGAAACTTGTTTTTTCATATTTCAATATATTTTCTACAACTTTTTTCATATTATCTAATGAATATAACTTATTTTCTAGTAATAAGTCTTTATTATTTTTTGAAGATACTACACCACCGATGCACCATTTACAATTCAAATTACAAATGCTTGATGGATGTATTAAAATTTCGTATGGTGGTAATATGTTACCTTCAAAAATGTTTATTATTCTTGAAAAATGTTTTTTTAAAACTAGTATTTCATTAAACTCTAATGGTATATCTTCTCTAAGATACTTTAAAATCTCGTTATTTTCTTTCATATCATCAAATCCTTTCAATTTTTAAATCAGTATCATTGTTTATATCAATAACATTATATAAATCAAAAAGCATTCTTTTATCTATATTATTTTTATACATTTGCAAAATGTTATCCAAATTATCTATGTAAGTTTTATGTGGTACTACTAATATGATAACATCTACATCATGAAGTCTCGTTTCATTTATTATGTGATAATCTTGATACATTTTTTTGGAATCCACCATACAATCAGATACTTCTACTTCATATCCATACTTTTTTAAAGTTTTAATCAAATTATATACTTTAGTGTTTCTGGTATCATTAACGTTGGGCTTGTATGCAAAACCAAGTATTCCAATTTTTTTGCTTTTTGGTACTATTTTTTTGATTCTTTTTGCCAGATATGTTGAAAACTTTTCGTTTTCTTTTCTAGCACTAGTAACTATTCCTAATTCTTTAATATTTTTCACACTATCAATAAGATAATACGGATCCACACTTATACAATGTCCGCCTACTAGTCCGTGAGTAAATCCTAAAGCATTCCACTTTGTATTCATGGCATCTAATACTTCTTTGCTAGAAATACCTTTTTCGTACAAATACCTAATCATTTCATTCATAAATGCAATATTTATATCTCGCTGTGTATTTTCAATTAGTTTGGCTGCCTCAGCTACTCTAATATTATTGACAATATGTATATTCTTTTTATCAATTATAAGGTTATACACTTTATATACTTTATCTAGTGTTTCTTTTTTATTGGCTGATATAATCTTAACCGAATTACATATTGTGTTATTCTTGTCACCCGGATTGATTCTTTCTGGCGAATACCCCACAAAGAAATTAATGCCTTCTTTTAAATTACTTTGTTTTTCTATATATTTAATTATTTTATCAGTAGTTCCCGGAGAAACAGTGGACTCAAATATAATTAAAACACTATCTTTCATATTTTTTGCTATCATTTTTGATGCATTATATAGTGCTGTAAGATCCGGTCTATTTTTATTATCTATTGGTGTAGGAACCGCTACAATAATTACATCTGCTTTTTTTATAATCTTTTCGTCATATGTAAATACTATTTTTGACTCTTTAATTATTGAATTGCCTATTTCTTTGGTATTATCAATGCCATTTTTATAATCATTTACCAATTTTTTATTAATGTCAAAACCAATTACATTCGTCTTTTTTGATAGTTCATGTGCAATATTGATTCCAACATATCCTAATCCAACTACAACTATTTCTTTATTCATACTACAAAATATCTCATCTTGTGAGATCCTCCCTTTTTTTGCAATATTATAACTTAATTTCTATAAAAAATCAAGATATGTACTATTTCTACTGAATAAAAAGTTTATTTCCCCATTTTTATTACACGGGAAATAAATGTTGTAATATTCAAACTTATAATATAGTTGCTTTTCTTGTTTCTTTGTTTTATATATATAACCAGTTTATTTGTCAATCAAAGGAGTGAAAATTATTATGACAAAGTTTAGCCATTTATCTGAAGAAAAAAGAGATATTATCGAATATTTAATAAATACTAAAAAAACATTTACATATATTGGTGAAGCTATCGGAGTTGATAGAACTACTGTATCTAAAGAAATTAAAAATAATAGATATATTAAAAGCAACTTTTATTCTAAGCTCGATTCAAAAGGAATAGAAAAAGCTATTTCTGATTGTGAACAACTAAAAAAAACACCTTATGTTTGCAATACATGTAAAAACAAAACTCGTTGCCATAAGCATCATTTATACTACAAATCTAAAAATGCACAAATAAATTATGAAACTAAATTATCCGAATCAAGACAAGGTGTGAATATCACACAAGAACATATTGAGGAAATTGAAAACATTATTGTACCTTTAATAAAATATAAAAAGCAAAGTGTTAATCAAGTTTTTATTAATCATTCTGATATTTTAGATTTTTCAAAAGTAACTTTTTATAATTATGTTGCTAACGGCGTTTTATCATTAACTAATATTGATCTTCCAAAAAAAGTAAAATACAAACCAAGAAAGAAAACAAATAACAATTATAAAAGAGATATATTAATACTTAAAAATAGAAAATATAAAGATTACCTAGAATATATTAGCAAACATCCGAAACTTAATAAAGTTCAACTTGATACTGTAATCGGAAAAAGAAATGAAAGCAAATGTTTATTAACAATGTATATTGTCGAAACTCATTATATGCTTATATTCTTGTTAAATAAGAAAACGATGCAAGAAGTAACAAATATATTTTATGACATTAAAAATGAATTAAAAATAGAAAACTACAAAAAAATATTTAGAATAATTTTAACAGATAATGGAAACGAATTTTTTAACCCATATGAAATGGAATATGACTATGAAACAGGAAAAAAAGTTGCAAATGTTTTTTATTGTAGGCCATACTCTTCATCTGATAAACATGAACTAGAAGTTAATCATGAATATATAAGAAGAGTTTTTCTTAAAAGCACATCATTTAATCTGTTAAATGATGAAATAGTTAATAGATTAAGGGATAATATAAATGCAATTCCAAGAGAATCATTGCACGGAGAAACACCATATGATCTTACAAAGAAAAAATATCCTAAATTAATAGAATATTTAAATGCTAAATACATTGCACCAGATGACGTTGATATGTCAGTTAAAAGCATCAGAGGTGATAAATAATGACAGAATATAAAGATATCAAAGATTTAATAATTTACTACGATTCATTAATAGGAAATATATCAATTGATCAACTGATAACCGAAATCAAAAAGTCAGTTGAAGAACAAAAATACTTTGAAGATGTAATGCATTCAATCATAGAAAATGAAGACATGTCTAACGAAGATATCTCTACAATATTTAATTTATCAAGAACTAATGCACTTGAAATGTATTTAAAAATAATTACAGATGAACTGTAGTCATAGAAAAGATAAATTATCTTTTCATTGGCAAATAAACCAAAATCACAATTTTTATTGAAAATCAATGCGGAAAATAAATTTTAAAAAAATTGATTTTGCGCATCTTTTTGCGTGTTCGCATCTAATTCAATGACTATATAATAACACATCATTTAAAAAAAATCAAAAAAAAATTAAGATTGAAACACCGATTTTTCGGGAGTTCAGTCTTAAAATTGTATTTTTCAAACATAATGGGAATTAACTATTTAATTCAGTCAAAAAGAAAAACTCGCAATCCCTTTATTTATGCGGGTTTGCGAGCTATTTACCACAACATTGCTTATATTTACGTCCTGAGCCGCAAGGACACAATTGATTCCTACCAACTTTATTAACTCTCTTAGTATGACCCTTTTGAGTATCATCAGTAATATTAGTAGTCTTATTCTTTATTGTTTCTTTTCTTTCAATATTTTGTCTAATCTCTGCTCTTAAAAGATACAAAGTAATAAACTTATCAATATTAGAAAGCATTTCATCAAACAACTCAAATCCTTCTTCAGTATAAGCCCTAAGTGGATTATCTTGAGCATATTGTCTTAAAAATATACCTTCTTTTAAATGAGACATAGTATTAATTTGTTCCATCCAATACTTATCAATAACATTTAAACTAATAACCTTTTCAAACTCATTAGCAATTTCAGATGGAATATCCTTAATCTTATCTTCATATTCCTTAACAACAACATCATAAATAGTCTTAATAACACTATCAACATCATTTAAATCAAGAGATTGTTTATTAATACCAGTTCTAAGTAAATTAGAATTAACATATTCCAATACTTCGTCCAAATCACTATCACTTAATTTATCATTTTGATCCAAATGTGCTTCAACAACATCAGCAATATGATTATACATAGACTTAAGAACCTCATCATGAATACTATCCTTATCCAAAATATCATTTCTCTTATTATAAATCATTTCCCTTTGCTTATTCATAACATCATCATATTGAAGAACACTCTTTCTCATATCAAAGTTATTACCTTCAACTCTTTTTTGAGCAGACTTAACTGAATTAGAGAAAACCTTACTTCTTATAGCAAGACCATCATCTACGCCCATACTTTCTAATATATTTTTAATCTTTTCAGAACCAAATCTAGTCATTAAATCATCATCCATAGCTATATAAAATTGTGAATAACCAGGATCACCTTGTCTACCAGAACGTCCACGTAATTGGTTATCAATACGACGAGACTCATGCCTTTCAGTACCAATTACACAAAGACCACCAAGTTCCTTTACGCCTTCACCAAGCTTAATATCCGTACCACGTCCAGCCATATTAGTAGCAATAGTAACAGAACCCTTTTCACCAGCCTTAGCAATAATTTCAGCTTCACGAGCATGATTCTTAGCATTCAAAACTTCATGAGGAATATTTCTCTTCTTTAACAAATCACTAATTTCCTCACTAACTTCAATAGCAATAGTACCCACTAACACAGGTTGCCCAGTCTTATGTCTTTTTTCAATCTCATCAACTATTGCTTTAAGCTTAGACTTTTTACTAGCAAAAATTAAATCAGCCATATCATCTCTAATAACTTTCTTATTAGTAGGAACACTTATAACATACATATTATAAATATTTCTAAACTCTTCTTCCTCAGTTTTAGCAGTACCAGTCATCCCAGAAAGCTTCTTATACATTCTAAATAAATTTTGGAAAGTAATAGTAGCAAGAGTCTTAGTTTCTTGTTCTATTTCAACGCCTTCCTTAGCTTCAATAGCTTGATGAAGTCCATCGCTAAATGCTCTACCAGGCATTAAACGACCAGTAAATTGATCAACAATTACAATCTTACCATCTTGTACAACATAATCAAAATCCTTCTTCATTGAATAATTTGCATGAAGTGCTTGATTAATAAAATGTACCAAAGTAGCATTATCCAAATCATATAAATTATTAAGTTTAAAATACTCTTCAGCTTCCTTTACACCATCATCAGTAAGACTAACTCTTTTTAATTTAGCATCATAAGTATATGATTTATCCTTCTTTAAACGCTTAACAAACTTATCAGCTTCTAAGTAAAGATTCTTACTTTCAAGAAATCCCCCAGATATAATAAGAGGAGTCCTAGCCTCATCAATTAAAACAGAATCCACTTCATCGATTATTGCATAATTTAATCCTCTTTGAAGTACTCTATCTTCCTTTCTAATAGCCATATTATCTCTTAAATAATCAAATCCAATTTCATTATTAGTAGAATATAAAATATCACAATCATATTGAGCTCTTTTTTCCGCAGGATTTAAATCTCTTAAATTAAGTCCCACTGTAATACCTAAAAAATTATGAATTTGTCCCATCCATTCTGCATCACGAGTAGCAAGATATTCATTAACAGTAATAATATGAACACCTTCCCCTCCTAAAGCATTAAGATAAGCAGGAAGTACTGAAGTAAGAGTTTTACCTTCCCCAGTTTTCATCTCAGCAATATTACCATAATGAAGTGCAAGTCCCCCAATCAATTGAACATGATAAGGTTTTTCACCAATTACTCTAAAACATGCTTCTCTAGCAGTAGCAAAAGCTTCAACCTTAATATCCTCTAAAGTTTCACCCTCACTAAGTCTTTTCTTAAATTCTACAGTTTTATTTTTTAATTCTTCATCACTTAATTTTTGATACTCTTCATCAAGTGCTTCAATTTGATTTGCAATTTTCTCAAATCTTCTTAGTTCTTTGTATTCATGATCTATCATCTTTTTTAAAATCGCCATGTTAATCCCTCCAACAAATATTTTACAACAAATAAAAAAAAAAAGAAAGCATTTGCCCTATTTTTCGTATATTTAAGCAATTTTTCTTAAATATTAAAAATATTTATCAAACAATTCTTTCACAAAAACCTTATACTCTATATCAGAATTCTCTTCAACCTCAAGCGAACAAATCGGAGGAAACATCACACACCACCAATTATCTCCCATTCCACTTCCAAGCTTTATAACAAGAGATTCATAATTTCCACTCTCATACTTTACACCCTTATATTCTTTTTCAGGAAAATAATTACTACCATAATTAATTGAAAACTTATCGTTATATGAATTATCAACTAAATAAGAAGAAATCATAGAATCATACTTATCCAAATTATTTTTAATTATAAAGCGAGACTCCTTTAAAGAAGAACTACTCCTAAGATCTTCCTCAATTACAGGTTCAATAAGTTGTTTCACTTTAATCTTAATATATTGATCATCAAAACTATCACTATTTGCAATAATTCTAATCCTAATAGATTCATCTGGTATAACATAATAATTAGAATCATATTTATCAATATAAATAACAAGAGTTAAAAACAAAATAAATATAATAAAAAACCTTTTCATTCATATCACCTATAAACATAATGATACAAATTAAAAAGATTTATTCATTTATTATAAAAATATATCTATTAAATCCATTCAAATCATTCTTTTTTATAACTTTAGCATCAGGAAAATAACTAAGAGCCATCTCTTCAATTAAATCATTCTGATCTTCGCCAGTCTCAAAACAAATAATATTTTTATCATTAACAATTCTTTTTATATCACTAAAAATTCTACGATAAAACAAAAGTCCATCTTCTCCACCAAACAAAGCAAGATGAGGTTCAAATCTTAAAACATCTTTTGAAACATATAAAGAATCATTCCTAATATATGGAGGATTACTTATAATAACATCAAACTTATCATCAATCGAAGAATATAAATCAGTATGAACAAATCTAACCAAAGACTTCTTATCATTACTTTTAGCAACCCTAAGAGCCTTACGAGATATATCAGTAGCAAAAACAGTATACTTACAACTAAGCTCAGCCAAAGTAATTGCAATAACACCACTACCAGTACCAATATCAAGTATTTTAACATCCGATGAAAAATACTCATCAATAAGATCCTTAACATCACTAACTAAATACTCAGTCTCAACCCTAGGAATCAAGGTATGTCTATTAACATTAAACCATCTATTATAAAAATAAGCTTTGCCTGAGATATACTGAATAGGAACACCACGAACCAATCTTTTCACAACATATAAATATTTAACATAATCATAAAAAGATAACTCCTTATCCAAAGACAAAGAAACATCAATCAAAGATAAAGACAAAACTTGCCCTAAAGCAAGTTTCTTCTTTTCCATATCAATTCCATCATGTCTTCTTAAAACATCATTAATCTTCATCTTGAGCCAACTTCCTCTTTTGATCCTCATTAATTAAAGCCTCAACAATATCACCGAGGTCCCCCTCCATAATTCTATCAAGTTTATTAAGAGTAAGTCCTATTCTATGATCAGTAACCCTATTTTGAGGATAATTATAAGTTCTAATTTTCTCAGATCTATCTCCAGTTCCTATTTTACTCCTTCTAGCATTACCTTGTTCTTCCTCTTGCTTTCTAATTGTTTCTTCATAAATCTTAGCCTTTAATATTTGTAAAGCTTTTTCTTTATTTTGCAATTGACTTCTTTCATTTTGACAAGTAACAACAATACCAGTAGGCAAATGAGTCATCCTAACAGCACTATCAGTAGTATTAACACTTTGTCCTCCAGCACCACCACTTCGATATACATCAACCTTTATATCAGACTCTTTAACCTCTATTTCTAAATCCTCTTGCTCAGGCATAACCACCACAGTAGCAGTACTAGTATGAACCCTCCCCTGAGACTCAGTAACAGGAATCCTTTGCACTCTATGAGCACCACTCTCATACTTAAGCTTTGAGTAAGCACCATCACCCTTAATCATAAACTCAATTTGAGAAAATCCTCCATTCGTACCATCTTCTGCATTTAAAACCTCTATTTTATAACCAAGCGAATCAGCATACTTTTGATACATACGGAAAAGATCACCCGCAAAAATATTTGCTTCATCTCCACCAGCAGCACCACGTATTTCCATTATAACATTCTTACTATCGTTTTCATCCTTTGGCAAAAGAAGTATCTCAAGCTTTCCTTCAAGTTCTTCCTTTTCTTTATATAAACCCTCAAGCTCTTCTTTTGCCATATCCCTAAGTTCACTATCTTTAAGCAATTCCTCATCATCACTAATACCAGTAAGAACATCCCTATATCTACGATATACAGTAACGACTTCCTCTAAAGAACTATGTTCCTTAGATAACTTAGTAAGCATATTAATATCAGATATAACCTCAGGTTTAACAAGCTCTAAATCAAGTTCCTCATACTTTTTTAATATATTTTCCAATCTATCTATCATTATATCACCACTAATTATTGTTCATTATCCAAATCTTCCTCATCAACAATTACAAGATTCTTATAATCCTCAGTAATATCAGATATATCATCATCTGGTTCCTCATCAAATACATCAGATTCTTCATAAGATTCATAATCATCATATAAATCATCAGATTCTTCATCATCATAATCATCTAAATCATCATCCAAAACAACATTAGACTTATGATTCTTTCTAAGATCCCAAGTACCATCCTCTAATAAAATAAACCTTTTATCATTAGACATTGAAGTATAAAAATCTCCAATTTTACTCTCATAAGTCGATGAAGACAATTCTAATAAATCAACTATTTTCTTAAATAAAACAGCAGTATTCAAATGACTTTCTTCATTAAGTAACAAATCAGCAATATCATTATAAGACATAACCTCTAATTCTTCTTTACTTAGTTTATTCACTTTCATATCGATACATCCTTTCAAATTATTATTCAAAATATTATATGTATTTAACACTCATGTGCATCCACTACATATTTATACATTAAAATTAATTATTTTGCAAGCATTTTTTACAAGTTTTATACATAATTAATAAATTATACAATTTTTCATCAATCAAATACTCAATTTCTATTCTATTATCAAAACAAGAATAACTTTTCAACACTATATTGTTAATAAAACATTTATCAAACTCTTTTAACCTAACATTCATCTCACACTTTAAAAAATCAATAGCTATAACAGAACAAGAATCTTCCTTTATTAACAATTTCTTGTTAATATCATAATCAATTTTTAAATAATCCTTAAAACAACTAATAACACCATCAGAAATTGTACCTGCAGTACTTATTTTATAATCATTTACACATATATATACATTAATTTTATCCATAAAAACCTCTTTTCGATAAGATTATAATATTAATTTATTAAAAAGTACATATTTTTCATAGATTTTTTCAAACTATTAAAGAGAAAATAGGTGAAAAAATGAAAAAAATAGCAAAAATAACATTAAAAATATTTATATATATTATTCTATTCTTTGTAATATGTAACATATTTGGATACATATATGCCCTTATAACACCAAAACTAGACATAAAAAGCGCAAACAAATTCTACCTATATGATAATAAACAACAACTAGTATTTCAAGGAAATGGTAATGAAGAATGGATAAACCTAAATGAAATGGGCACATATATAAAAGAAGCAACCATATCTGTCGAAGATAAGAACTTTTATAAACATAAAGGATTTGACTACCTAAGAATAACTAAAGCCATGTTAGAAAACATTAAACAAAAACAAATAGTTCAAGGAGCCTCCACTATAACACAACAATATGCAAAAAATCTATTTCTAGACTTCTCAAAAAGTTGGAAAAGAAAATGGAAAGAAATGTGGATAACATTCGAACTAGAAACCCATTACACAAAAGATGAAATACTAGAAGGCTACTTAAACACTATTAACTATGGACACGGAATGTATGGAGTAGCAAACGCCAGCAAATACTACTTTGATAAAGATGTAAAAGACTTAACATTAGCACAAGCAGCAATGCTCGCAGGAATACCAAACTCACCAGCAAACTACTCACCAAAAGACAACTTTGAAAAATCAAAGACAAGACAAGAATTAGTACTAGAAAGAATGTATAAAAATAAATACATATCAAAAGAAGAATATGAAAGAGCTAAAAATGAAAAAATAGAAATATCAAAAAACAACAACAAAGACAATCTAACATCCCTACTATATTACTATGATGCAACCATGGAAGAATTATATAATTTAAACGAAATACCAAAAAGCTATTTAGAAACAAAAGGAATAAAAATATACACATCACTAGATACAAATGCTCAAAAAGCACTCGAAGAATCAAACATAAAAATAACCGAAAAAAACTCTCAAACAGCAAAAGTTATGATGGACTCAAAAACCGGTGGAGTACTAGGACTAATCGGAGGAATTGACTATGGCTACTCACAATACAATCGTGCAACACAAGCAAAAAGACAACCAGGTTCAACAGTAAAACCATTCTTATACTATAGAGCAATAGAAAAAGGATTTACTTCAACAACAAAATTCTTAAGTAATGAAACAACATTCAACTTCGACAATAACAAAACTTATTCTCCAAAAAACTATGGTAATATATATGCAAGAAAAGAAATAACCCTAGCAGCAGCACTAGCATATTCTGACAACATATTCGCAGTAAAAACACACCTTTTCCTAGGACAAGACGAATTAGTAGAAACACTTAAAAAAGTAGGAATAGAAGAACAAATAAAAGAACTACCATCAATTCCACTAGGAACATTCGAAACCAGTCCACTAAGTCTAGCAACAGCATACTCAACCCTTGCAAATGAAGGCAAAAAAATAACACCACACTTCATAGAAAAAATCGAAGATATAAATGGCAACGTTTTATATGAAAAAAAATACAAAGAAGAACAAATTCTAGATCCTGCAATCACATTCATAATAAGTGAACTATTAACAGGATCATACGACAAAGAATTAATAGACTACACCTATCCAACTTGTTATAGTATGATACCAGATCTAACAAAAAAATACGCTTTAAAAAGTGGAAGTACTGATACAGATTCGTGGATAATAGGATACACAAAAGACTACGTACTAGTATCTTGGACTGGATATGACGACAACAAAAACATAGAAAACAAAATAGTAGCAGATAATAAAAAATCATGGTCATATGCCATGGAAACATATCTAAAAGACAAAGAAAGCACATGGTATAAAATACCAAAAACAGTAATCGGAGTACTAGTAGATCCCATAACTGGAGAACCTGCAGATCAAAACAGCAAACACAAAAAAATATTGTACTATATAAATGGTACAGAACCAAAAGGAGAAACCTATGATAAGAAAGAAAATGAAAAAAAACGCGATTGATATCAATCAAGAATACCTATATTATTTAATGAATGATTTAGGACTATTAAACGAAAGCGAACTATATGATGCAAACATAACTAGCGAAGAATGGGAAAATCCAACTGAACAAACCCTAGATCGCCTTGAAATCTATAAACAAAAAATAAAAAAATAATCAAAACGATTATTTTTTTATATTATCAATTATTTCAACAAGATCTCCATTCTTAAGCATAAAAGCATTAGCATCATCCCTATCCAAATGAAGCTCAAAACATCCATTATCAATCTCTTTAATATGAACATCACCTAGTATACCAGGTTTTACCCCATCAACCTTAACACTATATAAATCATTAGTCAAACCATACTTAACTCTGTCCTCATGGCAAATATGAATATGACGTGTGGCAATAATACAACAATCTCGAATTATTTCGCCTTTTTCTCCCACTATTGTAATATATTCACCACAAGAAACATCCCCAGAACTTCTTACCTCTGGAGAAATCCCAAAAAAGTAAGCATCAGTTTTACTAATTTCAACTTGTGTATAATCTCTACAAGGTCCAAGAACAGCAACATCGCAAATAACACCTTTATCAGTCTTCAAACAAACCCTTTTATTAGACTTATACTCACCAACTTGAGAAAGTTCTTTTTCACATTCCATTTCTGTATCAAATAACAACTCATAATCAAACCTTGACAAATGAACATGTCTATTAGAAACACCTACTTTAACTTTCAAAATATCATCTCCTAATTAATAAAAGCACTACCAAAATAACAAATATAATAACAATCAAAACAAATATTTTTAACATTTCTGCAGAAGCAACATCATCTAATTTTCTAACCAACTTCTTTATATTTCTTTTATCATATAAAAGTTGATCATCTTTTTGCATCTCATTTATATTTTTATCAACATTATCAGTAAATTCAACCGGCATATCATTAATTTCTAAAGTATCACCGTTAGAAGACACATTTACATACTTATTATTTTCATTAGTAGAAGACAATGTTTCAGCATCATTTGCATAAAGCATAACAATTTCATAAATAGCCTTGCTATCAAAAGCTTCTTCACTAGTATATTCAAAAACAACCTTAGAAATCTTTTCATTAACATTATATCCTTTATAAAATAATTCAATAGAACGTTGTGAAGGACTACCATTTATCCTAATATTAAAAGTTTGATCATCTCTTTGATTACTTTTATAAAAATTAACATAATTTCTAAGGTCTGCAACTGAAGGATTTACAACTCTTTTAACATTATTCAAAGCTTCTTCATTAATCTTCTCTAATTGATTTCCATAAGTAAGAGTAGATTGAACAAATTTATCATCAAATTTTTGACCAACTTCCTTTTCTTTTTTTAAAGATTGATTAACATTATCAAGTTTATTGTTTTCACTACTCAAATTGTTTATATAAGCCTGTTGCTTTGCTTGTGTATCATTTTCTTCATGTTGTTCTAAAGTATTAGCATTCAAATCAATCTTTCTATCATGTAAATTACTTTCAATATTCATAGAAGCCTGTTTTAATAACTCTTCACGTAATTTTACTTTTTTTCTATCATCAACTAAATTTTTTAAATCATTCAAAATAATATCATAATAATCCTGAACATTTTTAGGCATTTCATACATATTATCAATAGTAAGCAACTTATCCAATGCTTCCTCTGGTGTATACTTATTATCTGCAATATCTCTAATGATAGGATATGTACTCTTTTCAGGGTCAAACAATTCCTTAAAATAAGATAATTTTTTTTGAATTTCACTTATACTATAAGCCATACACAACACCTCTATAATAAGTATAACATAAATAAAAATAAAGTACTATATAAAAAAATAAAACATACAATTAAGTGGTGATAAAATGAATAATAGTTATTATAATCCTGGTTTTAATACCAACCCAAATCAAAACCTAAACACAATTCCAACAGGAATAAGTGAAGACCTTCCAATGGAACAATCTTATGTAGAAAACATCTTAAGATTAAATAAAGGAAAAGTTGCAAGCATCTATATGACTTTTCCAGATTCAAATGAATATAGAGATAGAATATTCACCGGAGTCGTAGAACAAGCAGCAAGAGATCATGTTGTAATAAGTGATCCAAAAACTGGCAAATGGTATTTACTTCTATCAATATACGTTGATTTCATTGTATTTGATGAAGAAATAAACTACAAAGTAATCTAATTAAAAACTAAAAAAACTACAAATACAGTTTCTTTTTAAAATTAATGTAAATAATATTAAAAAATATGGTATAATCTTTTTATAGGATTGGTGATAAAATGATATATATAATTATTACAATAACAATTATACTAGCATTACTAGCAATAGTGTTTATAAAATATAAAAAATTAGAAGACCTTGAAAATGCAATAATAACTTGCGAAGACAACTTAGAAAACCATTTAAAAGAAAAAAACGAAATAATTAAAAAGGTAATAAAAGATATAAATGATGAAGAACTAAACAAATTCACATATAATGAAAAAGAAACAATTCATGAAAAAGAAGACAATCTATTTAACATAAGATGGGATATTAACAAATACTTGTTAGAAAATCCTAAAAAAAATAAAAAATTTAAAAAAGAAATAATAAAACTAAATGAAATTGATGACAACATCGAAGGCTTAAAAGATTACTACAATGCAAATGTAATAAATTACAATGAATTATTCTTAAAAAAACCTATGAACTTAATATATAAACTACTAAAATTCACTCAATACAAATCATTTAAGCTAAGAAAAATTGATGATTATGAAATATTAAAAAATTAGTCTATAGAAAAATCTATTGGACTAATTTTTTTTGATATCAAAAACTCATTAGCTTTAGAAAACGGTCTACTTCCAAAAAAACCATTATAACAAGAAAATGGTGAAGGATGTACAGATTCAAGTATCAAATGATTAGGATTAGTAATAAACTTCTTCTTACTTCTTGCATAACTACCCCATAAAATAAATACAACAGGTACATCACGTTCATTAATCTTTTGTATAACTGCATCAGTAAATAATTCCCAATTATACTTTTTATGAGACAAAGGACTATCCTTTTCAACAGTAAGGATACTATTTAAAAGAAAAACACCTTGCTTCGCCCATTTAGACAAATTACCACTCTCTGCAACTTCATAACCTAAATCATCATGTAACTCCTTATAAATATTTAAAAGTGAAGGTGGTTTCCTAATCCCATCATTAACAGAAAAAGAAAGCCCCATAGCCTCACCCTCTCCATGATAAGGATCTTGCCCTAAAATAACAACCTTTACTTGATCATAATCAGTATATTTAAAAGCATTAAAAACATCATCAGCTTTTGGATAAACAGTATGTATTCTATACTCATTACGTATATCACTAACTAACTTTTTAAAATATGGTTTAGAAAACTCATCATGAAGAACAACATCCCACTTTTTATTAAGCATAATACTACCTCCAAAAACATTTTACAACAAAAATAAACTAATTACTAGACCTAACTCTCTTAACTACAACATCCTTAAGCATAAATATAGAATAAGTATTTATAATAGTAAGTAATCCTACAAAAATATCAATAGTTCTCCAAACAACATAAGATGAAACAATACCTCCCAAAAACAAAGACAAAACTGTAACAATCTTAAGAATATTTATTAACAGTTTTTTGTTAGTAAGTCCTTTCAAATTACTAAGAGCATAATAATAGACAGTTATAATTGTAGAAAAAGCAAATAAAACTAAAATAATAAGTAATAAAACCTCCCCAATATAACCAAAATGATAATTAAAAGCATACTTAGTAAGTTCAATTCCATTCATCGAAGAAAACATTCCATAGCCGCTAGTGGCAATAATTAACGTTGTAACAAAAGAAACAATAAAACCAATAAAATAAGTAGAAACAATACCAGTATTTCCTTGTTTAATAAAATCAATATTACTACTAACACCACTTATCATCGCACTAGTACCAACACCAACTTCAGTTTGAAAAATACCTTTTTGAATACCAATAAGCATCACATATAAAAAACCACCAGATATTGATTTAACATCAAATGCACTGTAAAAAATATTTAAAAACAACTCCGGAATAAAAGAAATATTTTTTACAAGCACTATTAAACCAATAAATAAATACATAAACATCATAATTGGAAAAATTTTATTACAAAGATTAGAAACAGTTTTAATTCCCTTTAAAAAAACAAAACAAGATAATATCGTTATAACAAAAGAAACTATTACAATATTTATATTATACATATCTCCAATTAAAGAAACCATAGTATTATTTTGTATTGCTATAAATCCAGTCGAATAAGAAACAATAGCCAAAATAGCATATAAAAAGGCAAGTTTCTCCTTTTTAAGACCATACCTAATATAATAAAAAGGTCCTCCTTGACACCCATTATTGTCAACTTTTTTATATATAGTAGCTAAAATGTTCTCCACAAAACAATTAATCGAAGTTAAAAATGTAACAACCCATATCCAAAAAACTGAGCCTAACCCTCCATAATAAATAGCAAAAGCAATTCCTGCTAAAGAACCAACCCCTATTTTCGAAGACAAAGACATAATTAAACTATCCTTTGCACTAATATCATTATGACTCTTCTCAGTTTTAAGACAAGACAACACTTTAAATAATCTAAATTGAACGAATCTAAGTTTAAAAGTAAAATAAATACTAGATAAAAAAAGAAAAGAAACTGCAACAGCCCAAATAAGTTTATTAACAAGCTCCATATCATCACCAATTAATTATATGAAAAAAAGTAGGAATTAACCAACCTACTTATGATATTTTTCATTATTAATTATCTTAAAACTACGATAAATTTGCTCAAGTAATAAAACTCTAAACAATTGATGAGGAAAAGTCATCTTAGAAAAAGATATTCTTTTCTTAAACAAACTATATATTTCATCATCAAATCCATTTGAAGATCCAATTATAAAAGTAATATTACTATTATAAGAAAGCTCATCATTAATAAAATCAGAAAAAGAAGTACTTGAATACTCAATACCATTAACATCAAGCAAAACAACATTATCTTTATCCTTAACATTTTTTAATATAGCTTCCTTCTCCTTAGCTAAACAACTCTTAACATCAACATCACTACAATCAGCAATTTCAATCAAAGAAATTTTAGTATACTTTCCAAGCCTTTTAAGATATTCACAAACAGCATCCTTAAAATACTTTTCCTTCAACTTTCCAATACAAATAACCTTTATCATTAAACAACAACCTCTTCCAATGCCTCAAACTGTTTAGCAACAAGAATTTCTATATTATCGTCCAAACCATCACGCATAGTATCATATACAAGCTTACTATCATTATTTTCCAAAGACAAATGAGCAAGTATAACATACTTAGTTTTAGAACCAACCAGACCCTTCAAATAAATAAGAGCCTGTTCATTAGATAAATGTCCTTCATCACTAAGTATTCTCATTTGCAAATAAAATGGTTTAGAACTATGTCTCAGCATATCAACATCATGATTACTTTCCATAATATATATATCCTTATTAACAATTTCTTCTAAAACATTCTTATTAATATAACCAGTATCAGTAATATAAACAAGCTCTTTATCATCATCACTAATAATCATTCCACAACAATAACTATCATGAGACAAATCAAACAATTTCAAAGAAGTATTACCAATACTAAACTGTCTTTCATTATTAATTTTATCATAAGACACTAAATTTCCAAGATCAGCCATAGTATAAACAATAGGATTCTTCTTCAATACAGATTTAAGCCCTCCAATATGATCTTTATGAGTATGAGTAATAACAACAACGTCAATATTAGGAACATCTCCACCTAGTCTTTCTGAAATATTTTTATATGTCAGTCCTGCATCTATTAAAATATTACAGGAAGCAGTCTCTACAATAGTAGCATTACCACGAGAACCACTTCCAATCACTCTAACCTTCATTAATAAAGTGAGAATGGGTTAACAACAGAACCATTTCTATACACAGCATAATGAAGATGCGTACCAAATGAAAAACCTGAATTTCCCATAGTTCCTATAACTTGCTTCTTAGATACAACTTGACCAACACTAACATTAACACTATTTAAATGGGCATATAAAGTCACTACTCCATTACCATGATTTATTTCAACATAATTACCATAATTTACAACACTCGTATTATTACCATAACCAGTAGCAATTTCAGTAACAGTACCACCCTGAGCAGCATATATCGGAGACCCAAGACCAGTACATGAAATATCAAGTGCATAATGTCTTTCATAAGAACGATACTCAGCATAACTAGAAGTTAAACAATATCCACTCTTAGTAGGCCATGCCCAATAACCATCAGGTGCACTATAATTAATTGAACCAATATAACTTCCACTCCAAGTAGTACGTTTAGTACCAACCTTAACAATCTTATCAACAGGTTCTTTTAACACTTCAGAAGAAACCCCAACAGCACTAACTATAAAACCATTCTTCCTTTGTACTTTCTTAGTAACCTTTTCTACACCATTTTCACCCTTCTTAACAGTTTTAGATTGCCCTATGTACATAGAACTATCCTTTTGTTCAATAGTATCATACTTAATAGCTTGCTTAGCAACCTCATGCGTAACCTCAGTAACAGTAATTTGAGGCTCAATCAAATTAACAACTAGTTCTTGTCCTTTATATAAAAGAGCATCCTCACCAGATAAATCATTATTAGCAACCAATAATTCTTTTATATTAAGTTTATTAGCCTCTGCAATAGAAACCAATGTATCACTGGCTTTACATTTATAAGTCTTTTGTTTATCTAAATTACCAAATATTAAATACTTAGTAAGCTCCTTAGTCGCAGAAACACTATCATGATCATAAAATATCTTTTCATTAACAGGCACCCTTCCTTTTTTAATAGTAATTTCATCTTCTATATAAATATTTTCAATAATAGTTCCTTCATCCACTATATCTTGTTGTTGTTCCCTAAGATAGGCATCATATTTATCCTTATCAACAAACGATCTAACAGTTTCATTTATTGAATCGGTAAAAACCTTTTTATTAAGTACATAAAGCTTCAAATCATTATCTTTCTTCTTTATGGTAACAATATAACCATCAATAGTAAAAGCTTTTTCATTAGAAATCTTATTATAAACCTCAGCAACAGAAGAAATTTTTTCATTATAAGTAATTTCTTTTTCAATCTTTAAATTATTAGGTTCATATACCCTAGAAACATTATACTGTTCCTTTATAGCATTTTGTTTTTCATTTATATAAGATTCAAACTCACTCTTAGACTTAATAAGTCCAATAGACTTACCTTCTAAATAAACACGATAAACATCTTGTGCTTCATAATAAACATCTTTATTATTATCAACAAAAACAAGTCCAATAGCAAGAACAAAAGCTAAAAAAACTGTAAAAATTGCACTAGTCTTATTCACTCTTATCACCAACCTCTTTAATATCATTAGTATAATTCATAAAAGATTGAGTATTCTTTTTAAAAAGTAACTCAGCAGTACCAGTACTACCATTCCTATTCTTACGCAAAATAACTTCTATTTTACTAATATTATCCGGAGTACTAACCTCTTTATTATGATAATCATCACGATACAAAAATGCAACAATATCAGCATCTTGTTCTATTTGACCAGATTCCCTTAAATCACTAAGTATAGGTCTTTTATCTTCACGAGCCTCAAGAGCACGTGACAACTGTGCCAAAGCAAGAATTGGTATTTGAAGTTCCAAAGCAAGAGCCTTAAGAGCACGCGATATTTCAGAGACTTCTTGTTGTCTTTGTCCAGAATATCTACTCATTCCACTAATTAATGTAAGATAATCGATAACAATAAGTGCTAAATTAGGATCTTGTGCTTTAACCCTTCTTGACTTTGCCTTTATATCACCAACTGTAATATTAGTAGTATCCGCTATATAGATATTCGTATCAGCAAGAGTAGCCATAGCACTAGTTACCCTAGACCAATCTTTATTCTCTAAATTACCATTCTTTAATTTAAAAGCCTCAATTTGACCAACAGATGCAATCATACGTGGAACAACTTGCTCAGCCAACATTTCAAGAGTAAATATAATAACAGACTTCTTATCATTAATTGCAACATTTTGTGCAATATTAAGAGCAAGAGCAGTCTTACCAACTGATGGACGAGCCGCTAAAATAATAAGCTCTCCTGGATGAAAACCATCAGTCAACTTATCAATATCAATATAACCAGAAGAAAGCCCACTAATTTTCCCTTTATTAGCGGCAAGTTTTTCCAAATTAGTTTGAACATTAGTAAGAACCTCAGGCATATGCTTAAAATCAGTAGCCTTTCTATCTTTTACAACCTCTAAAATCTTACTTTCAGCCTTATCCAAAGTTTCTTCCAAATTATATTCATTACTATATCCCAAAGAAGCAATATCAGTAGCGCTATCAATAAGTCTTCTTAAAACACTTTTTTCCTCAACAATGTTAATATAATAAGAAACATTCGAAGCAATCGGAGTCTGTTCCATAATCTCAGTTATATACTCAACTCCCCCAACTGCACTAAGCAAACCTTGATCTTTTAATTCATTAGTAAGTGTCGTAAAATCTACCGGAATGCCATTATCATATAGCTTCTTAATGGCAGTAAAAAGCTTACCATGTTTATCTAAATAAAAACTTTCAGGCACCAAGCTCTCTATTACTTCGACAATTGCACTCTTAGAAAGTAACATTGCTCCAATAACAGATTGTTCAGCTTCTATATTATGTGGTATTTCTCTATTCACCATATCACCTACTTCTTCAATTCAACCCTTACAATAGCAAAAATATCTTTATACAAATCTATTCTGACTTCATGATAACCAAGACTACTAAGTGGACTATCTATAACAATTTGATTCTTAGAAATATTATACTTATCAAGTTTATCTTTAATTTGTTTAGCAGAAACACTTCCAAAAACCTTATCTCCTTCCCCTGTTTTAACAACAAAAGAAATTTTTTCACTCTCAATTTTCTTCTTCATATCAAGAGCCATTTTTCTATTATAATCATCAAGTTCTTTTTCCTCTTTCTTTTGTTTATTTAAAATACTCATATTAGCATCATTTTTTTTAACAGCATAGCCATTCTTAATTAAAAAGTTTTGTGCATATCCATCTTTTACTTCCTTAATTTCTCCCTTTTTACCTTGATTCTTTAAATCCTTTATAAATATAACTTGCATAATCTCACCTCTTTATAAGTTTAAGAATTTTATCTTCAATATCATTAATCTTAGCATTTTCTATAACAGCAGCACCCTCATTCTTATTACCACCGCCACCAAAATTAGCCATAAATTTGTTAACATCAATCTTATCAATAGATCTAGCACTTATTCCAATAACATCATCACCTATTTTAGCAGTAACTACACAACTCTTAATATCTTGAAAAGTAAGTAAAGTATCTGCAACCATTGCTATATCTTTCCTAGAATATATATCATTAGACTTATCAACAACAATTGCAAAATCATTATGCATAGTAGTCTTTTCAATCAATTTAACCTTTCTCAAATAACTATTAAAATCATCCTTCAATAACTCTTGAGATTGATTCATATCAGCACTATTACTAAGTAAATAATAACAATAAAAGAATGTTCTACGATTAAGTTTATAACTAAGCCCATTAGTATCCAATATAATACCAGACAAAAGCAAAGTTGCATACACCTTTGGTATCTTTACTCTAAACTTCCTAAGCAACATACAAACAATTTCAGAAGCACTACTAACAGTCTTATCAATATATAAATAATCAGTATTAATAGTATCAGTATTAGTATCATGATGATCTATTATAATAACTTTAGAATAAGAAGATATTTTATCTAAACAAATAAGTTTTTTCTTGTTAACATCAAGTATAACAATTAAACTCTTATCATCAATTAAATCATCACAAGCCTTACTATCAATAAAATTAATACCCTTCATTTTTTCAAGAGATTTATTTATTCCATAATCAAATTCCTTATCATCAGTAACCAAGTAAAACTTTTTCTTATACTTTTTGCATATTAAAGAAAAACCAAGAACCGACGCAAAAGCATCCATATCCATATTGTTATGTCCAAGAATAAAAATCTTTTTTGATAAAAACAATTCCTTAGCCAGAATTTTCTTTAAACTTTTAAAATCCATAACTCCTCCTTGTCCACTCTATTATACTATATTTTTTATCATATGTCATTTACAAAGAAAAAAAATAAACAATTTCTTGTTTATTTTGTAAATGGTAATAAAGCAATCATACGAGCTCTTTTAATTTGTTCAGCAATATATCTTTGATGCTTAGCACAAGCTCCAGTTACACGTCTAGGTAAAATTTTACCTTTTTCATTAACATATTTCTTAAGTATTTCTACATCTTTATAATTAATTTGTTTACCAGCACACATGTAACAAACTTTTTTTCTTTTTCTATAAAATTCTGCCATAATTTTCCTCCTTCTTAGAAAGGCAATTCATTGTCTCCAATTTTAATTTCATCACCAAAATCTTTGAATGGATCATCTACTACATTTGTAGTTTGATTATTACCAAAATCATATGGTGTTGCTTCATTATTTACTGGAGTAGATTGATAATTATTTTGTGAATAATTATTTTTAACAGGAGCATTACCTCTTTGTTCACGACTAGCTCTAGATTCAATGAAATGAACAGCATCTGCTACAACTTCAGTAACATATCTTTTTTGACCATTTTGATCATCATAAGATCTTGTTTGAATTCTACCTTCAACTGCGATTTGACTTCCTTGATTAATATAATTTTTAACATTTTCTGCTTGTTTACCCCAAACAACAACAGGTATAAAGTCAGCTTCTCTTTCACCACTTTGATTAGTAAATTGTCTATTTACAGCAAGAGTAAAAGATGCAACCGCTTTATTACTTGAAGTATATCTTAATTCAGGGTCTCTAGTTAATCTACCAATTAAACATACTTTATTCATAATTTACCTCATTAATCTTCTAATTTTACTACTAATGCACGAATAATATTTTCGCTAATATTAACGATATGATTAAATTCATCTATTGCATCTACTGTAGCTTCAACTGTGAAAAGGAAATAGTAACCTTTTTTATGTTTTTTAATTTCATAAGCTAAATCTCTTTGACCCATGTCTTTAACTTCTAAAACATTACTATTAAACTTTTCAAATGTTGCCTTTACATCATCAGCAACCTTTTTAATAGCAGCTTCATCAAGAGTAGGTTTAACAATAAACATTATTTCATACTTTCTCATTTTTTGCACCTCCTTTTGGACTCTGGCCTTTCAAAAAGGCAAGGAGTAACTTAATACTCGCACATATTATACCAATAAATTATATGTTTTTGCAAGTGTTTTTATAGAAAAATTAGCAATTGTCATCAACATTACACTTATTAACTAGATTAGCAACATAAACAAGTTGCTTCTTTGTACCAATTTTACAAGTAGTAAGCACCAAAACACTTTTCATCATTTCTCTTTTTATAACTATAGAACTATTCCTTTTCTCTTCATAAAAAGAAGAAATTTTATAAACATATTTAATATCAGAATAATAAATACTTACAACATCCCCAATCACAAGCTCATTAAGTCTTTTAAAATATGCAGTATTAACATTACCACTATGAGCAGCAAGAATAAAAGTTCCTCCAATAACATCAGGCATATCAGAAGGAGAAATTATAGCAACATTTTTACTAACATCATTTAATTCAGAATCAAAAGAATAAAACTTCCTATCTAAATTAATCTTATCAATTACAATCCTTCCAACGGCATCATCCAAAGAAGAAACAGATTTAGAAACATCATCAACTTCCATAATAGAAAACAAAGGAATAGACTCATCATAGTAAATAAAAGAAACATCAAAGAACACTCCAGAATAAGCAAGAAATAAAAATAAAATTATTAACGATATAAAACCTCCTCTAATTCCTTTTAACATAATAAATCACCACACCAATACTAATTATAAAAGATATTAAACAAACTTTAATAATAAACGAAAAAGAAACTTTTCCAGTGTCAGGAACCTTTACAAGCATATTATTTGTCATATTAATCTTAATAACTTCATTTTCATCCTTTATTTCAAAACAATTAGGTTTATCATCAAGTTTATATCCTGAAGGAGCAAGAGACTCATAAATACAATAAGTACCAGCATCCAAATTATCCAATTTAATCATACCATCATTATCAGTCTTACCATCATAAACAAGCTTATCAAAATCTTTAAAATATATCTTAAAATAAGCATTTGACAATCTCTTAAGACCACTCCCATCAGTTTTTATAAATAATAATTTACCCTTTTTTCTTTCATTAGATACTTCGACATTAACTATTTTACCATCTGATAAAACATCAAAATAAACCTTATCTAAAGATAGTTTATAATACTTAGGAGCATTCCTTTCAATCAAATAATATTTTCCAATCTTAACATTATCAAACTCCAACATACCATTATCATCAGTTTTACCACTAAAAACCATCTTATCATTAGAATCATAAACTTCAATAAAAGCACCAGATAGTTTCAAATCTAAGCTCTTATCAACTTTAGTAAATATAACCTTAGAAGGATGTAAGTTTTCAAGTTCATAAACATATTCTTTTTCAGAAGTAACGTCAACATCAAAATCCTTAACAAAATTATAACCATCTGTACCACTAACCTGAGAAACACTATATTTCCCATATGGCAAAGTAATAAAAGCAACTCCATCCTTATTTGTACATATCTTTGAAACAAATTTAAAACTAGAATCTTTAATTTCAAAACATGCATTACTTTCTGCAACTAACTCCTCACCAGTACCACCCTTTTTTTTCTTAATTATAATCTTACCATTTATAACATCATCACAAACATCAATATCAACTTTCAAATGATCTTTATCAATAACAACATCATAAACCTTATCATTTATTTTATATCCAACTGGAGCCTTAATCTCTTTAATTTTGTAACTTCCATAATCTAAAAACAACTCCCCAAATCCTTTTTCATTAATTGTAATTTTACCAACTGATTTATTATCTGAATCAAAAACCTCATAAATAGCGCCAACTAACTTAGCATCACCTTGAGCTTTAAAAGAATTATTTAAAGAATCAATTTTATTTAATCTAATAGTACCTCCAGTCACTTCAACATTAAAACTAAAACTAGGAATACTAGGATTGCCAACAGAAATAACATCCTGATAATTTAAACTAGAAAATAAAGCAAACGATTCAGTAGTTCTTGAAGACTTTTTATAATTCAACTTATCACTACCTATTTTAATCGCAGTAATTTTAAGCCTATTACCATTTCTTATAACTTTAACATTTTTCAAAGAACTAACTAAATTATAATTAGATAACACTTTATTAACATCATCAATCTCTATAGATTCACCCAACTTGATTTTATACTTTTTCGAAGCAAAACTAGACTTAACTAAATGCTCTTTAACCAACTTATTAATCTCAAAAACTTCCTTACTATAAAGATTTTTATTAGGACTAGCACTTCTATTAGCTTTAAAAGTCCAAGTAAGATTAGGTCTCATAATTCTCCATATCATAACCTGTGTAATACCATACCATTTCTTAGAAGTATGATCAACATTATTATCCTTATACCCATAACCATAATAAGCAATAAGCTTAATCTTATCAAACTTACTACTAGTAAGTTTAGAATTATTAATAATATTCTTATAACCAGTTATCATCGAATGACTCCCTTTCGAAGCACCATCTAATTTATTTTCTGGTTCAATACAATAATAAACTCTATTATCAATACTAGACTTTATTATCCAACTATTATAATCCATTAAATCCAACCCTTCATCTGCAAAAACAGTAAACCCAGACTTAGGGTGATGAACTTCATATAACTTACCATTATAAGAAGCAGCATCAACCTCCAAAAAAATAGTAAAAGATAACAAAATAAATAAAACTAAAAACATTCTCTTCATAAAACACCTCCTAACTATTCAAAGAATAATGTCTTTACAAAAACACTATATACTATTAAAAAAGACTTGTAAAATGGCACTTTTTTAAATTTCATCACTAAAAATGATACAAAAATTAAAATTTGAACAAAAAAAGAGTATTTATGTTACAAAAAATGTTTTATCAATACATTTTTAGTTCACCACAAAGTAACAAAATACCTATTTTTACTAAAATGAAAAAAAATTAGAAAATTTTACTTTTCTAATTCTTTCTTCAACTCATCTTTACTCATTTTAGTATATCCTTTAATTCCCTTTTCCTTTGCAAGAGACTTAAGTTCATCCAAAGTATTATCATCTTTTTTCTCTTTTTTTACTTCTTCATCTTTCATTTTGCCATTTTCTACTAAATAATCAATTTGTTCTTTAGTAAGAGTTTCATATTTAACAAGATTTTCTGCAATTAAATCAACAAGCTTCATATTACTCTTAATAATATCTTCGGTTTTCTTATAACATTCATCTATTATCTTTCTAATTTCCTTATCAATTTCAAAAGCAACTTGATCTGAGAAATTTCTAGATTTATTATAATCTCTACCTAAGAAAACACTAGATTCATTTTGTTCCAATTGCATTGGTCCAAGTTCACTCATACCATATTCACAAACCATAGCTCTAGCTATCTTAGTAGCACGTTCAATATCATTTGAAGCACCAGTTGTAATATCATCAAATACCAAGCTTTCAGTAACACGACCAGCAAGTAAAGTAGAAATAGTTTCTAAAAGTTCTCTCTTAGTAGTATGCATCCTTTCATCTTCACTTTGAATATTAGTATATCCACCAGCCATACCACGTGGAATAATTGTAACTTTTTGTACAATATTAGATTGTTCAAGCTTCAATCCTGCAACAACATGACCAGCTTCATGATAAGCAGTAATCCTTTTATCTTCTTTAGTAATATTCCTAGAAGTTTTAGCCGGTCCCATTAATACTCTGTCATGAGCCTCATCAATTTCAGTCATAGTAACTTCATTTTTATCACGCCTAACCGCAAGAAGTGCAGCTTCATTAAGTAAATTTTCCAAATCAGCTCCAGAAAAACCAGAAGTTCTCTTAGCCAAATTATCTAACGTAACGTCCTTAGCTAAAACTTTATTCTTAGCATGTACACTAAGTATTTCTTTTCTTTCATTAAAATCAGGTAAAGAAACTGTAACTTGTCTATCAAATCTTCCTGGTCTAAGAAGAGCAGGATCCAAAACATCAGGTCTATTAGTAGCAGCAATAATTATTATTCCTTCGTTAGCACCAAATCCATCCATTTCTGTAAGTAATTGATTTAAAGTTTGTTCCCTTTCATCATGTCCTCCACCTAAACCAGTACCTCTTTGTCTACCAACAGCATCTATTTCATCAATAAATATTAAACATGGAGCAGTTTGTTTAGCTTGCTTAAACATATCTCTTACACGACTAGCACCAACACCTACAAAAAGTTCCACAAAATCAGAACCACTTATATAGTAAAATGGTACATTAGCTTCTCCCGCAACTGCACGTGCAAGTAAAGTTTTACCAGTTCCTGGAGGACCAACTAATAAAATACCCTTTGGTATTCTAGCACCAAGTTTTTGAAATTTCTTTGGATTCTTCAAAAAATCAATAAGTTCTTTAACTTCAACTTTTTCTTCTTTCAAACCTGCAACGTCATCAAAAGTCACTTTATTCTTATCAGTATGAAGCTTTGCTTTACTTTTTCCAAAATCAAAAGATTTAGAACCATTTCCTACTTGTTTTGATAAGAAATAAAAAGCAAGTCCAACCAATATTATAAAAGGTAACACATTAACAACAATCATAACTAAAGAATTATTTTCTGGATTCTTATCAGTAGTAACCTTTAAACTATTTTTCTCTGCAATATCAACTATATTTGATATTATACTATCAGAATAAGGAACATCAACAACAAAAGTTTCCTTATCTTGATAATTAGACAATTTACCTTTTATTTCGTAAACAGAAGAATTAGAACGTGGAACAACAGTAAGTTCTGTTACATTACCCTTATTCAAATTATCGATAAATTCATCATATGTAAACTTATGTTCTTTAGCAGAAAAAACGTTAAATAAAACAAAAATTAATGCAAAAAACATAAATATAGATATGTATTGAAATACATTTCTTTTAGCATTATTTTTCATAAAAAATTCCTCCTTTTCATTTATACCATAATATTATATCACACTTTTTATTTTTTGGAATATCAAACTTAGATTTTTTAATACCAGGTATCCATAATACATTATCACTAGAATCAACTACAATAGGCCAACTATCACGTTCAGCGATTGGGATCTTAGAATCAATAAAAATATCTTTTACTTTTTTTGTTCCATTCATATTCTTAACACACATCTTATCACCAGATTTTCTAGTTCTAACAATAATCGGCAAAACTATATCCGCACTATTTAATCTGCAACAACAATTATCATTTTTATCTAAAAATGAAACTCTTTCTATAGTTTTATTGTTGGGTAATAAAACACTATTTCCAAGCTCAATTTCATAATTATCTATTTGCTTAGTTTCAAAATCAATATATAATTTACCATATTTCTTAACAACCTTAACATTATTAGGAAGGTTAACAAAACCATTAGATTTATTTGAGTTAATAAGATTTATAACCAAATCAACATGGACATCATTTATAAGAATCATATCATCTTGATAAAAATCTTCAAGCATTAAATAAATAATTTTAGTTTTAAAAATATCTTCAGCCTTTTTAAATTTAATAATATCCAAAATATGATTATTATAAACACTATCAATCATACTCTTAATTTGTTCGTTAATATAGTTATCATACATTATTAAAGTATTACTATATTTCAAAAACTTCTTATGAACATTTTTATCTTCATTCTTAAGAAATGGCAATACTACTCTTCTATACCTATTTCGAGTATGAATATCCATAAAATTAGTTTTATCAATCACATAATCTATATTATTTGCATTATCATAAGAAACAAGTTCATCCTTAGTAGTAAAAATAAGGGGACGAATAATTCGATAGAATCCCTTATCAACATCCATTTTAAATCCACTATAACCAGATAAATTAGAACCTCTAACAATCTTCATTAAAACAGTTTCTATCAAATCATCTCCATGATGAGCAGTCATTAAAAAATTAGCACTATATTTTTTTACTATCTCTTCAAAAAAATTATACCTAATATTTCTAGCCTCATTTTCAAAATTATCCTCTCCATAATTTTCAATAGTCATTCCTTCAAAAACTATATTTTTAGAAGCACAATAGTTTTCTAACCATTTCATTTCATCATAACTTTCATTTCTAACATTATGATTAATATGACAGCAAATAATAGAAATACCAATATTATCTCTATACTTCATTAATATATTAAGAAGAGCCATAGAATCAGGACCTCCAGAGCAACCAACAACTACAATATCATCATTTTTTAAAAGATTATCTAAATATAAAAAAACTTCATTCATAAAAATCACCACATATATAATATATTTATTTATAAAAAATTTCAACGAAAAAATAATAACAAAGTTATTATTTGATTCTAATAATATATTCACCTTCACCTGAATACATAAACTTTTCCCTAGCATATTTAGCAATATAATCAGGATCTTGTAATTTATTAACTTCAGATTTTAATGTTTCTTCCTCTTCTTTAAGACTAACTAAAGTTCCAGAAAGTTCTTTTTGTTCTTTATTAAGTTCAATAACATTTTTAAATGTTCCACCAATATAAGTAATAACAAAGAAATTAGTGACTAAGCAAAAAACAGTAATTAAAAAAGCACGTTTAAAATTAGTTTTAACTTTTCTTCTTTTTTTTGCCATTATTCTAGTCACCTACCTTCTACCATAAATAATAGCAAAAGACAAGAAAATATTCAATAAATTAGACAAAAAAACACTAAAGTTTACACTTTGAGTGTCTAACAATAAACTTAATAATAAAATATGAAATAATTATTCCAAATAAAAAGAAAAAAACATAGAAAACTTAGAATTTTTAGATCCAGTTAAGGTTTATGGAGAATATGAAGAAGAGCTAAAGGAAAAATCAGATATTATAATAGTATGTTATCATGGAGGCTTTGAAAAAAGTTTAGATGGTAATAATACTCCAACTGAAAAGTTAACAAAAGAAAATCAAGGAAGTGAATTATTAGAAAACTATAATTCTATAGATATAGTTTTAAGTGGACATCAGCATAGATCTTTTATAACTAAAGTTAATAAAGTAAT
>ERZ779888.683-NODE-683-length-38642-cov-19.605644_pt1 | contig 38642 bp, 28 predicted proteins | sample MGYA00511245_ERZ779888 | MGnify/ENA primary metagenome ERZ779888 (study PRJEB29588, sample SAMEA2155255) | human gut metagenome | biome: human gut; feature: human-associated habitat; material: faeces | place: Denmark | collected 2008/2010 ...
CTAAGGCTGTTTGCTCTTCATGATTGTCATATCACTCGAAATGTCGGATGAACCTTTTTTATTTCTTATTTATTATACGCAACAGAACAATACTATGAGTTGCGCCGTGAATATCCTTAAGAACATTGCTAAAGGATAAACTGTTGAATAACCTACAGCAGGCGCCTCGCGCGAACAGATGGAGTTTGAGTAAGCCAAGGCTGGTGGATCTGTATATGTACCGGCAATCATTCCCATGATAGTAAAGTAGTTCAGTTTAAAATGTAAACGAGCTACAATTCCAACCAGAAGAATTGGAATAACGGTAATCATAAAACCTGTATATACATATTTCAAACCATCACCCTGAATAACAGTCTGCCAGAATCCGGCACCGGCCTTAATACCTACACTTGCAAGGAATAGTACCAGTCCGATTTCTCTTAGCATCATATTAGCGGATGTCGTTGTATATGTGACAAGCTTAAACTTATAACCGAATCGACCAATAAGAATTGCTATGATTAATGGTCCTCCTGCTAATCCCAACTTCAAAGGAACAGGCATACCCGGTATAGCCAATGGTATGCTTCCGAACAAGATTCCTACCAGAATACCTATAAATATTGTGGCGATATTAGGTGAGTCAAGTCTTTTAACAGAGTTACCCATCATTTCTGCTACACGGTTAACATTATCCATCGGGCCAACAACAAGAATTTTGTCTCCTACCTGGAAATGATAGTTTCTACTTGCGAAGACATCCATGCCTTGGCGTGATACTCGTGTTACTGTGACACCATATACGCTTGAGAAATGCATCTTGCCAAGTGTCTTACCATTCATCGAAGGGCGCGTGATGATTATTCTACGAGATATCAGTGGCTGGTTCTGAGCTTCTTCAGACCATGGAGTATCTGTTTCCGGTCCTATGAATGCTTTTATTGCTTCCGCATCAGCTTCCGCACAAACAATGAGTACTTCATCACCTAATTCAAAAACTGTTTTGCTGTTGGGGATAAAAATATTTCCATTATGCTGCAGGCGTGAGCAAACCAAATCTCTGTTCAAAAATTCTGAAATTTCTCTGAGTGTTCGGCCTGCCAGATAAGAGTTGTTCACCTTTAAATGCATTTGATGTGGTTTTGCATGCGGGTTTTCTGCTTCTTCTTCCTCAAGCTTCTTTTCCTCATCAGCAAGTTTTGTTCTTGTGATATAGCGGATAGCTATTGTGGCACCGATAATTCCTAATACTCCAAGTGGATAGGCACACGCATATCCTGATGCAATTTGCGGTACTTCACCTTTGAACACGGAACTAAGAGCTTCATTGGCTGCTCCAAGTCCAGGAGTGTTAGTTACTGCTCCATACAGTGTACCTACCATCATTGGCAGATTCTTTGCATCACTGGTATCAAAAAATATGAAATAACAAGCAAACATGACGAGAACGTTCAGCACAACTATTGTTACGGACATCATATTTAATGTTATTCCGCCTTTTTTGAAGCTTTCAAAAAATCCCGGACCTACTTGTAATCCTATACAGAAAACAAATAAGATTAATCCGAAATCCTGAAGAAAGTTCAGAATATTAGTAGGAGCAGTAAAGCCGACATGTCCAGCAACAATGCCGGCAAATAACACGAATGTTACTCCTAATGATATTCCGCCAAATTTAATCTTACCTAATAAGACTCCGATGGCTATAACCAAAGCATACAGCAATGTTATATGCGCTACAGAGTCTGTTGTTATAAATAAATCAATAAACCAATTCATACTATAATTTATAACCAGATTAATTTTTTAATAACTTCTTGCAATTATAACCCTTTTGTTTGTTGGCTTGCCGGATACCATATCGATACCCTCTGTTGCTTCATATCCGAATGGCTCACAACGGATTGTTGCTTGGGTGTCTTCTTTAATTTTAGCTTCTGTTTCTGGAGTACCATCCCAATGACACAGGAAGAAGCCTCCGTCTTTTATTCTTTCCTTAAACTCGTCATAATTGTCACACTCATAAATATGTGCATCGCGGAATGTCTTAGCTTTGTCGTACATATTCTTTTGTATATCATCTAATAATGACTGCACATAAGCAACAATACCATCAATAGATCGGGTTTCTTTTTCCAGAGTATCTCGACGCATTACTTCAATTGTTCCATTTTCGAGATCTCTTGCGCCAATGACAAGACGAACCGGAACTCCTTTCAACTCATAATCCGCAAATTTGAATCCGGGACGTTTGTTATCAGAATCATCATATTTTACAGAAATTCCCAATTCACGTAACTCACGAATAATCGGTTCTACTTTCTCTGATATTTTAGCCAAAGCGTCAGAACCCTTTGATATAGGTATGATTACAACCTGAATCGGTGCCAATTTTGGAGGCAGCACAAGTCCGTTGTCATCAGAATGAGTCATTATCAATGCTCCGATCAGTCGGGTAGAAACGCCCCAAGATGTTGCCCATACATATTCAGGTTTGTTTTCTTTGTTTAGATAAGTTACGTCAAAAGCCTTTGCAAAATTCTGTCCGAGGAAATGGCTGGTTCCACTTTGTAATGCTTTACCGTCCTGCATCATTGCTTCAATTGTATAAGTGTCCAATGCTCCGGCAAAGCGTTCCGTTTCACTTTTCACGCCCTGTACGACAGGCATTGACATCCAGTTCTCTGCGAAATCTGCATATACATGAAGCATTTTCTGTGCTTCGGCCTCAGCTTCTTCTCTTGTTGCATGTGCTGTATGACCTTCCTGCCACAGAAACTCTGATGTGCGTAGGAACGGTCTTGTGCGCATTTCCCATCTCATTACATTACACCATTGGTTGCACATCAATGGTAAATCGCGCCACGAATGTATCCAGTTTTTATAGGTATTCCATATTATTGTTTCAGAAGTAGGGCGTATGATCAATTCTTCATCCAATTTAGCCGCAGGATCAACCTCTACACCACTTTTATCAGCTTTTGAACGTAAACGATAATGTGTAACAACGGCACATTCTTTTGCAAAACCTTCTACGTGTTCTGCCTCTTTGCTCAAAAAGGATTTTGGTATTAACAATGGAAAATAAGCATTCTGAACACCTGTTTCTTTAAACATAGAATCCAGTTGATGCTGCATTTTTTCCCAAATAGCGTATCCATAAGGCTTGATAACCATGCATCCGCGTACTGCTGCCTGTTCTGCCAAATCAGCCTTAACTATCAAATCATTATACCATTGACTGTAATTATCAGCTCTTTTGGTAAGTTCTTTTAATTCTACCATTTATATTAAAAATTATAATTTATAGCACGCAAAATTACAAAAAAATGTTGTAATATAACATCAGAATAATAAAAAACACATATCTTTGCATATGTATAAAACATGTTACAGATAAAATAAATAAACAAGACTATGAAAAAAATCAAAATCATGACACTTACAATGTGTTTGCTCGCCATTATAGGATGTCAAACAAAACAAGGAACTGGAGCATTAATTGGTACAGGCGGTGGAGCAGCATTAGGAGCTATAATTGGTAAATTAGCAGGAAATACAGCCGTTGGTGCTGCAATAGGCGGAGCCGTAGGAGCCGGTGCCGGTGCATTGATTGGACGTCACATGGATAAGGTTGCAGAAGAAGCTGCCGCTCAAGTTGAAAATGCAAAAGTTGAGGAAGTTACTGATGCAAATGGTCTGAAAGCCGTAAAGGTGACATTTGATTCTGGTATTTTGTTTGCAACGAACAAATCGGATCTTAACTCTACATCTAAGAATGAACTTGCAAAATTCTCAACTGTATTGAAGAATAATGCAGATTGTCATATAGATATATACGGTCACACCGATTCTACTGGAAATGACGGAATCAACATCCCTCTGAGTAATAGTAGAGCAAAGAGTGTTGCTGATTATCTGAAAAGCTGCGGCGTTTCAAGCTCACAGTTCCAGAATATTACAGGAAAAGGTAGTTCTGAGCCGGTTGCCGATAATGGAACAGCTGAAGGCAGACAGCAGAACAGACGTGTTGAAATATACATGTATGCAAGTCAGGCAATGATTGATGCAGCAAATGCCGGAACACTGAAGTAAACATTCTGTTTTATTCATAAAATTATATTAAGTCATCACAATTTGATGTTGTGATGACTTAATATTTTTATTGTGAGGAATTATAATTGTACTTTACAATGCATTTAAATTTAATTGGTAAGATTTTACGATGGGGATTGGCTTTGTTCTTAAGTAGTACGATACTTGTTGTCATCGCCTACAGATTTATCCCTGTTTATATTACACCACTTATGGTGATAAGATGTTGTCAACAATATTTCAACAATGATCATGTGACACTTCATCATAAATGGGTACCATTAGAAGATATTTCACAACACTTGCCTGTAGCTGTAATGGCAAGTGAAGATCAGAAATTTCTCTTACATCACGGCTTTGACTTCAATGCGATAGAAAACGCTGCCAGGTATAACAAAAAAAATCAAAAACGAATGAGAGGCGCAAGTACCATATCACAGCAAACGGCAAAAAATGTTTTTTTATGGCCGGGACGCACATGGGTGAGAAAGGGACTTGAGGTATATTTCACAGCTCTTATTGAATTATTGTGGAGTAAACAACGTATTATGGAGGTTTATCTTAATTCCATAGAAATGGGAGATGGAATATATGGTGCGTCTGCTGTGGCAAAATATCATTTCGATAAAAATGCATGCGATTTGTCAAGATCAGAATGTGCGCTTATTGCAGCGACTCTTCCTAATCCAATAAAATACAACAGTAAAGAGCCTGACTCTTATTTAAGAAAAAGACAGAGGAAGATAGAACATGAAATGAAATTCATACCGACATTTCCAAAAGAGGGAGAGGACATAAATCATAACACTGTTAGTGGAGGAGTATATCGAAACAAATAAATCACACATTCTGTATGCAAGAGTTTCTAAAAGATCTGGATCAAGACCAATTGTCTGCCGTTAAATATTGCGATGGTTCACAACTTGTTATTGCCGGTGCCGGATCCGGCAAGACAAGAGTTCTTACATATAAGATTGCCTATCTCCTCAGCATAGGTGTAAAGCCATGGAATATACTTGCACTTACTTTTACAAATAAGGCGGCGAATGAGATGAAAGAACGTATCGGCATTCTCCTAAAAGAGGATGCTGCCCGACGAATAAATATGGGAACATTTCATTCCATCTTCTATAGAATCCTGAGATCTAATGTAAACGAGATAAATTATAGACCTAATTTCACAATATATGATGAGAATGATTCAAAAGTTCTTGTAAAGAATATTATGAAAGAATTTGGTGTCGATGATAAAAAATACAGTCCGGGGCAGATTCTAAATACTATAAGTTATGCAAAGAATCATCTGATTACAGTAGATGAATTTTTGATGAATGATAGGACAAATATAATTGGTAATATATACAATGAATATGTTCAAAGATGTCATATTGCCAATGTGATGGATTTTGATGATTTATTAATCAAGACGTATGAGCTATTCAGTAAAAAGCCTGATGTGTTGGATAATTATGCTGATTTGTTCAAGTATATTCTTGTTGATGAGTATCAGGATACCAATTATGCTCAGCAAAAAATAATAGAATTATTGTATAAGAAAAATGTTTGTATATGTCTGGTAGGGGATGATGCACAAAGCATTTACAGTTTCCGTGGTGCAAATCTGGAATATATGCTTAGTTTCCCGCAAAAAAACAATTTTAAGATATTTAAACTGGAACGGAATTATCGAAGTACAAAAAACATTGTCGCTGCGGCTAATAGTCTTATCAAGCATAATGAGCATCAGATTCATAAAGATGTATATAGCAATAATGATGAGGGTGGAAAGGTAAGATTAAAGGTGGCTCACTCCGACCGTGAAGAAGCTTGTATTGTTTGTAAAGAGATTAAACGACTTATTATAAAGGAAAAATCTGATTATAAAGATTTCTGTGTGTTGTATCGTACCAACACGCAGAGTAGGGTTATCGAGGAAGAATTAATCAGACAGGCAATTCCTTATAAAATATTCGGAGGGCTTAATTTCTATCAAAGAAAAGAAATAAAAGATATTATCGCATATCTTCGACTGATTGTAAATTCTGATGATGAAGAGGCGATAAGGAGAGTGATAAATTATCCGGTAAGAGGTATTGGGGAATCTACACTGAGAAAAATCACAGATTCTGCAAGACAGAACCATGTTAGTATATGGAGTGTCTTATCCGATCCTGATCGTTATGAGTTAGATGTAAGACGAAATACAAAAAATAAGCTTGCTGCATTTCACGATTTTATTGAAGAATATAAGATTAAGAGTAAAGAACTCGATGCTTATCAATTGGGAAAAGAGATACTGGAACAGAGTGGTCTGAAAAATGAATTTTATTCTAATGACTCTCCTGAAAACGTCTCAAGACAGCAGAACATCGAGGAATTTGTAAATGCATTACAAGATTTCGTGGATAATAGAAATGAAGAGGGAATACCGGATGTTTATATTTCAGATTTTCTGCAAGAGGTATCGCTGCTATCTAACATAGATGATGACAATAACGAAAATACGGTGTCGTTGATGACAATTCATGCCGCGAAAGGTCTTGAGTTCCCGTTCGTTTTTATTGTCGGTCTCGAAGAAAATATAATTCCGAATGTTCATGTATCCTCATCTAAAGAAATAGAAGAAGAGCGCAGGCTCTTATACGTAGCAATAACCAGAGCACAGAATTATTGTTGTCTTACATATTCGAAAAGCAGATATAAATATGGTATCATGGAATTCAGTCGTCCAAGCCGATTCCTTTATGAGATAGATCCTGCCTATATTGACAATGAGGATATTAATCTTAAGTTTAATACGGGTGTTACTATCAATGATAATCATTTCTCAATACCAAAGGCGACAATCTTAAATAAGCGAATTCCCTCAAAAGTAATTATAAAAAAGTATCAAGATATAAAAGAATCCCACGACACATATGAGGAAAGCGATTCTGATTATAGCATAAAGGTTGGAGATATAATAGAACATCAACGTTTTGGCATCGGTACCATAATATTGTTAGAGGGTAGAGGAGATAATAAAAAAGCTACTGTAAAATTTAATAATGTGGGAACAAAACAATTATTACTAAAATTTGCCAAATACAAAGTTGTAAAATGCTGAATTCAAATTGATAATGCGATATCATTAACTTTAATTCAGCCGTAATTAAGATGTTACTATTTATAATTTTTTTATTAAAACGGTTTTTAAGTTTCGTTTTTATATAGTATCTTTGCAGGTAAATTGAAAGCAAATTAAGAATATGGCACGAAATATCTTCAAAGGTTTGGGAGTAGCCTTAATAACACCTTTTACAAAAAATGGCGAAGTTGATTACAGTTCTTTAAAAAGGTTAGTGGAGTATCAGATCCAAAACGGAGCTGATTTTCTTTGCATTCTTGCTACCACAAGTGAGGCTCCCTGCTTGTCGAAGGAAGAAAAACAGAAGATAAAAGACCTCATTGTAGAGATAAACAGTAAACGTATTCCCTTATTGATGGGATGTGGGGGAAATAATACAAAAGCTGTGATTGAAGATCTTCAGACTTTGGATCTTACAGGGATTGATGGAGTCTTGAGCGTGTGTCCATATTATAACAAGCCGTCACAGGAAGGTCTTTATCGTCATTTCATGGCCATCTCGGAAGCAAGTCCGTTACCGGTAGTCTTGTATAATGTTCCGGGACGTACAGGTGTGAATCTGAAACCTGAGACTACGGTAAGACTTGCTAATGACAGCAAGAATATAGTTGCTGTCAAGGAAGCATCAGGAAGTCTGGAACAAGTGGATGAGATAATAAAGAATAAACCGGCTGATTTTGATGTCCTCAGTGGTGACGATGCTCTTACATTCTCTATGGTGGCAAGTGGTGCGGCTGGTGCTATATCTGTTATTGGTAATGCTTTGCCTAAAGAATTCTCAAGAATGATAAGACTGGAGTTCAAAGGTGAATATGAATCGGCTCGTAAGATACACCACAGTTTTACTGAATTGTATTCTCTGCTTTTTGTCGATGGAAATCCGGCAGGAGTAAAGGCACTCCTTCATGAGATGGGATTCATTGAGAATGTACTCAGACTGCCACTTGTACCAACACGTCTTACCACTTTACAAAAGATAACGAATATATTGAAAGCATTGAAGATATGAGATGTTATTCGATGACATATGTTATCGCTATAATGTTGTTGGTAATAATATAGAAACTAATGTTTGCATACAGATGAAAGATGACATTCCTCTTATGTTAATTCATATCCTTTCGACACTTTGACGTAGAAGTATTGATATGAAAGGAAATAATCTGTGGATTCTTTTATTGGTTGCAGGCATAATTATAATGCTTGTTTTAAATCTCCTCATAGGTTCTGTGAACATTCCTTTAAAAGATGTTCTTGATATAATAAGTGGACGGGGAGATGTAAAGTCAAGTTGGCGGTTTATAGTTCTCGGTTCTCGACTTCCTCAGGCTCTTACCGCGATATTATGTGGCGCGGCACTTTCGTTGAGCGGATTGTTGCTCCAGACTATATTCCGTAATCCCTTGGCAGATCCTTCTGTTTTTGGAATAAGCAGCGGAGCCGGATTAGGCGTTGCCGTTGTAATGCTCTTTTTCGGTGGCAGCATCGTAACATCCTCATTTAGTATTTCGGGAGTTGTAGCGATATTCTCTGCTTCATTTATAGGTGCCATGATTATGACTCTTTTGATATTGTTTGTTTCAACAAGAGTAAAAAGCAATATAATGCTTATTATAATCGGTATAATGATAGGCTACATTGCATCTTCAGCCATTACAATACTTAATTTCTTTGCTACGGAAGAAGGTGTTAAGTCGTACGTTGTATGGGGAATGGGAAATTTTGGTAGTGTTTCGGCTGTCTATCTGCCACTTTTTATTTCAATTGTCTTATTGGCTGTCGTTGCGGCTGTGCTATTGGTGAAGCCTCTTAATATATTCCTTCTTGGTGATGCTTATGCGGAAAATCTTGGTGTAAACACAATAGGATTACGCAATGCCGTATTGTTTATTACCGGAATACTTGTTGCTGTTGCCACTGCTTTTTGTGGTCCAATAGCTTTTATTGGCTTGTCTGTACCACACATTTCTCGTATGCTCGTGCATACGGATGATTATAGAAAAATACTTCCATCTACGGTGTTGACGGGAAGTATCGTAGCACTTATGTGCAATCTTATATGCAATCTGCCCGGTAACAAGGGTGTTATACCACTTAATGCCGTAACGCCACTTATCGGTGCACCGGTTATAATATATGTCATTACGTGTAAGACAAAATTTAATATACATCAAAATTTATATTGACAAAATTAAAATAAATATATGAGTGAGATATTTATAATTATTGGACTGATTATTTTAAACGGAATATTTGCGATGTCTGAGATTGCCTTGATATCTGCCCGTAAGTCAAAGCTTGGATCGGATTCAAAAAAAGGCAGCCGTTCTGCTGAAACCGCTTTACAACTTGCAGAACAGCCTGACAGGTTCCTATCCACCATTCAAATAGGTATAACTCTTATCGGCATCCTGACAGGTATTTACTCAGGCAATCAGATTGCTCAGATTGTGAAAGATTTATTTATATCTGTAGGAATGTCTCCTGTCTATGCTCCTGCTGCCGCACAAATTATAATTGTCATTTTAGTGACGTATCTGACGCTTATTTTCGGAGAGCTTTTACCGAAGCGTATAGGGTTATGTATGGCTGAAAGTGTGGCAAAATTTGTCGCACGTCCTATGTATATGCTTTCCCGTGTGGCATCCCCGTTTGTTTGGTTACTTTCCGGAAGCACTGCATTTCTTTTTCGTATTTTAGGCCTTAAAGATAAGGAATCCAAGGTTACGGAAGAAGAAATAAAATCTATAGTGAAAGAAGGAACTGAAGACGGAGAGGTGCAGCCGGTTGAACATGATATAGTACAGAGGGTGTTCTTGCTTGGAGATCTTGAAGTGGACGCCATTATGACTCCAAGAAATGACATGGTATGGCTGAATAATACGATGACAGCCAAAGAGGTGAAGGAGATAATAGCCGAAGATATGTTTGCTGTATATCCGGTCGCAGATGGTGATTTGGATCATGTAAAAGGCATTGTATCCTTGAAAAATCTGTTCTTTGCACTTGATAAGACAGATTTCTGTTTAGACAATATTGTGGAAGAGCCAACGTTTATATATGAAAACATGGATGTATATAAAGCTTTGGAATTGATGAAGTCGCAACACACCGGATTCTCACTTGTGTGTGACGAGTTTGGCTCGTGCGTGGGTATTGTTACGTTGAAAGATATTCTTGAAGGTCTGGTAGGTAATATGCCCGGTGAACATGACGGTGAACAACAGATCGTCCCACGTTCAAATGGTGACGGCTGGCTTGTTGACGGACAATGTCCTATGTTCGATTTCCTTAAATATTTCAATGAAGAGGAATTGTATGAGAATGAGGATTATAACACCGTGGCCGGTTTGTGCATAAACACATTGGAGCATATTCCTGTATGTGGAGAACATTTTGAGTGGAAGATATTTAGTTTTGAGATAGTTGATATGGATGGTGCCCGTATTGACAAATTCCTTGTTAAAAAGAAGTAATGATATGAATGAGAAAGAGAGAATTGAAGAGCTTCGACGCTTACTTCATGAATATAATATCAGATATTATATACAGAATGATCCTGTAATAAGCGATCAGGAATTTGATGCGCTAATGAGTGAACTGCAACAACTTGAACAGCGTCATCCTGAATTATACGATGCAAACTCACCTACGCAACGTGTTGGAAGTGATTTGAATGGTAATTTCAAACAGGTGGAGCATAAATATCCGATGCTGTCATTGTCAAATACTTATAATGAGCAGGATGTTGCATCATGGTATGATAGTGTCAGTCGTGGATTGAACGGTGAGAAATTTGAAGTATGTTGCGAGATGAAGTTTGACGGACTATCAATTTCTCTTATTTATATTGATGGAAAGCTCGTAAGAGGCGTAACACGTGGCGATGGTATTCATGGCGATGACGTTACGGCAAATGTTCGGACAATACGTAGTATACCATTGGTATTGCAACCCGGAGATTATCCGAAAGAATTCGAAATACGTGGTGAGGTCCTCATGCCGTGGACTGTGTTTGAACGTCTTAACAAAGAACGTGATCTGGCTGAGGAACCGTTATTTGCCAATCCACGTAACGCAGCGAGTGGTACGTTGAAAAGCCTTAGCTCTAAATTGGTTGCGAGTCGTCATCTTGACAGCTATCTATATTATTTGCTTGGAGATGACGTTCCATATGATGGCCAATATGAAAGTATGCAAAAAGCGGCAGAGTGGGGGTTTAAGATCAGCCATGCTATGCGCAAAGTGAGTTCTTTGAATGAAATATATGATTATATAAAATATTGGGATGTTGAACGCAAGAATCTGCCTGTTGCAACAGACGGTATTGTGTTGAAAGTAAATTCTTTCAGACAACAGCGATTGCTGGGATATACAGCAAAAAGTCCGAGGTGGGCAATCGCATATAAATTTAAGGCTGAACGTGCATGTACAAAACTTATTGATATAAAATATCAGGTCGGCCGTACTGGACAAATCACTCCTGTAGCATGTCTGGATGAAGTTCAAATATCCGGTACTTCAGTCAGACGGGCAACATTGAATAACGAAGATTTTATAAAGAAGCTTGATTTGCATATAGGAGATTATGTGTATGTGGAAAAGGGTGGTGAGATTATACCAAAGATTGTCGGCGTTGCCTATGACAAACGCGATGCTAATGTTATTCCTGCCACGTTTATTACGCATTGTCCGGAATGCGGTACTGAACTAGTCAGATATGAAGGAGAGGCTGCGCATTATTGTCCAAATGATTCAGGCTGTCCTCCTCAAATAAAAGGTCGTATCGAGCATTTCATTGCACGCAGAGCCATGAATATTGATTCTATTGGTCCTGAAACAGTAGATGAATATTATAGACAGGGGCTCATAAAAAATTTTGCAGATTTATATGATATAAAGGTGGAAGACATTAATGGTGACGGAAGCCGTGAGCGTTCTGCAAGAAAAGTGATTAATGGCATAAATGCATCAAAGTCTGTTCCATTCGAAAGGGTTGTTTTTGCTCTTGGAATAAGATTTGTCGGTGAGACATCAGCAAGATTACTTGCCCGTCATTTCAGAAATATTGATGCATTAATGGGAGCAACCAAAGAAGAACTCAAAGAGGTTGATGGGATAGGCGATGTAATGGCCCAGAGTGTTATTGATTATTTTGCTTCGCAAGAAAATAAAAAAATCATAGGACGTCTGAAGGGCTATGGATTGCAAATGAGTATAAAAGAGGATCCTGAACAACAGAGAACAGACAAACTTGCAGGTATGAATATTGTAATAAGTGGAGTATTCTCTAACCATACCCGTGACGAGTATAAAGCTATGATTGAAAACAATGGCGGTAAGAATGTATCGTCTGTAAGTTCGAAAACGACATTCCTGCTTGCAGGAGACAAAATTGGACCTTCAAAACTACAGAAAGCTGAAAAACTTGGAGTAAAAATAATTAATGAGGAAAAATTCCTCGAAATGCTGAGTTGAATAATTTATTCATGGGTATGAAGATAATTGTATCGGAGGAAATAAAAGATATATGCCCTGTATTTGTAGGGGCTTGTATTGAGGCAAATGTATGCAATACACAATATTGTGACGCATTATGGACTGAGATAAACGAAATGTGCGACTTTATCAAGGAACGGTTGACAACGGAAACATTGAAATCGGTACCGGCAATAGCTGCCACACGCAAGATTTATAAAATGTGCGGGAAGGATCCTTCAAGATACAGACCGGCAGCAGAAGCTCTTGTGCGTAGAGTTCTCCAGGGCAAGACTCTGTATCAGAAAGATACAATTGTGGATTTGACAAATATGGCAAGTATGTTATCCGGATACAGTCTGGGTGCATTTGATTCTGACAAGTTTAGTGGAGATACTCTGACATTGGGCATAGGACGTGATGGCGAACCATACGAAGGTATTGGCCGAGGGTTGATAAATATAGCAGGATTGCCTGTCTACCGTGATAATGATGGTGGTGTCGGAACTCCGACAAGTGACAACGAAAGAACAAAGATCGGGCTTGAAACGAAACACCTGACTGTACTCGTAAATGGATATGATGGGAATGAGCAAAACGTATCGAAAACTTCAGAGCTGATAATCAGGTTGCTCAAGCAATATTGCAATGCTGACAACACGAATTATTTTATATATAAATGATACTTATTTGATTATTGAAAAATAATATATAATATGAAAATTGTTATTGGAATTGATGTTGGAATAAGCACGACAAAGATTATCGGTATAAATGAAGAGGGACGGGTGCTGTCTCCTATCCGGATTAGGGCTACCGATCCTGTAACATCACTTTATGGAGCTTTCGGAAAATATCTGTATGATAATAAAATACAGTTGGATGATGTAGAGAAAGTAATGCTTACTGGTGTCGGAGCGGCATATATCGATAAGGCAGTTTATGGATTACCTACAGGAAAGTCTGAAGAGTTCATTGCCAATGGTTTGGGAGCCAGGTATGAAACAGACCAGAAACGTATGATGGTTGTCAGTATGGGTACAGGTACATCGATCGTGAAATGCGACCAGGACAGCATTATGCATGTAGGTGGTATAGGTATTGGTGGCGGCACATTACAAGGTTTGTCGAGATTGCTTTTGAATACAGACGACATAAAACAAGTGGCAGCGCTTGCTGAGCATGGTGATTTGTCGCATATAAATGTTTTAATCAGCGATATCAGTCTGAATCCATTACCAGGATTACCAATGGATGCGATAGCTTCTTTGTTTGGAAATGCGAAAAGCGATGCCTCACGAGAGGATCTTGCACTTGGATTAATATGGATGGTGTTACAGTCTATTTGCAGTGCTTCCATATTGTCTTCCCTGGGAAGCGGAATAAAAGAATTTGTCATGATAGGCAATCTCACATTACTTCCACAATGTAAATTAGTATTTCCCGCTACAGAAAGATTGTATGGTGTCAAATTCAGAATCCCTAAGTATTCAGAATTCTGTACTGCCATAGGTGCGGCATTGAATTATCTTAATGAAGAGAAGAAAATATTAATCTGAGCTGCAGATTACATAACAATAAACGCCACATAAGATTTTCCTTATGTGGCGTTTATCATTAATATGCCTACAGATTATGTATTACAAAATATGGGATATTCCAAGGATATAAAGCATTATATATCCTAAAACCAGACCGACCACGCCAATCGTAAGTCCTATCTTTACCATTTCATTTTGTTTAACCAATCCGGTAGAGTGGGCTATTGCATTCGGTGGTGTGCTTATAGGAAGAGTCATGGCCATTGATGCAGCGATAGCAATGCCAATAAGTACAGTCGGAGTTCCTCCGATGCCATCAAGAGCAGAGCCCATACCTTTGCATACTACAGCAAGAATCGGAACAAGAAGAGCTGCTGTGGCTGTGTTTGATATGAAGTTAGACAATATATAGCAGATAATTCCGGATATTATCAATATGGCTACAGCAGACCATGAACCAAATGGAATGCTTTTAATAACATTTTCTGCCAATCCTGATTCATTAAGAGCCAAACCGAGAGCAAATCCTCCGGCAACCATCCAAATGACACTCCAGTTGATCTCCTGCAGATCCCGTGCCTTTACAACTCCAGTGAATGCAAATATAGCGATTGGAACCATTGCTACTGTATTTGCTCCAACACCGGTCCATCTGTCAAGAATCCATAATGCCACAGTTAGGATAAACGTAATTGCAACAACGTTTGTTCGCCAATTGTGTTTTACTTCTCCTTCTATTTCAAGATGAATAGTTTTTTTCTTAAATGGGAAGAATGTTTTTAGGAGATACCAGCCTATTATTAAAAGAACAAGTGCAAACGGTGTCATGAAAAGCATCCATTCTCCAAAGCCTAATTGCATGTTCAGACCATTGGGATCATTAAGGTATTTTATAGCAATTGCGTTCGGAGGTGTTCCAATTATTGTACCCATTCCACCGATATTGGCCGCTACCGGAATAGCCAGTGTCAAAGCTACACGTCCTTTACCTTCAGGTGGCAGGGCTTTAAATACCGGAGTCAGGAATGTAAGCATCATGGCAGCTGTAGCAGTGTTGCTTACGAACATTGAAAAAACACCAGTTATCAGAATGAAACCTAACAGAACATTTTCGCTTTTCGTACCAAAAGGCTTCAATAGCGTACGGGCCAATAGAACGTCAAGTCCTGATTTTGTGGCAGCAATGGCTAAAATGAATCCTCCTAGAAAAAGTATAATTATCGGATCTGCAAATGTAGCCATAAGTGCTTCATGGTCCAACAGCTGACTTTTGTCTATATCAGATACAAGAAACTTGAATGCATTATCTGAAGTTGAAAGTAAAAGTATTCCTATCAAAGACACTGATGTCGCCCATGGAGATATGGCCTCGGTAACCCACATTATGGTCGCAAATGCGAATATTGCTATTATTCTTCGTTGAATAACGGTTAAGCCGTCGATGCCAAAAGCATCAAGGGGCATATTCCATAGAATTAACATTACTATTACGGCAATAGCAAACATCACCGCCTTTTTAACTACAAAACTCCCGTCGAGAGTGTATCTTTTTTCTACAGCCATATTGTTTGGGTTTTAATTAGGTTTATTATTTTATTGATTTACGGATACACAAAGATATGAAAAAACTGATTACAACAAATGTTTTTGTTTTATTTTTTAGTGTACTGTGGATTATTTTTTACCATAACTATTTAGATTTAGTGAGTTCAACATGCAGATACAAATTTATATTATAATTCTTAGTTAATATTCAGCAGTCGACTTAAATCAGAGCCTATTTTAGATTTTATACATTTTTTAATATGAGTGCGACGAATCCAGAATTAATGACGGCAGCGCGTCAATATTTCTTATATTATTGACTTACGCTTTATTTATAAAAAGTATGTCGTGGTACTACTCGAGAGGTTGATAATAAAATTAACGCTGATATTGTGTCATAGCATTAGTTTTATTTGGTAAGTATTATAAATTTTATTCCATATAGGCTACAGTAACTTTAGTGCAATTGTCGCACATGCTTCAGCATCGGCAAGTGCATGGTGATGATTCTTAAGATCATATCCACAATATTTTGCAACTGTTTGCAGCTGATGATTAGGAAGCACATTGCGCAATGCACGTCTTGAAGCTCTACATGTACAGTAAAATTTATAATTCGGATAGTCCATTCCATATTCACAGAAAACCGCCTTCAAACATCCTTCATCGAAAGGACTATTATGAGCAACCAAAGGAAGTCCGTCTATCATAGGTGCTATCTCTGCCCAAACGTCTGGAAATAACGGCGCATTTTCTGTATCATCAGCGGTCAATCCGTGTATTTTCGTATTCCAATACAAATAATAATCAGGAACAGGGTGAATAAGTCTGTAAATAGTATTTACAATCTTGCCTTCTCTTACTATTACTAATCCAACACTGCAAACACTCGAACGTTTATTGTTGGCTGTCTCAAAGTCTATTGCTGCAAAATTATCCATAATGACATTTATTACAAATATTGTATATTATTCCAGAAAACAGTTTGTCGGAAATAGTTATTAGCTATGCAAAGTTAACAAACAAATTTTACTTTTATACACAAATTTAGTCTGCATATATACATATATAAATATGGGTATACATATAAAACATATATCAATAGAGATTCAAACGCATCCATAAAAGAGCCGATATCGAGTTCCGAAAGAGCTCATATTGAGCCCTGAAAAAGCCTATATTGGACCATAAAAAAGCCCATTTTATAGCTCAAAAAGCACCATATCATAACCGATGGTAAATAAGAACTGGCATAAGTGCTGCGAATAAGGCTATTCTGCACTATACGTTAAATCGCAGCAATAAGTATGCCATTACAATCATATGGTGGTTTGACTAATGACAGACATTTTATAGCATAAACACAAAGCACACAGAATGATAGAGACATGAAACGAGCAGATAAAGTATGAAAAGTGGTGCTGCTATAGCTACTCCGTATGTAAGCAGTCCAAACATTTTGGATAATAAAAAATTGTTTGCCACAACATTATGATAGGTTATGGCAAATACACATAATGCAAATGAAAATAATGGTACAAATCCTGCGGAAAAGCTGCCTGGATATATATTTCCAGCTACATTTAACAAAACCGCATGTGGTACGCATGTGAGCAAAAACAATATTATAAGAAATACTATCAGCTCAACTGACACAAAGCGCAAAGCAAGACGTTCACGGAATCCAAGTCGTCTCAGATGTTTCATGGCTGTAAATAATCCACTTTGTTCTACAGCTCCAACAGAAATGGACAGCATTAAAATCCACACAAGAATGAAATTAGTCTGACACTTTACATAATTTCCAATAAACCATCTTATGCCCTCTCCACCAAGCAGAGAACGCACATAAAGGTCAGGATTCGTTGCTGTAATAATCCACGACAAGACAAAAAGCATAATCTGTAACAATAGTACAGACAGTGTCATTATCGAAAAAATCCTATTTATCTTTTCTCTCATTTATGTCCTTATTATTTTCACCATCAATCATCATCAGGCATAAGATTATCCAAATCTATGATTCGTAATTCAAGTGCTTTAACAACAAGTCGTGTAGCATTCACGGCAACTCCACCGTTACCATTCGGAAAAAGTTTCTGTATAAGTTCGTTCTGACGCTTCTCCAGACTTTTTACACCAAAAGGCATATTCTTCAAAGACGCTATCTGTTCTTTTGTATAGCCAAGTGCTAGATGACGAAGGAAGCGTTCGTCGTATTCGTCTATTTCATATCTTATAAGAGACTCTTGTCTGAATATCTGATTGTTTACGGTGTTTTTGAATCGTTCTACAATTTTATTGAGTATAGGCTGGTTGAACACCATTCTCTTACCATGCATCACACTGGCCACATCGCTGCGTGTTAACAGTTCACCACTCTTCAATATGATACCGTCACATCCTGCATCGAGTGCATCTACCCACAGACGTTCATTCAATATCTCACCAGTAAATATCAGAACCTTAACTTCAGGATATTTACTCTTTACCTGTCTGCATATCTCCACTCCCACGGTGGTGGATCCGCCAAGTCCGAGATCGAGCAAGACCAGATCCGGTAGTTGCTGATTTATAAGCTGCCAAAAATGCAGTTCGTTGTCTGCCGTACCAATTATTTCTGCTTCAGGAATCTCATTACGGAATATACCCTCTGTACCTTTAAGTTCCAAAGGAACATCTTCAACTATTATAACTTTAAATTTGTCCATACTAATTTTGTAAGTATTATTTCAATTATTGTACTTCCATCTTTCCCTTCTACGGCCTGTATGCCGCAAGCTCTGGCATTTGTTATCTCTCCAACTTCGCGTACTATCTGCTTACACAATAGAAAGCGAATGTCAATAGTTGTAGGAGTAAACAAATCCATACGTTGGCTGTTATTCAGTTTCATGGATGACATATAAACCTTTATATTGACATATCGCTCATTATAATTATCGACTGTCATGTCGGGTCTTATGCTTCCATTCATCTTCTTTAATAGTTCAAACAAATAGATGACAATCTGATAGTCAATTCTGTTTTTTTCCTCAATCTGACGCAAAGATTGAGCACTTAGAATAGTATATAATTCCTTATAATAACATATAGTATCATTTATTGCATACAAATTGCGGTCTGTACCGTCTATAAGTTGTTTTATTCTTGATGGATAGTACATTGTCTCGTGTTTCAATGTGGAAAGGCAATTGTCGAGCACACTATTGCTTATGTGCATTTTGTTATTTTCAAGTTCGGCTTTTTGCAGCTCATCTTCAGCATATTCTATAGAGGTATGCTTCTCCGAAATAAGGTTTATTTTCTGTTGGAGAGCTTGTTTTATCTGATTGACTACATCCTCAAGTGCCTCAAGACGTGGATTTACAAAAGAAAATCTGTCACATTTATTCCAAATGTCTTCGATCTCTCTTAATTTCACATTTGGTGTCTCATCTGATAAAAGTACTTTATTTATTGCCACAAGACTTCTCACATAAAGATTGTAATATATTCTATGACGATAATATAAGAAATAATAAGCCGGGAATATCATCACAAATAAAAATGATAACATAATGATGGCCACGTTCTTATTCTTTCTGGATTCCTGCATTAAATGTACGTAATCAGAAAGAGTGTTGTCTGCACTTTTCTCTCTAAAAAGCTTTGTGTATACGTTGTTGTTGTACTCGTAAAGATCCCATTTCTGTAGTCCTATAGCCGCAATGGCACACTCGTTTCTTATGTTCAGTATGACACTATAGTCAGTACGTAGACTGTCGTAGAACCATACCAGTTCTGCCGGAATAGACATTGCATCAGAATATATCGTCATTGTATCACGTCCGCTACGTGTTTGTCTCAAATAATATCTATTCAAATATTTCATGCAACTATCCGCATAGATAAGAGTGCGATGATAATCTTCACGCAAATTCGCGTTGTGTGCACTGTCTGAGAGAACACGGGCTCTTCGCAATTCCACATTTCCCATTGAAAAAGAGAATATTGAACATGATAAAAACAGAATAATCGTAATAATACGCATTATTCCTTTAGGTAGTCTAAAATAAAAACGACTGCCTTTACCCAACTCGCTCTCAACAGATATTGTACAAACACGGAAAAGCGAACTTATCTTCTTGTACTTGTCTATTATTCCTTTACAATTCATAAGTCCGAATCCGTGCGGACGAATGTCTGCATCGGATTTTATAGAATTTTCCTTGTTGCTCTCACGTATATTATGACTGAATATATTCTCTAATTTATTTTTTTCTATTCCGCAACCTGTATCCGTGACTGCTATCTCTACATAATCATCTGCTGCCCGACTGTTTATGACGACACGTCCTCCTGGAGGAGTGAAGCGTCTTGCGTTTTCTGCAATAGTGTTTATCATGAATAAAGTGAGCACTTTATCTGCCTTGACAATATCAGTTGTTGGCTCAACTTGAAAATCGATACCTTGCAGTTTGTATTCCATACGGCTTTTTGACACAATATTAAATACTTTCTGAAGTTCAAAACTTTCAATATGCAGACTTAGTTCACCCTTATGCATTTGTATCCAGCGAGTGAGCACATCATTATATTCATTTATTTTGTCCGTTATTTCAGATAGATACTCATAACGTTCTTTTCTTACCGCATCACTTTCATTCATTATTATAAGCCTCTTTACTTCATGTTCCATTCTGTTTATCAGAGGCAATATTCCATTTGCCAATGATATTTTCGCCCGTTGTTCAAGATTTCGTTTTTTGTTTGACAATAACTGTTGTTTTGCAATTTCTGTTTGTTCCTTGATTTCATCATACTGCTCATTGAATTCTTTTTCCTGCAATTCATCCTGGCTTTTCCATTCTTCTAATGGGCGTAAAAAATCACTGACAGAATATTTTTTCTCGTTTTTACGACGTAAATAGTTGAAAATAAATAGTAGCAGGACAACAATAATTATCATAAGAACAACAGCAACAATCATAAGATTTAGTTGTCTGGACAATTCGTTCAACTGATCAGCCCTGGCTTCGAGTTGACGATCCTGTCTGGTTTTTTCTTGCATCTCCAAATATATGCGTCTGTTTTGGAAACTCTTTTTTTTGTCTCCTAATGCGGCATATGCCAAGGATAATTGTTCTCTTATGGAAGCCACAAGATCTGGAGCGTCATTTATTGCTACATTTTTACCAAGGGCATCATTGAGACATATTAATGCAGAACTATAATCATTTATACCCAAATAACATTCTCCAAGTGTACGATAAGCTCCGGCAGTCTGATACACATCTCCATAGCTTTCAAACAGATGCAACGAACGTCTTGCAATGTTACCGGCTAAAAGAGAATCAGGCATCTTATCCACGTTTACAAAATCTATTTCCTGTGGATTATTCCTTATAATATAGTCTCTGTTTTTCTCGTCAAGTAAATGTTCGCTAATTGCCTGTAATGAGTTTGCTTCCCAATATGGATAATTATATTGACGTGATAATAGATAACATCTCATAAGATAATTAAACTCTGCCTGGCAGATGCTCTCTTTCGTGCCGCTTTGTATTATTCCACCGGCACCGATGTTATAATAATAATTTAACAATTGTGCCGTGTCCTCAACAATATCTCCATTTGGATCGATTGATTCAATTGCACTTACAGATGAATCCGTGAGACCTATATAATATAAATATGTTGACAATACTATTGAATATTCAGTTTGTGCATAAACGTAACGACGATGTTCGCGCTCGCTCAATGTCGCATGTTCTTCCTCTATGCGTTTCATTCTCGTAATAGCACTCTCACGATAGAAATAAAAATCCTTATTCCGTGATTGTCTCTGGCATAGTCTCATAAATTGAACGTCCGTAATGAGTTGCTCTATTTGATTGTCTGTGAGTTCCTGAGCTTCATGTAATAGTTCATTGGCCTTGTCGTATTCCATCCTTGCCATATACACAAACGCCTCATTATTTAGAGCCTCTGCCTTTCCCGTGCTATAATCATACGCTTCTGATGAATTGTATGCACGTTCAGCATATATCAACGAACTGTCAAGATTACGATAATGATATTCATAAGATGCAGTATTTAGCTGATCTACCATATTTTTCCCCTCTGGCAGTGAACATGCAAAAAGGAAAAAAATAAAAACAATCATAATCGAAGGGTGACTAACTGGATGATTTCTCATAAACCGTAATCAAATAAAAACAACAGTTTGCTCTCGTTATAGAGCAAAGGTATATAAAATGTATCAATATCAGAAAATTTATTTACAAAAAACAATATACATTTGTAATAATATTTAGAATAAAAATAATATTACGAATAACGTATGAATCATTTTTTATTATTATTTTTGCAATATATTTCCAGCCATATTACATGAGTAAAAAAATTATAATAAAAGATATCGCTGAAATTGCAGGAGTATCAGTCGGAACAGTAGACAGAGTGTTGCATAATCGTGCAAATGTATCACAGTTTGCAAGAGAAAAAGTAGAGAAAGCTCTAAAGAATATGAATTATCATCCCAATGTATATGCAAGTGCATTGGCATACAATAAATCATACACTTTTTTCCTGTTAATGCCGATTCATGAATCTGAGGCCTACTGGGAGGAAATTGAGCAAGGGGCTCAGAAAGCAATAGAAACAAGGCGCGATTTTCATATTGATGTGAAGATCATGTATTATGAACGTTTCAATAATGATTCTTTCATAGAGCAATATACAAAGTGTATGGCAATGAATCCTGACGGTGTGATAATTGTACCGGTTGACTTGGATGTAACAAAAGTTTTTACGGATACACTTCACAGTAAACAAATACCATTTATATTATTAGATTCATATATGCCAGATCTCAAACCTCTTTCGTTTTGGGGCCAGGACTCTTTTTGTAGTGGCTATTTTGCTGCTAAGATGCTAATGCTTATTGCATCTAATGAAAAACAGATAATGCTATTGAAGCAGGTTAAGAACGGACGGGTTACGAGTAAACAACAACGAAATAGAGAAGTTGGTTTCAGACATTATATGAAAGACCATTTCCCAAATATTGAAATAGTTGAATTGCAAATACCATTCAATTACACAAAAAGAAAATACGATGTTATATTGAAGGATTTTTTTGATGCACATCCTCAGATTCATCATTGCATTACCCTGAATTCAAAGGCACATATAGTTGGAGAATATCTATTGAGAAATAATATACGCAATATACAGATAATGGGATACGATATGGTTGCCAAGAATGCTAAATGTTTAAAAGAAGGAAGTATATCTTTTCTTATTGCACAACATGGATATCAACAGGGTTTTAATTGTGTGGACACGCTATTCAAAGCCGTGGTTTTAAAGGAAAAGGTGCAACCTGTAAACTATATGCCCATAGAGTTGTTGACAAAAGAAAATATGGAATTTTATCGCAGGACACAATTATAGAATAAATATATGAAAAATAAAAACGGTATCATAGCCCTGAGCCCTCTGATTGTTTTTATATTGCTATATTTGGTCACATCTATAATAGCCCAGGATTTTTATAAAGTTCCTATAAGTGTAGCATTTCTTATTTCTGGAATATACGCTATCATGTCATCGCCGCATGGTAGCTTGTCTGAACGCATACGAACATTCAGCAGAGGTGCAAGTACAGAAAACATAATGCTAATGATTTGGATATTTATGTTGGCTGGGGCATTTGCTAATACGGCAAAAGATATAGGGTGCGTAGATGCAACTGTGAATCTTATGTTGTCTGTCTTACCTGATAATATGATCCTGGCAGGATTATTCATCTCTACATGTTTTATCAGTCTATCTATAGGAACTAGCGTTGGGGCAATAGTCGCATTAGCTCCTATTGCAATAGGATTGGCGCAAACAACAGGCACCAATATGCCAATGATGCTTGCTATTATTGTTGGAGGTGCCTTCTTTGGAGATAATCTGTCTTTCATCTCTGATACCACAGTTGCTGCGACTAGTTCTCAGGAATGTAGTATGAAGGATAAATTTAAAATGAATTCATATATAGTATTTCCTGTTGCATTTATCATACTGATATTATATGTTTTTTTAGGATTTAATATAAAAACGCCAACAGACATACCCCAAGTAGAATTCTCTAAAATATTGCCTTATCTTGCTGTATTTATAACAGCATTGATGGGTGTGAACGTTATAATTGTGCTTACAATAGGCCTGATATTGACAGCAATAATTGGCATTATTAACGGATCATATGATATATTTGGTTGGTTCACATCTATGGGCGTCGGCCTACAGTCGATGAGTGAACTCATCATAATTACTATGATTGCCGGAGGACTTTTTGAAATTGTATGCAAAAATGGAGGTATAGAATATATTATAAGCAAAATATCGTCACATATACATAGTAAACGTGGCGCTGAACTCGTTATTGGTATAATGGTTGCAACGGTAAATATATGTACAGCAAATAATACTGTTGCCATTATAACTGTTGGTGGTATTGCTAGGACAATTAGTCTTAAATACGGTGTTGATAATAGAAAGGCAGCAAGTATTCTTGACACTTTTTCATGCTGCATACAAGGTATAATCCCATATGGAGCACAAATACTGACGGTTGCTAATCTATCAAAAACCAATCCGATAGATATTATGCCATATCTATATTATCCATATGCATTAGGTCTGTTTACCTTATTGTGCATATATTTCGGATTTCCCGCTTCACACTATAAAAAATAAAAATGGATATAATAAAAAGAAACTTTCTGCGCACATTACGTTCCGGTGCGTTTAATGATATTGAGCCATTTGAACCGATGTCCGTATTCAAATGGAACAAATTGTTAACTATGATAGTTTCACAAAATGTAGTTCCTGTTGCAATTAAAGGGATGAAAAATTGTCAATATGAGAACATTCCTTATACAACGATACTGACGTTCTTCAAAAATTGTAATATTGATATTACTGAGACAATAAAGGAAAAAGTTTGCATTCCACAGTCTGGACTTAATAACAGGTTCTTAAATAAAAGGCTTAATGAACTACGTTATAAAGAAAGGCATTCTATTGATACATCTGTTGAAACTTTAGATCTATTGAATATTATAATATATAATACAAATAAAATTCTGACACATGGCATAACGTATGATAACCTGTTGATTATAGGTAAATATCTACGAAACAAAGGGAACAAAGTAGATTTTGTAAAACTAGAACAATGGTTACAAACCATAAAATTACAATCAATAGCACAATATGAAGGTAGTATTCTTATTGCAACACTAAACTTTGACCAAAAAGAAATACCATTTGTACATACAATTGATAACATTGCAAAAAATAGAGCTTTAGATGCATTAAACAATGTAATACAACAAGATCCCAATCATGTTCATGAATGGCATTTTAGACAAAGTAAAAGTGGATTCTTGCACAATAATTCCACATTATTACGTAATAATATATGGCATTCTATGAAGTATATAAACTATGCACCACTTGAAACGGTAAGCAACTTGATTAATAGAATTGCTAATAGTTTATCAGAAATAGAGGAATAAATATATCATGTATTAATAATTGTAAAATTAAATTGACAGGGACAAATCTATATTCTCTTTTTATTAACTTTGCAGCTATGAAGACAATATATTCAGTTTTATTAACTTTGCTTATATACATAATTTTACCGACAGCAACATTGGCACAAGATATTTATCCGGAAGATGTACAATGCGAAGATACATGCACCCATATACATGGTATTGATATGAGTCACTATCAGGGAGAAGTCTTTTGGGAAGCGATCGGTAATAACAAAAAAATGGCATATGTATATCTTAAAGCGACAGAAGGAGGCGACAATATTGATGAAAAATATGAATATAATATTGAGCTTGCGCAGAAGCATGGAATTAAAGTAGGCTCATACCACTTTTTCCGTCCTAAGACGGATCTCAAGAAACAATTAGAAAATTTCAAGGCACAATGCAGACCAAAGAACCAGGATTTGATTCCAATGATTGATATTGAAACAAAGAGTGGACTTTCTACTGATGAATTTTGTGATTCACTATTCAAGTTTCTTGATATGGTTGAAAAAGCATATAAGCAAAAGCCTTTATTATATACATTCACGAATTTCTACAATAACTATCTTTTAGGAAAAATAAATGATTACAAAATAATGATAGCCCAATATACAAAAAGAGAACCGGTACTTAAAGACGACCGAGACATCACAATGTGGCAATATACAGGAAAAGGACATATTGATGGTGTAAATGGATTTGTTGACAAAAGTCGATTCATGGGTAAACATAGTTTGAGAGAAATTAGATATAAACATTAAAAAAAAGTAAATAAAATGGCAATAATTAAATGTCCGGAATGTGGTCATGATGTAAGTGACGAAGCCCCGCACTGTCCTAATTGTGGCGTTGAGATATCAGGAAATCTGACAACCTGTCCTAAATGTGGAACAACATATCTTTTAAGTCAGAAAAGCTGCCCTAAATGTCATTTTCAAAGTACATCAAACAGCATACAAATTTCTGAACAAAACTTACCATCAAATCCTACAAATAAGAGAAACGTTTATTTAACCATAATAATCGGTATTATTGTATTGATTGCTGTTGTAATAGCAGGGATATACATATATAACAGTCAGAATAACATAAATAGAGAACAGGATGAATATGAATTTGCATCATCCAGTAACGATATTTCTGTGTTACAAAAATACCTGGATGACTATTCTGACACAGACGCTCCAATGGAACACATACAGGCAATTCAAGCACGTATGAACGAATTGCAGAAAGATAACATTGCATGGACAAATGCACTTGTAAGCAATTCCAAAAGCGCACTTGAACAATATATAAAAGAATATCCAAATTCACAATATAAGAATCTCGCAATTCATAAGATTGATTCTATAGATTGGGCCACGGCTCAAAGTTCAAATACCATCGAAGCATATGAAACATATTTGCAAGATCAACCGAATGGAGAGCATTTTGATGAAGCATCAGATTGTATAAGAAATATAAAGACCAAGACAGTACAACCTGAGGAAGAAATCATGATTGACATGATTTTCCGGAATTTCTTCCAAGGTATTAACACAAAAAATGAAAATACGTTGTCAAATTCCGTCAACCCAGTATTAACATCATTCTTGGGGAAACAGGATGCCACTCGTATGGATGTAATATCTTTTATGAATAAAATATACAAGAATAACATTTCTCGTATGGATTGGCATACAAACGGTGATTATAAAATATCAAAAAAGGAAATTGGCGAGCAACAATATGAATATACTGTGGAGTTCAACGCAGTGCAAGATATAGAATATACGGACGAAACAACTAATCGACAAGATTTCAAGATATCATCTAAAATTAGTCCCGACGGTAAAATACAAGAATTTAATATGAAGAAAATAATTAAACAATAAAAATAGAATATATCGCCTGTCCAATAAAATGGTCAGGCGATAATTGTTTGGTTATAAAATTATTTATACTACTTATATATATATCAGCAATCACATTGGTGATATATTTTGTCCATAAATATGAAAATGCTTAACTTTGTAGGCGTAAATACAAAATAAGATATGATTTCCGTAGAAAATTTAAAAGTTGAATTTGGAGTCAAACCTCTTTTCCAGAATGCAAATTTTGTTATAAACGATCACGATAAGGTTGCACTTGTAGGAAAAAATGGAGCTGGTAAATCCACATTATTAAAAATATTGTGCGGACAAAAGCAGCCGACAGAGGGGAAAATATCGAATTCATCTGGTATGACAATAGGTTATCTGCCACAGGTGATGATTTTGCAAGATGACACTACTGTCATGGATGAAGCAAAAAAAGCTTTCTCCAATGTTATAAAAATGAAAGAGAAAATTGATGCAATGAATAAAGAACTCACTGAACGAACAGATTATGAAAGTGAAAGTTATATTGCATTAGTTGATAAATACACTCAAGAACACGACAGATACCTCATGTTAGGAGGGAAAAACTATGAAGCAGAAATAGAGAAAGTATTAATAGGTCTTGGTTTCTACAGATCAGATTTTGAGCGTCCGACATCCGAATTCAGTGGAGGATGGCGTATGCGTATAGAATTGGCAAAAATATTACTTAGCAAACCAGATTGTCTCCTTCTTGACGAACCGACCAATCATCTTGATATTGAAAGTATACAATGGTTGGAGCGTTTTCTGCAACAAAGTACAAAAGCTCTAGTACTCGTCAGTCACGACAAAGCTTTCATAAATAATGTGACAAACAGAACCCTCGAAATTTCATGCGGAAAGATTATAGATTATAAGGTAAAGTATGATGAATACATCAAGCTACGCGCAGAAAGACGAGAACAACAAATGCGTGCCTATGAAAATCAGCAGAAGGAGATTGCCGAAATAAAAGATTTTATCGAACGTTTTCGGTATAAAGCAACCAAAGCGGTACAAGTTCAAAGTCGCATTAAACAATTGGAAAAAATCGTTCCTATTGAAATTGACGATGTAGATAGATCTGCCTTGCATCTTAAGTTTCCACCATGTCTTAGGAGCGGCGATTACCCTGTGATTTGCGATTCGGTAAATAAAGAATATGGAACGCATAAGGTATTTGAAAATGTTACATTTACAATAAAACGTGGGGGGAAAGTTGCCTTTGTGGGTAAAAATGGCTCTGGAAAATCCACCTTAATAAAATGTATAATGAACGAAATACCTTATTCCGGAAATCTGAAGATAGGTCATAATGTACAGATTGGATATTTTGCACAGAATCAAGCGCAATTGCTCGATGAGAATCTGTCTGTTTTTGAGACAATTGATAATGTTGCCAAAGGAGATATCCGACTAAAAATAAATAATATATTAGGTGCATTCATGTTCGGTGGCGAAGCATCTGATAAAAAAGTAAAAATGCTAAGTGGAGGAGAGCGAAGTCGTCTTGCGATGATTAAATTATTGCTCGAGCCTGTAAATCTGCTCATTCTTGATGAGCCGACCAACCACCTTGACATGCAGTCTAAAGAGGTTCTGAAAAATGCCATAAACGAATTTGACGGTACTGCAATCATAGTAAGCCACGACCGTGATTTCTTGGATGGGTTGGTTTCGAAAGTGTATGAATTTATGGATGGTAAAGTGACAGAATATCTGGGGGGAATATACGATTATTTGAATAGACGTAATATAGAATCTCCGGATGAGCTGTCTACTATAAAAAAATCTTCTGTTGTAAATGAATCTCCACAACAAGCTGAAACCGTAAAAAAGAAAAATAGTTATGCTGAACATAAGGAGTTACAGAAAAAAATACGTAAAATCGAGAAAGCGATAAAGGAATCAGAGACAAAAATCGAAAATCTCGAAAAAAAGCTGAAAGTCCTTAATGAAAAAATGTGTACTCCGGAAGGTGCTTCAGATATGAATCTTGTATCTGAATACACATCTGTCAATAAACAACTTTCAGCAGAAGAAGATATATGGACTAACCTTTCTGAAGAGCTCGATGAGCAACAAAAGGAATTATCATATTAATAAATATTATACACATCGTATAAAATATAAATACACTATAAACAAAATAAATCATATAAACATGAAAATGATAAACATTATTATTCCGATTATGGCAATTGCAAGCATGCCGTTTCAAGGAATTGCCCAAGAACAACTAAAATCGGGCATTAAATTGGAGAATCTGGATCAGACAGCCAATCCTGGCAATAGTTTTTATCAGTTTGCATGCGGAGGATGGATTAAGAACACACCATTACCTGCTGCATATTCCAGATTTGGAAGTTTTGACCAATTGGCTCAGGCTAATAATGAACGCATAAACACTATTCTCACTGAATTATCTTCAAAGACATATCCTACAGGAAGTATAGAGCAGAAACTCAGCGATTTCTATAAACAGGCTATGGACTCTGTCCGTCGAAATAATGACGGAGTGAAACCGGTAATGCCGTTACTCAATGAAATAGAAAAAGCCAGTACAAAATCTGCATTACATAAGATACAGCTTAAATATGCTACATTCGGATATGGCATTCCACTTGGAATAGGATTTGGAGCTGATGAGAAAAACGCCAAAATGAATATTCTCAACATATATCAAGGCGGATTGTTTCTTGGACAGAAAGAATATTATCTGGACAATGATTCTGCAACAGCGAATATACGTGAGGCATACAAAAGACATATTGTACGAATGTTCCAATTATTCGGCTTTGACAAAAAGACAGCCACGAATAAGATGGAGAACATTATGAAGATAGAAACAGAATTGGCAAAAGTATCAAAATCACGGACAGAGTTGAGAGACGTTGCTGCAAATTACAACAAGATGACCATTGAGGATTTTGAGAACAGATATCCGAGCATTAAACTAACTGATTATATGGCCAATCTTGGAGTAAACCCATCATATTTCAAGGAACTCGTAGTCGGCCAGCCTACATTCGTAAGTGGCGCAAACAAAGTTGTCGCATCGATATCTGCTGACGAGCTCAAAGCTTATATGGAGTGGGATGTAATACTGTCAGCAGCTGATTACCTTAGTGATGATGTAATAGCCGCAAACTTTGATTTCTTTGGAAAAACAATGTCTGGACGTAAGGAGAACTATCCACGTTGGAAACGTGCTACAAACCAGGTCGAGGCTCAAATGGGAGAAGCTCTTGGCAAAATGTATGTAGAAAGATATTTTCCTGCAGAAGCAAAGGCAAGAATGGAGAAACTTGTAAAAAATCTTCAAATATCACTTGCACAAAGAATAAAGGAACAGAGCTGGATGAGTGAGGCTACCAAAGAGGCAGCTCTCGACAAGCTTAATTCTTTCTACGTTAAGATTGGATATCCAAATAAATGGAAGGATATGTCCGGATTGACAATTGATCCCAAACTCTCATATTACGAGAACGTTCAAAACTGTAAGAACTTCTGGAGAAAATGGGACATTGACTATCGTGCTGGCAAACCTGTAGATAAAGACGAGTGGTTCATGACTCCACAGACTGTGAACGCATACTATAATCCTACAACCAACGAGATTTGTTTCCCTGCCGGAATTCTTCAGGTTCCATTCTTCGACATGAGTGCAGATGATGCTTTCAACTACGGAGCCATCGGAGTTGTTATTGGTCATGAAATGACACACGGATTTGATGACCAAGGTCGTCATTATGATAAAAATGGAAATATGACCGATTGGTGGACACCGGAAGATGCGGACAAGTTTAATAAACGTGCAGAAGTCTGCGAGAAATTTTTCTCTTCCATAAAGGTACTTCCTGATTTGAATGCTAATGGCAAACTGACACTTGGTGAGAATCTCGCAGATCATGGTGGACTTATGGTTTCATTTAATGCGTTTAAAAATGCAACAAAAGACCAGAATCTTCCAGTAATCGATGGTTTCACACCAGAGCAGCGCTTTTTCCTTGCATACGCAGGAGTCTGGGCTGCAAACATAACCACTGAAGAGATACGCAATCGTACAAAGAGTGATCCACATTCTCTCGGTTGCTGGCGTGTTGATGGTGCCCTGCCACATATAGATGCATGGTATGATGCTTTCAACATTAAATCTACCGATAAGATGTTTATACCTAAAGACCAGCGCTTGAATCTTTGGTAAATTACAGTGTAAATAATCAACTTTTATAAATTACATCCTGAGTATAGACAATTTCTATATTCAGGATGTTTGCTATATGATAGAGCTTAGGGATATGACCGTATGAAATTATGTGATATTAGGCTGTCTGAGGATTCAATATTAGCCGTTTGAATACATAATATTAATATAGGCTCATACGACAACACATGGACCGGTTCCATTCCTTTTATAAAACTATTTTAAAGTCCAAATTGCATTAGGATTTTCTCTTTGCAATATAACACAGGTAAATTCTGATGATCAATTTAGAATTAAAATCTGTGATGATACATCTGATATACAAAATCTTTATATCTGAACTTATTACGATTATATCAATTATTGCTTTGTTGCTTTTCTTTTTATTTAAGCACTGAAAAGATTTGACAATTACTACTAATTCCTTAATTTAGAAATATATATACATATATAGAATTCGTGTAATATTAGATAAAGGATGTATAAATGGATGACTGACGGGATAAATAATTAATATTCTTGTAAAAATACAGTCGGATAGACTCGCAAGACACAATTTTCAGTCATATAAAATTGCTTCTTACATTGTCTTGCCGACTGTATTTTCAATAATTTCAAAGCTTCTTTATAACATTAAGCATCTGTTCACCGATGCCAATGGTGTAACCTTGTGAGACGAATACAATCCGATTGAATGTGTCGGCAATGACGAATATCGGCAGTTGTCGTTTGTCACTGATTTTCATTTGCTGAACGAGTTGCTGTAGTATTTCGCCGTTCTTGTCAATACCGAAGATAGTTCCAGCCGGCAGTGCAGAGAATTCTTCTGAATTGAATTTCTTCATTCCGTCACTGTTTTCAAAAAGTAAGACAAGTGGACGTCCCCATTGTTCAAATTGTTTCTTTATCTTCTCTATGTCGTGCAGAGTGTGGTTAGTCGGTTCCTGACCGGTATTTATCACGCCAAGAACATAGTAGCCACGACCTGTCTGTGACAGTATGGAAACTTCCTTATCATCCTTAATGAATGTAGATTCGCTGTTGAATGAGCCTATTACGCTTACTTCTGATGTACTTTGGCGCATATCCAAGGATAACATTGTTGTCTTGTCTGCAGCAATGTTGAATATCTTGTTCGACGCGAGTACACTGCCGTTGGCAAGACGTGTTCCTGTAGTCAACATATAGGTACCGACATCAAGTGTCACACCGTTCTTGAAAGTATTGCTCCAGCTTGTACCATTGCCCATATCAGACTGTCCCTCTTCCATATTCAGAAGTTTGGTACAGCCGTTTTCTATTTTGCTGATAGTGAAGTGGCTGTAGTATAAAGGATCTTCAAGATGTTTCTCTGGTGAATATGACAGGACGAGTCTTCCTTTTTTGCTTTGTTTCTTTATATCAGTATTGTCAAATCGTATGTCAATCCAATCATTTCCGGAGCGGTATTGAACTTTTGAAGTCACTGCATCCTTTCGTGCCTCTATGCCTAGACTTCTTGCTGCATCAACAAAGAGAATATCTCTTGAGCGTGGGGTTGTTATGTGCGAACGCATTGCGCCGACAGGTGTCTGGGCAATCTGTAGAGCGAGACTGTCCTTATCTATTCTTATATTTTTTTCTATCCATGCAGCTAATTCAGAAGGATCTTTACGGAATCTTTCAACCTCTTTTTTGCTGAATGCAGATGCGAGATAATGTTTGAATGGGGTGATTATCATTTCGTCTTCGACCCTTGGAGAGATTTGATCACTTTGAGCAGTGAAGTTGTCTTCGAGTATTTCTGTAGTTATGTCGCGCAGATCCTTGTCGCTGAGAGTGGCGAGCAGGGCAACAGTACGTTCTGGATTGTCCTTATGACGGTTGATAAAGTCAACAATAGTTTTGTGATTGCCTCTTGATTTAACAATATATTCAGAGGCATAACTGGCTATTTTATCAGCCTGTTCTTTGTTTAGGAATGTTGACGTGTATGCTTTTCTCAGCGAATCCTCGTAAGCGAATCTTATTTTATTGGCTTTGACCTGTTCTTCACTAAGGTCTGGTATTACGGCTTTTTCTGCAGGAGGCACAATTGTCAGGGTGTCTTCTACGACTTTGCTGATATCATTGTCAGTTTCCTTATTGTCTGTATCAATGGTAATGGTAACTGTGTTATCCTTACCAAAGGAGACTTTACGCCATGCATAGCAATTGTCTTTCGATGCCCAGATGAGCATATCTCCTTTGCCGGCGGTGAGACCTGTATGTCCTTCCTTGTCTGTATATTTTGTCGCAACCGTGCAGAACTCTGCATAGTTGTATATTTTAAAATCAACTCTTGCGTTATCTATTGGTCTGTTGTTTTGGTCTATAACAGTTATCTTGAGGGGCGAGGTGGCTGCATAATTGTCAGTTACGTTTATCTCAGTGAAATTGGATGACCGCAGTATAACTTCTTCCGGTCCATGATAGTCACCAAACACCCTTGTATGCATAAGCATGGCACGTGATGCGGGTGCGTTGAACCATCCGAGATTAAGAACAGGTTCAGGCTCGCATGCTCCGAGGAAATACCATTTTCCGTCAGCCCATGCTTCTACCCATGCATGGTTGTCGTCGGTATGTGCCCAGCGTGGGGTATACACCTGACGTGCCGGGATGCCTACTGAGCGCAGGGCTGCAACAGTAAACGTGCTCTGTTCACCACACCGTCCTGTGGCTGTTTTCACTGTTGCCAAAGGCGATGATGTGCGGGCGTCAGAAGGCTGATATGTCACTTTCTCATGACACCAGTGGTTTACCTCGAGAATCGCATCATACATGCTTTTGCCGTTAACCCGTTCTTTCAGCTCATTGTAAAACACGACTCTTGATGAATCAAGAGCTTCATTATTGACTCTGATTGGTATTACAAAATGTTTGAACAGACTCTCAGGAACCTTTGATCCCCATGTCATTTCCTTTTTTGCTTTCAATGAATATCTTATATTGTTCAGGAAAAATGAGGTAGGGTAGTCGGTTATGTCGGCAAGTGGCATGTAAGCATATAAGAATGTCAGGATTTTTTTCTCCTCTGATGTAGCATTCAGACCTTTCAGATTGAAAAATTGCTGTCCTATGACATTCATTCTTTTTTTGAATGTGACCTCAGTATCTGTATCTTCTTTCTGAGGAATATTGTGACGGATGCTGCTCCTTGCATTTATCGTCATATTGTTTGTTATGACGGATAATAGTAAAAGAATGATGAGTTTTTTCATAATCTAGAATAAATTAATAAAGGGTGAAACAAAAGGCAGTTGTGAATGTTCTGGTTTCCTCTTATACATAGAACCTATTCTTTACTGTTCTGATAGGAATCTTATCTTATAACCAGAAAACACGGTCTGCTCTTTGTCTCACCCTTACGGATTTGTTTATATGTCTTTCTTCTCTACAGTTGGTCTATCTTATTTATTCGGTTCTGATGACGTCCTCCCTCAAATGTTGTGTTGAAGAACTCGTCCATTATCTTTTCCGATGTTTTGTTGTCGATAAATCTTCCTGGCATGACAAGAACATTAGCATCGTTGTGCTGCCTTATCATATGAGCAATCTCCGGTGTCCAAGCAAGTCCTGCTCTGACACCTTTATGACGGTTGAGAGTCATACACATTCCTTCACCGCTACCACATATTCCTATACCTGGATATACTTCACCTTCTACAATGCCCTTAGCAAGTGCATGACCGAAGTCAGGATAGTCGCAGCTCAGGTCGCTGTAGGTGCCGTAATCCTTGTAAGGAATGTTATGCGATTCCAGATATTGCACCACAAATTTCTTTAACGCGTAGCCTGCGTGGTCGCATGCTATTCCTACTGTTTTTATTTCCATAGCTTTACGTTTTTAATTATTAGAGATAAACATTTTGACCTGCTTGTATATATTTTCAGCAGTGAATCCTAATTTCTCATCAAGTACTTTATACGGTGCAGAATAACCAAATGTATTCATGCCGTATACCATACCATTGGAACCAACCAGACTCTCAAGAGTTACAGACAATCCGGCGGTAAGACCGAAGATCTTGGCTCCATTTGGAAGTATACTTTCCTGATATTCCTTGCTCTGACTTCTGAACAATCCTTCAGAAGGAACACTCACAATACGGAGTTTTATACCGTCTTTGCGCAAGAGTTCGGCTCCGGCAAGAAGTGTTGCCACTTCTGAGCCTGATGCAAGGAGAATGACATCGTAATCCTCATCCGAGCCTTTTACGATATAAGCACCTTTGCGTACCTGCTCATAATCCGTACCTTCAGGAAGGCTGTTGACTGGTTGTCTGGAGAAAATAAGTGCAGTCGGAGTGTCCATATTCTCTACAGCCATTTGCCAGCATACTGTTGTCTCGCCACCGTCAGCCGGGCGGAACACTCTTACTGAGTCCTGACCATTATGGTTCTTAAGCTTCTCCATAAGTCGGATTTGGGCTTCCTGCTCCACCGGTTCATGGGTTGGGCCGTCTTCTCCTACACGGAAAGCATCGTGTGACCAGATGAATTTTATCGGAACCTGCATAAGAGCAGCCATTCTTATGGCCGGTTTCATATAGTCTGAAAATACGAAGAACGTACCACAAGCCGGGATTACTCCACCGTGGAGATACATACCTATGCAGATGCAGGCCATCGTAAGTTCGCTTACACCAGCCTGTAGGAATGCTCCGCTGAAGTCACCTGCCTTGAACTCGTGGGTCTTCTTAAGGAATCCGTCTGTCTTGTCTGAGTTACACAAGTCTGCAGAAGAGCATACCATATTGTGTACCTGCTCGCCTAATACACCGAGACAAACAGAAGAAGCGACACGTGTAGCAACATCGCGTTGCTGAGTTACCGAACTCCAATCTACCTGCGGAGCTTTACCTGAAAACCATTTATCCATCAGTTTAGCGGTTTCATGATTGGCTTCTCTCCATTTGTTTTCTTCCTGGTGACGTTTTCCGACTATCTCCAGAAGTTCTTTTCTCCTGTTCTCGTAAAGTTCTTTTACGTCATCGAATATTACAAACGGATTGTCAATATCGCCACCAAGATTCTTCACCGTATTGACATACGAGTCGTGTCCTAAAGGTGCTCCGTGAGTATTTACATTTCTCTCATAACTTGTTCCATCACCTTTGATGGCACCTTTACCCATTATAGTGTGTCCGATAATGAGGGTAGGGCGTGTCTTCTCCTCATTAGCTTTTTTAAGAGCGTCCCGTATCTCGTCAGGGTCATTTCCGTTTATTTCCAAAACATTCCATCCCCATGCCTGATACTTCATTTTCGTGTCTTCGCTCATCACGACATCACATTCCGTTGATAATTGTATCTCATTGGCATCATAGAACATTATAAGATTGTCCAAATGCAGCAGACCTGCGATTCGTCCTGCGCCCTGTGATATCTCTTCTTGAATTCCGCCGTCTGATATATATGCGTAAATTTTATGCTGCATCATCGTGTGGCTGAGACGTGCTTCAAGGAATTTCTCTGCGATTGCGGCACCGACGGCATATGTATGGCCCTGTCCTAAAGGTCCTGATGTGTTTTCTATACCATGTTTGATATCGCGTTCAGGGTGTCCCGGAGTAATTGACCCCCACTGTCTGAATTGTTTCAGTTCGTCAATTGTGTATTTTCCCTGCATTGCCAGGACTGCATACAGCATGGGAGACATGTGTCCCGGGTCGAGATAGAATCTGTCACGACCTTCCCATTCTGGATTATTTGGATCGTACACTAAGAATTCTGAGAAAAGTACATTAATGAAATCAGCTCCTCCCATCGCGCCACCTGGATGACCAGACTTTGCTTTCTCTACCATCGATACAGCAAGAATCCTGATGTTGTCTGCTGCATGATTCATTAAATTCTTATCGTTCATTATGATTTTAGTTTGAAATGTGATCTTTGTGAATTTCTAATGCAAATATAGGGAAAATGTTTTATTTATAGACACATTCACATTATAAAAGTGCCCCTTTAATAACGGTTTTTCGTATTTATACGTATTTGTTGCGTTTTATGTGTGTCTATTTATATCCAAACTGGTTGTTTGGTAATAATGATTCATACATTTACGGTGACGTGATTTCGAGGGCTTTTGACACGCTTCTTACAAGACAAAATGCAGATTATGGTAGTAAAGAGTTGCTCGGTAGAATTAATGGTGATAATGATTTTATACATGAATATCCATATAAGGTCGGAACGCCTCCTGATAGCGTAGGGCGGCATGGATTGTGACGACATAAGTCTAACGTAATGATAAATTCATATTGCTGTAACCAATAAATCTTCGCAGCAAAAGAGGCATACACTTTCCGTGCTTTCTCCGCTCTTAATATCAGCATTCTTGACGAAAACTATGACGAGGAACTTACAGATTTTCTTGACTGTATTTTGACAAAATAAAGTCGGAAAATAGATGTAAAGAGATGTTAAATCAGATATTGTAAAGGCTCTTTCAGACCATGCTGTATTTTGATGTACCCTATAACATAGTCCGGAATTATTCGCTTTACTTTCTGATATTGCCCATTTCATGATCCGTTTAAACCCATATTAGGTTGCGATAAGGTGTTTTTCAGCCCTTGATATGGGCTTAATTGTATGCTAAAATGGTGCTTATTGCATGGCGGGAAAATATCTCTTTGATGTAAAGAATTGTTGTTCAATGTTTTGCATAGATCTATCGTATTTTGCGTATTTGCGTCCTGTGGAGAATATGCTCTCAAATAATCGTTTATTTTTCGGGGTAGAAGAGAAAACTCAGAAGGAAAAATCATGGAATACTTAAAATCTGAAAGTGCTCCATATTGTTTTAATATCATTATAATAAAACAATACATATTCTGAAATCAAACTGCATATTTCTATCTGCAAACAATCCATACGGAAGTTACACTACAGTCTCATTGCATCTCTTCAAAGACTATAATATTGAATTTTAAATGATGTATGGATAATCTTTAATGAATGTCCGCATGTTCCCAAATTAGCAAAGTTTAAACCGCCAAGATGTCCGATAGGCGTGTATTGGAACACTTTATGCTTGATGCGAGATGTATGGACAATAAAAACGTATATGATATGACCTGAATTTCAGCCATATATGGCGTTTATCAAGATGTATGGACAATAAAAACGTATATGATATGACCCTGCTTGATTTTTACCGTC
>ERZ779888.686-NODE-686-length-38551-cov-5.427265_pt1 | contig 38551 bp, 34 predicted proteins | sample MGYA00511245_ERZ779888 | MGnify/ENA primary metagenome ERZ779888 (study PRJEB29588, sample SAMEA2155255) | human gut metagenome | biome: human gut; feature: human-associated habitat; material: faeces | place: Denmark | collected 2008/2010 ...
CTAGGAGTGGGGCAAATGCGGCGATTTTTCGCGAAAACGGAGCGTAGGCGTACCGACGTACGGTAACGACGTTTCTCGCGAAAGTCCCATAAAAACTCTTATCTCGTCCGCTTGCTTTTCCCCTCATCCGTCAACTTCGTTGCCACCTTCCCCGTGGGGGAAGGCTTAATTCGTTTCGTTTTTATGGGACGTAAAGCGTCACGTTTGCGTCGCTCCTATTCGTAGTCGACGACGTCTACCCAGTGCATCAGGAATTCTCTTTCTTCTTTCTTCCCTTTCACCATCTGGCTTGCCGCTACGATAGGTATCCATTTTTGAACGTACTGTTTCGCAGTATCGCTCTTGTTGCAGAAAAGGGTAAGGTATTTTTCCGCAAGGTCGATTTGTCCGTCGAGCCAGAACAAAAGGTACGTTCTCGCAACGTCCGCGGACGCGTTGCCTTGCGTTGCGTGCGACCAGTCGATAATGTACGGCGTGCCGTCTTCCGATATGATTATGTTGCTCGGGTTGAAGTCGCCGTGGCAAACTTTGTCATGTTTCGGAAGAGAATCGAGTCTTGTGTGGAGTTCGTATCTCGTCGTGGCGGAAAGATCGGTTTGTGCGATTTTCCTGTTCATTTTGTCTTTAAGTTTGTTAAGAAGCGGCGCACGTTTGGAATGAACTTCCATTTGCAGGTCGACGAACAGGTTGAGATACTCGTCGATTTTTTCCGGATACTCTTTCATAAGTTGTTCGAGCGTTTTTCCGGGAATGTATTCGATGACGATCGCCCATTTCCCGTCGATTTTCGTTACTTCGAGAAGTTTCGGTATGTTAAGTCCCGTTTCTTCCACTCTCGCCTGGTTCAACGCCTCGTTGAGAATGTCCGCTTTGGAATAGTTCTCGTCGAAAAGTTTGATGATTTTGTCGCCGTCGCGATATATGGTTTTCGTGGTACGAACCGCTACTATTTTATCGAGTTTCATTGCTATTGCCTCCTTTCCGATATTAGTCGCGCTTGCCGTAGTAAGCGTTAAGATACATTTGCTTGATTTCGCTCATAAGCGGATATCTCGGATTTGCTCCCGTGCATTGATCGTCGAACGCCTGTTCGGTCATTTCGTCGAGTTTTTCAAGGAAGTACGCTTCGTCTATGCCGTAGTCTTTTATCGTCTTTTTGATACCCACTCTCTCTTTGAGTTCATCGAGTTTAGCGATGAAGTTTTCAAGTTTTTCATTGTCGTTCTTGCCTTTGATTCCGAGATAATCGGCTACTTCGGCATACCTTGCAAGCGTGTGCGGATACCCGTACTGCGGGAACGTACCCATCTTGGTGGGAACTTCAGCCGCGTTGAAACGGAGTACTTCGTCAATCATAAGCGCGTTGGCTACGCCGTGCGGCAGATGGTGGAATGCTCCGAGTTTATGAGCCATCGAGTGGCATACTCCCAAAAATGCGTTTGCAAACGCCATACCTGCCATCGTGGCGGCATTACCCATTTTTTCACGAGCGACGGGGTCGTTCGGACCGTTGTCGTACGCTTTGGGAAGGTATTCGAATATCATCTTAAGACTTCTGAGCGCAAGACCGTCGGTGTAGTCGGTAGCGAGCATCGAAGCATACGCTTCGAGATTGTGCGTTACCGCGTCGATACCGCTTGCCGCGGTAAGTCCTTTGGGTGCGTTCATCATCATATCCGCGTCCACGATTGCCATATTGGGCATAAGTTCGTAGTCGGCAAGCGGATATTTTACGCCGCTCTTTTCGTCGGTGATAACGGCAAAGGGAGTAACTTCGCTGCCCGTTCCGGCAGAAGTGGGAACAGCGATAAAGTACGCTTTTTCTCCCATTTTCGGGAAGGTGTAGACACGTTTTCTGATGTCCATAAAGCGCATCACAAGGTCCATAAAGTCTACTTCGGGATGTTCGTACATTACCCACATAATTTTGCCTGCGTCCATTGCCGAGCCGCCGCCCAAAGCGATGATGCAGTCGGGTTGGAACGCGTTCATTGCGGCAGTTCCTTCTTTTGCGCAAGCAAGCGTCGGATCGGGCGCAACGTTAAAGAACGTCGTGTGAGCAATTCCCATTTCGTCGAGTTTGTCGGTGATGGGCTTGGTGTAACCGTTGTTGTAAAGGAACGAGTCGGTTACGATAAACGCTTTTTTCTTGCCCATAACCGTTTTGAGTTCGTCGAGTGCGACGGGTAAACAACCTTTCTTAATGTATACTTTCTGAGGTGCTCTGAACCACAGCATATTTTCTCTCCTTTCCGCTACCGTTTTAATGTTGAGCAGGTGTTTTACGCCTACGTTTTCGCTTACGCTGTTGCCGCCCCACGAGCCGCATCCCAAGGTAAGGGAAGGCGTAAGACGGAAGTTGTAGATGTCGCCGATACCGCCCTGAGAAGACGGAGTGTTGACCAAAATACGACAGGTCTTCATTCTTTCGAAGAACTCCGCAAGTTTTTCTTTTTCGGTAAGTTGGTTAATGTAAACGGAAGAAGTGTGACCGTAACCGCCGTCGGCGATAAGGCGTTCCGCCTTGTCCATAGCGTCGTAAAAATCTTTCGCTTTGTACATTGCGAGAACGGGGCTGAGTTTTTCGTGAGCGAATTCTTCGCTGAGTTCTACGCTTTCTACTTCGCCGATAATGATTTTGGTTTCTTCGGGAACGGTTACGCCGGCAAGCGCGGCAATCTTCGCCGCTTTCTGTCCGACGATTTTCGCGTTGAGCGCGCCGTTGATGATGATGGTTTTTCTGACTTTCTCGGTTTCGTCCGCGTTAATGAAGTAGCAACCGCGCGCTTTGAATTCTTTTTTAACCGCGGAGTAGATTTTTTCTTCTACGATGACAGATTGCTCGGACGCGCAAATCATACCGTTGTCAAACGTTTTACTGTGAATAATGCTGTTTACCGCAAGAGTAATATCGGCGGTTTCGTCGATAATGGCAGGGGTGTTGCCCGCGCCTACGCCGAGCGCCGGTTTGCCCGACGAGTACGCCGCTTTTACCATTCCCGGTCCGCCCGTTGCAAGGATTATGTCCGCGTCTTTCATAAGGGTGTTCGTCATTTCCAAACTGGGAATATCGATCCAACCGATGATGTCTTCGGGCGCGCCTGCCGCAACCGCCGCGTCGCGTACGATTTTTGCCGCCGCTATCGTCGAGTTCTTCGCTCTCGGGTGAGGACTGATGATTATGCCGTTACGCGTTTTGAGCGATATGAGAGTTTTGAAAATCGCCGTGGAAGTCGGGTTCGTCGTGGGGATAACCGCGCCTACAAGTCCGATAGGCTCCGCTATCTTCTTGATGCCGAACGCTTTGTCTTCTTCAAGCACGCCCACCGTTTGCGTGTGACGATAGGTGTTGTAAATGTACTCCGCAGCATAGTGGTTCTTGATGACTTTGTCTTCCACTACGCCCATTCCCGTTTCTTCAACCGCCAATTTGGCAAGAGGAATACGCGCCTTGTTCGCCGCTTCCGCCGCACGGAAGAAAATTTCGTCAACCTGCGCTTGAGTGTACGTCGCAAATACGTTCTGCGCTTTGCGTACTCTGGCTATGAGATTTTCAAGTTTCTCTACACAGTCAACTTTCTCGATTACGTTCTGAGTGTCCATTTTCAGTTGCTCTCCTTAATAAGAATTTCTTTTAATTGTTTGCTTAATATTGCAAGCGAAGACGCCATGTCTTCGTTTTTTACCGCTACGTTCTCGGGTAAGGTCAAATGTATGGGCGTAAAATTCCAAATCGCCCGTATCCCACTCTCGACCATAACGTCAGCCATCGCCTGAGCATGCTCCTGCGGCGTGGTAAGTATGCCTATTTTAATGTTTAACTTTTCAATAACGTCGGGAAGTTTGCCCGTCGGAAAAATAATCTTACCGTTAATCTCACTCCCGATAACGGCGTCGCTTATGTCAAACCCCGCTACAATGTTAAACCCGTACTTCGCAAACCCCTGATAACCAAGCAACGCCTGACCGAGTTTGCCTACGCCGACAAGAACCGCGTCTTTCGTGTTGTTGTACCCGAGAAACGCCTCAATGTCGGAAATAAGCGCGTCCAAGTCGTACCCGACCTTCGGCTTGCCGACAGAACGAATGGCGTTGGACAAATCTTTCTTAACAAGCGACGCGTTCTCACGCACCGCGTCGGCAAGAGCAACAGACGAAACCGTTTTCTTCCCGTCCTTTTTCATCGCCAACAACGCTTTAAGATAAATCGGCATCCGATTGTACACCGCTAACGATACAAAATTCCCGCTTTCTTCCGCCATACTTCTCCTATCGATATTTTTTTATCGATATAATTATATCGTATGCTCTGCGGATTGTCAATAGAAAAAATAACATTTTCTATTTAAAAAAATAAACGCAATGATTGATGTGGACCCCAAAAGTTGGACAGAAATGTAAAACTTTTGGAGGTGCATTTTTATGGTAAAACAAAAACGAAAATTCAGAAAATACTCGCCTGATTTCAAATTGTCCATTATACTGGATATGCGTGAACATTATCTCGGATATATGGAGACTGATGTGCACCCCAAAAGTCGGACAGAAATGTAAAACTTTTGGGGTGCATATCAATTCGAGAGTTTTTTTATTTGTAATGTTTTACCAAAAAATCATATGTTGTTTTTGGAACAATTTTTTTGATAGCAGAAAAATCTTTATTTTCTAAATATTTTCTCACTAAACTTGCAGAAATCACATTGCCAGATTCTTCTTTTCTAGCAATTTCTTCAAATTCAATTCCATATCTTGGCAAAATTTCTTTCATTTTTTGATTGTATTGATTTGTGACTTTGTCTAGTGGTTCTGCTCCAGCAAATCTAACGTTCACACCAATTGTTGGTGCAATGTATCTTGCAAAAATCTCAACATCCATGGTTGGATCAATTTGCTTGTCTTGAAGTTTGCTCTTGTTGAAATAATCTGTGAATGTTAGAGATGAAATCATGAACTTTCCAGAAGGAAGAACAATAACATTGTCAAGATCGGCGACACCCTTTTTGACGAGTTCCATTCTATCTGCAAACTTAAACACAGATTTATCTTCTTCAACAACAAAAACAAAAAGTTTTCTGCATTGTTTTGAAGATGATTCAATCAAATATCTATGTCCCAAAGTGAAAGGGTTGCAATTCATAACAATTGCACCAACCTTGTCATGATATTTTTTGAGTGAATTGAGATAAGTCTCAAGCTCTGGGTTACAATGATCCCCCCCCATGAGATAAATTCATTTGGCACACCAAATATTGGGAGAGGTGTAATATTAGTTTTTGGTTTATCACCAAAAGTAGTTTGATAGAATTTTTGTGATTTGATATGTTCAAAAATCTTCTCTGCAAATACTTTTTGACCAATGTGTGAAAGGTGCGAATAATCAATAAAGACATCTCCATAATTATGTGGTCTATCAAACAATTCTCTTAAATTCAAAAAGTCAAAATAAGGAATGCATATATCTGGCAAATTGCTCCAAACTTCAAAGACAACAATATCGCCATCCTTTATTGGTAAATCAAACAATGTTTGATATAAATCTTTTCTTCTATAATTTAAGAACGAACCATAGTTTTCAACTTTGTAGTTAATGTTATTTGCATTAAAAAGTGCTTGAAGTTGTGTGGATGAAGTGTCACTGTCAGAACAACCATAACCAAATGTTCCGCAACCACCTAGCATGAAAATTGTTTTATCAGCATTATCTGGTTGATTTAATGTTATTCTATGTCCATTTCTTATATTTTTTAATTTGCTGTTATAGTCTAAATATTGTCTTTTCCCATGAATATCTATTTCAGATTTTGCCGCATCAAACAATTCGCACCAATCATCATGATTATAATTTTTTTGTGCAAACACAGAAAAAGTATCTGGTGTTTTTTTCAATATGTTAATATATTCATATTCAGACTTGTGCTTAATTATATTGTCTTCACGAGCATCTCTTTTTTCTTCGGATGGAAATTTTGGATAGCTTACACAAAGAATATTTACATTTGGATGAGTTTTCTTATATTCCAAAATTGGTCTATAAACAGTTGCATAGGCAAGGGCTTTCCATAATTGAGATAAAAGATTTAAAACATTGCAACCTAGAGCATTAAAAGCTTTTATTTCATCACAAACATAAATTAATGTTCCTTTCGTTGGTAACCCTTTTTCAAAGAATGTTCTTCCAAAGTTGATACTTTGAGGATGTTTATATTCAAAAGTTTTATTGGAATAATATCCATCAACTACAACTGAATCATCTAATTGTAAAGAAAGAACGAAGTCTTCAAAAATATCAAGATATTTTTCTTCACAATAAACAGAAATGTTTGTAATGTTGTTATCTTTTAACCATTTACCAATGTTGTAACCAAGCAAGTGTAATGTGCTAAAATTATTTTTCATTTGTTCAGTTGCAACACTTCTTGTTGGTGTTTTTTCAAGATTTTCAGTTTTTTCTATTTTTTTATTCATAACATGTCTATTACCTAAAAGTTGGTCATTCAGCCATGCTTTTGATCTTGAAATTTCTTTTTCTAATCGTGGCTCAATTTTTGAGTAGTCTGGTCTAATCAAAAAATTTGGGTTTTTGCAAATTTCTTCTGGGGCATAAACGAATCTGTCGCCAACACCAAAAAGTTTGGCAAGTGTTTCAAACCTAGAAGTTCCTCTTTTTGCATTGACAATTGCAACAAAATTTTTTCTGAATATAATTGAGAAACATGTTCCATGGAAAGAATCTGTTACAACATATTTTGCGTTCATCAAATGATAGATTTGCTCTTCTATAGTCGCTTGTGTAAGAATCCCGTACTTTTGCATTTGTTTTACCTTATCGTCATTATCATACTGCTTATCGGTTATCGAAACGACTTTCATGTCTTTTTTTCGAGAAACATAATCCAACGCGTTCATTTTTTCCGTATTGGGGTCAAGAATGTACGCAAAAATAAAGTCCCCTTCTGTTTTTCTTTCTGCATCATTTGCAATGCTTTGCCAGTTTTTAATGTCGCACAAAAAGACTGGATCAACATTTTGAACGGCTTGCAAATTGAATAGGTTAGACATTATTTCCACACCATCTAGTTCTCTAACAGAGAGCACTTCAAAACGTTCTAAAAGTTTTTTAAGTACAGGTATTTCTTCACTTGGAATCTTTGGATCTTTGTGACCAAATGAAGTTGCATAAGATATTTTCTTTTTGTCATCATCAACAAAGTCCAAAAAGAGTGAATGACCCCAAGTTTTATAACAATGATAGAACCAAAGTTGATCAGAACCAATCAAAAATGTGTCAATGTTTTTGTTGTGCTTTGAAAAGTCAGAGAATGGGTAAGTTTCTGTCATAACATAGCCATGTTTTCTAACGAACTCACTAGCATTATCTCTTTTGTGAAACGGTGAAGTGATCATGCAAACAGAAAGCCCCAAAGACGAAACGTATTCCATCAGGGCGTAATATGTTAAAGTCGAGCCGTAATTCGACCATTTATCTTCAAACCACCAACCGAATATCCCGACGTCGTATTTGCCCGTACTCGCATATCGAAACGCCTGAGAAAAAGTATCTCCTTTAGACAATCTATAGAAAAAAACGTCCCTGTTCATCGGTTTAATTCCGGGCTTGTATAATGCCCAGTTAATATCTTTCACAGCATTAAACATTTTGTCATAATCGCATTCTTTTTTTATGCCAACAAAATTATTGATTTTGTTTATAACATTAAATCCTTTTTGTGTGTTGCAAAGAACCAAAGAAACACCTTTGTTGTCGTTGATTTCAGGCAAAATCTTATCAATTCCCCAGAAATCACCAATTGTTATATCGCCAATTCTTTTTTGGTTTGCATATTTGCACTCAAAGCAAACATTTCTTTGTGAGTACCCCCACAAAAAGGCATTAAAGTAATCTCCATTATACGGACTAATTCTTTTTGTTCCATCCTTGGCAACAACAACAACAACATTGCATGCCCATCCCAGTTCTTTTGATCGAAAATCAACACTTTCTATGGGCGAATCTACATCTCCAAAAAATTCATTTAAAAACTTTTCGTATGCCCCCGGAGAAACGACACCATGGCACAAAATATCAATTGTGATCAAATTGTCGTAGTTTTTCATCAAAAAAGATTTTAGCCCAGAAACTTGACATGGACAGCCAGCAAAAACAACAGGGCTTTTTGATGCTTCCAAACATTTTTTAACTTCTGTGAAAATAGAGCCGGTGTCGCTTTGAAGGTATTTGCTTTTATATAGTTTTTTTAGTTCGTTTTCATTGGTTGCTTTCACATGAACAACCCTTTTATAGTCATCACTAAAAGTTGCACCAAAAACAACTCCGTCATTAGATACAGCCCATCGTGCAATAGCACCAAAAACACCACCACTACTGCAGTTATATCTAACAGAGTCATTGCATCTAATTCCAAAGACTTGATTAGTTTCGTTCAAACAAACATCTTCTTTTAATTGTGGACAAACTTTTTTACAGAGCCCACAATTCACACATTTTGATTTATCAATCACAGGTTCCAAAAAGCCTTCGCGGTTTTCAACCATATGAATAGCCTTTGTCGTGCATATATTACAACACGCACCGCAACCCGTGCACGATTTTTTGTCCAGTTGTTCTATTGTCTTTTCTCGCATCTGCCTTTTCCCAACACTCCTTTAATTTTGGTCCAAAACAATTTTTTGTTTAGCACAAAGTAACATAATGCTTTTTTCCACTTTTTGCTCTTTTGGATACAATTAAGTATCTCGTCGTTTGTAAATGTGTCGGAACCGTCGTTATATACTTTTATTACTTCTATCGTGTTCGAAAAATGGTACCCTATATCTCTTCTCCATATTTCGCTTAAAACAATTTCTTTCTTCCCTGCGTAAAGTTCGTCTTCAAATATACACGCATTAAAGACGTCCAAATCGTTATAGCTGTTATGAATGAGTTGCTCAAACGGCAACGAAACGTCCATATTCCTGCAAAGCATAATATCCATTTGGTTGGAAAAATGACTATAAAAATCTGAAACGAACCCTATCGCTTTATTCTGTATTTCTCTTATGCAATACAAATCAGCATAATTAATATCATACTTCTCGTGTTCGTAACGCACATCTCCGTCGCTAATGTCAAAACCTATCAGTGAACCCACCTGTTTTGAAAAAAGATATTCTCTCGCCCCACCCGTAAGTGATGGCGTAAAGTTGTAAAAAGATTGAATCTTTATTCCCAAATCTTTTTGTATCGTTAAATTTTCGTCGTCATTTATGTGAATATAGAATCCGTCGATGGGATAACCTAACAATCTACTTAAAATTATTTGACTTCTTCCGCTATACCCTATATCGAAAAGGATGTCCTTCGGGCCAATCTTTTCTTTAAAGTGTTGTGCCATAGTTTGATCGAACAATCTTTTTTTCGATTCGCTGTAAAAGTTCTTTATTACGTATAGAAGAAACTCATTAAAGGCTTCTTCCGTTTCAAACGGTTTTTCAATGTCCAAACATATTTTTTTATCGCCGATTTCCAAAACGTTCGACAATAAAGTTAATATTTTCTTGGGCGTGCTTTTATCCCAAACCATATATTTGCCGAGACTTAGAATGTCACGTCCGTTGATAATGGACAATGGTAGCAATGCTTTCCTGGACAATTCCAAATAGTTCGTATTTTCGTCTCCGTACAGAACCTCATACGCTTTTTTAAAGAGATAGCCGTCCCTTCCTATAAAGTGTAACATCTCATAATCGGACATATTTTTGTGAATCCACTGCGATACGCCCAACAAATGCATCCCTACCGGGAAATAACCGATAAACTGACTGTTGCAGTTAAAACTCGTTCCTTGCTTATACGATTCGTACGGGTTGTCACACAGCTTATTTGCACATATAGCCAATGCGCATCTGACTTCGAAAAACCTTAAACTCTTTTCAAAATTCACCCAGGAGTTACTTGGTTTAAAGTAATTGTTAAAAACTTCCGTATTGTTAATATCACTTATCGCATTTTTAAACACTTCCGAAGTTTTTGCGTAAAAATGTTCTTGCAATCCTACTTTTCTCGCATTTTCGACGTCCGAATTCCAAGCATCGCCTATGTGAAATATCGAACAAGGTTCAACGTTTAATTCTTCGACAACGGCATTATAAAGTTCACCGGATTGTTTCGTTTTTCCGTATTCCGAAGATAAGAAAACCCGATAATAGTTCACAACAGAATTTTTATGCAATATCTTCTCTATCGTTGCCAAATCAAGATAAATGTCGGATATTATAATAATTTTTTTATCCATGAATGAAAGCATGTTATAGAGATTTATCGTGCTTTCCCTTCCGTACGCTTTTTCTATTTCAAGTTCAATCTCCTTCTTTTTCAGAATTTCCAATTTATCGGCGTCAAGCAAATAGCGTTCATTAATGAATTTATAGATTTCGTCTAACGTGCACTCCTCTTTTCCTTTTTTCTGTCTTAACAATCTTTCTGCCGATTTTCTTATTTCAACAAAACTGTTATTCGCCCCAAAAAAGTTATGATAATCCTTTTCCAAACAATAGAATAAATCCGTAGGATACAAGAAAGGTCTAAGTATCAAGGTGTCGAAAATATCAAAACTATAATATTCAATATCTCCATTTATTAGGTAATTTTGAAGTTCGTAATACCTTGAATCCCACGTGGTTGTTATCGAATAAAAATAGTGATCTTGTCTTTTGGTTTTTTTAAGTTCTTTTACTCCCAGTCTTTTTTTCAATAAGTTTAAAAGATAGTTTTTTCTGGTGCTGTTTAAATCGCCGTTAATAATATTATCATACCAAAATCTACCGTAAAGGTCTTTCCATTTTTCGAAATTGGTCAAAATACCGTCAGAAACACGCATTTCCCTCAAAAATACGCCCACAAAATTAAATGCTATACCCAAATCGTTAATGTTTTTTAGGTATTTATTGTAACCGCCGCTTAAACTCGTCGATGCTTCCTTATGCTGATAATAAAAATGATAACTATAATTTACATATGAAATCTTACGTGCAAAAAAGAAAAGACATGTGCTAAAAACAAAATCTTCTGCCATAATTAAATGCTCACTTTGCTTATAGAGATATGGCAACGCTAAATCCCATACTCTCCTTTTGTAAAGTTTGTTCCAAACCGTATGCCAAGCAAAGCATTGTCCTTGTTGTTCAAAAAAAGCCTCAAAAGGCGTTTTATCCGCAGTATCAAAATCATAAAAATGGTAAAGATTATGAACGTACCGCTCACCGTCGGAATTTTCGTGTATTATTTTTGAAAAAACGATTTCCGCATCGCTTTTTTGAGATTCTTCCAGCAAGCATCTGTAGTAATCCAAAGAAATATAGTCGTCACTGTCAAGGAATGCAATATAATCTCCATCCGCAACCTTCATTCCTTCCAATCTCGCATGATACAAACCCATATTTTTCGAATTGTTGACAAGCCGTATCCTTGCGTCTTTTTCCATATATTCTCTTACCACTTCCACGCTGCCGTCGAAAGAATAGTCATTAACACAAATGATTTGCAAGTTTGTATACGTTTGGTTTATAACGCTATCCAAGCATCTTGGTAAATAATCTTTTGTGTTGTAAATCGGAATAATCACAGAAATTAAACTATTGCTATTCATTAAAATTCTCCTGTTTGCATGTAAATATCTAAACTTTTTCGACAACTAAAAAAAATGCACGTGAACATATTCCCACGCATAAAAAATCTCACAAACCGTAATTCTCATAACGCTATCCCTCTCCTGTGCTTTCGTGTCATTTCTTAGTATAAATTAAATAGTTGTTTTTTTCAAAAAATGTCAATTTTCGTGCCGTTTTTACGCTTCGGCAAACATATCTTTGCCTACTCCACAAAGGGGACAAGCAAAATCGTCGGGGAGATCTTCAAATTTCGTCCCGGGGGCTATGCCGTTTTCGGGATTCCCCTGCTCTTCGTCGTATTCCCACCCACAGGCTTCGCATACGTATTTCTTCATTTCCTTCTCTCCTTTTTCTTCCGTTAGCGTGTGCTTTCGAATCCTTAAATTATTCTTTATTACTATTATACCCTAAACACAGTTCTTTTGCAAGACCTATTATTTCTTTTTTATTCGTTTCCGTCATTTTGCCTTTCAATTTAACCGTCGTTTCGGCGTAGGTTATGTTTTTGAACTTTTCCGTCATCGTTTTCATCGTTTTGGCGGCAATCGGTGCCCACAATCCGTTTTCCATAAACGCTATCGTTTTGTTTTGGTAATTCCTTTCTCCCAGCGCCTCGATAAACGTTTTCATAAACGGGAATATATCGGCGTTGTACGTTGTCGTAGCCATTACCAACTTCCCGTACCTGAACGCGTCTTCCACTGCTTCAGCCATATCGTCTCTTGCCAAGTCGGCTACCGCTACTTTCTTGCAACCGTTTTTTTCAAGTTCTTTCTTCAGTTCTTCTACTGCCGCTCTCGTATTTCCGTAAACCGAAGTAAACGCTATCATCACGCCTTCGCTTTCCGTCCCGTACGACGACCATATATTATATAGGTTAATATAATACGCCAAATTTTCACTTAACACCGGACCGTGCAACGGGCAAATCCTTTCCACGTCGAGAGCGTTTACTTTTTTTAACAACGCCTGAACCTGCATACCGTATTTCCCTACGATACCGAAATAATATCTTCTCGCCTCGCACGCCCAGTCTTCTTCCGCGTCAAGCGCGCCGAACTTCCCGAACCCGTCCGCGGTAAACAGCGTTTTCGTCGTTTCTTCGTACGTAACGATAACTTCCGGCCAGTGTACCATCGGCGCAGCCGCAAAAACCAGCGTCTTTCCTCCGAGTTCTAACCTATCCCCGTCGCCGACTACGATTTTCCTATCCTCGAAATCCGTCCCGAACAAACATTTCATCATCGGGAACGCCTTACTCGACGCAACGATTTTCGCTTCCGGATACTTTTCCGCAAACCTAACCAAATTCGCCGAATGGTCGGGTTCCATATGTTGCACCACGATATAATCGGGTTTCGCTCCGTCAAGTGCGATTTCCAGTTTCTCCACCCACTCGTCTCCGAATTTTACGTCAACCGTGTCCATAACGGCGATTTTCTCGCCCTTAACAACGTACGAATTATACGCCATACCGTTAGGAACAACGTACTGCCCTTCGAAAAGATCGATTTTGTGGTCGTTTACTCCGATATACCCTATCCCGTCCGCTATCTTCATTCCGCGTCTCCTTTTTTTTCGTTCGGTTCCATTATTATATAGTACTTACACAAAAAAATCAACTCTCGAATTACCATTTTTCCCGTTTCAACGATTTTTCTTATCTCAAAAAAATATCGTTTTTTTGTTGACATCCCGCTCCGTTTCGTTTATCATAAAGAAAACATATTAAGTCGATAGGTTTTATAGATAATAAAAGGAGAAATTAAACGTATGGAAAAAGGGTATGGTTTTGAAACATTACAGATACACGCCGGGCAAGAGGCACCGGATTTGGCAACCGACGCGAGAGCGGTTCCTATTTATCAAACCACGTCTTACGTATTTCGCGATTGTGACCATGCTGCGGCGCGGTTCAACCTTACGGACGCAGGAAACATATACGGACGTCTTACGAATTCGACGGTGGACGTATTCGAAAAGCGCGTAGCGGCTTTGGAAGGCGGCGTGGCGGCTTTGGGGGTGGCATCGGGGGCAGCCGCCGTTACGTACACCGTACTTAATCTCGCGCGCGCGGGCGACAATATAGTTTCTGCGAAAACGATTTACGGCGGAACGTACAACCTTTTCGCGCATACTCTTCCACAATACGGCATAACTACGAAGTTCGTAAACGCAGACGAGAACGGCGCGTTTGAAAACGCGATTGACGAAAACACCAAAGCGTTGTATATCGAAACCATCGGAAATCCGAACGCGACGCTCATCGACATCGAGAAAGTAGCCGCGATCGCGCACAAACACAAAATTCCGCTCGTAGTGGATTCCACTTTCGCCACGCCCTATCTCGTTCGTCCGTTCGAATATGGCGCGGATATAAGTCGTCCATTCGGCGACTAAGTTCATCGGCGGACACGGCACCGCGATAGGCGGCGTCATAGTGGACGGCGGAAACTTCGACTGGGAAGCAAGCGGAAAATTCCCTTCTCTCGTCGAGCCGAACCCGAGTTATCACGGAGTAAGTTTTACCAAAGCCGCCGGCAGATCCGCTTTCGTAACGAAAATCCGCGCGGTACTTCTCCGCGACACGGGTGCGACGCTCGCTCCTTTGCACGCTTTCCTCTTCCTGCAAGGACTGGAAACGCTCTCTCTCCGAGTGGAACGGCACGTAGAAAACACCCTTAAAGTCGTGGACTTCCTTTCCAAACACCCCAAAGTGGAAAAAGTCAACCACCCGAGCCTGCCCGACAGCCCCTACAACGCCCTTTACAAAAAATACTTTCCGAGCGGCGGCGCAAGCATATTCACTTTCAACGTAAAAGGCGGCGAAGAAGAAGCGAAACGCTTCATCGACAAACTTAAAATCTTCTCTCTCCTTGCCAACGTCGCCGACGTAAAATCTCTCGTCATTCACCCTGCGTCGACCACGCACTCGCAACTGAGCGACGAAGAACTCGCCGAACAGGGCATCGGCAGAAACACCGTACGACTCTCCGTCGGCACGGAATCGATAGCGGATTTGATAGCCGACCTTAAACAGGCTCTCGAATAAAACGAAAAGCAGGCGTTTCTTCGCCTGCTTTCTTCATTTGCGGAAACCTGATTCTTAATTCGGGTATCCCTATTTTGCGTTTTTAGCAAGTTTATTTCTTTTAGGGAAAAGCGAATTGTACTCGTCGGCGACGCCTTCGAAACGTTTGTCCGACGGGTTTATTTCAAGGATAAACGTAAGGATTATCACGAGCATCATATTCGGGAAAGGAACGAACGTTCCCGTATCCATCATCGAATACCCTTCGAATCCTATCCGGACCGCAAGCATAAACAGATTGAATTTATGTCCGCCGTTGCGGAACAACAAATAAAATCTCGTCGCGTAGTAATAAGCGTACGCGGCAATCCCTATCGCGCCCGTGCTTGCGATTATTTGTATCGCCGTGCTGTGGTAAAGGTAAATCTGCATAGTGGTGATCGGACACGGCCCGGTGCCGATATAGCCTATTCCCACGCCGAAAATCGGGTGTTGCTTAAACAGTTCCACCCCTTCTTCGTAAAGCATATCTCTTCCGCTCAGCCCAGTTCCCCTACGGATAAGGCTCTCGGCTATGCCGCTTATTTTATCCCGTAAAAAGTACGCGGCAACTCCGAAAATCACGACGTAACGCCGAGCGAAATAAGCGTTTGTTTTCTCGACGGCGATTTTATTATCGTAACATAATCCGGCATAAACTCATATTCCGGCGTTACTTTTACGGTATAACTATATCCGGCAACGGTTGCCGCTATCGTATACTCGTTGCCTTGCGTCGGATTGTTAAATTTCAATACTTTATCGTTTAATTCATAATCGGTAAACGCCGTTCCCTGCTTATCGACAATCGAACCAACCGTTACGTCACTGCCGAAAACGATGGAAAAATTGTCGTTAAACCCGTCAAACGCGACGTTGACGGATATGGCTCCGTCGGAATCCGTGCGATCGGAAACGAACGGCACCGACGCTCCGTCTGTTTTCCCAATCCGCTTTTCGCCCATTGCTTGTTGTTAAGTTGTTAATAGAATATATAATATGCTATTATATCTATCTTGTTTTCTTAGTTCACTTTCGTGAATTTCGACTGCCTCGGCACGGCAATTACGGTGTTGCTAAACGGATAAATTTTGCGCAAAAGCAAATTTTTCGTTCTTCCGCTTGACATAGCGACGGCAATTCTATATAATGATTGTGCTCGATAGGGTAGAAAACGCCAAAAATCTGCTGATATGGCTCAGTTGGCGCGACGCGTTAAGCCGATAACACGTTGTGTTGTCGGTAGCCAAAGCGGACAAGGGCTATGCCCGAAGTCGGGAAGCGCGCGTCCTTGGTAAGGACGAGCGACTAAAAATCAAATTTGCTGATATGGCTCAGTCGGTAGAGCGCGTCCTTGGTAAGGACGAGGTCACCAGTTCAAATCTGGTTATCAGCTCCAAAAAAAGAAACAATTTCGATTGTTTCTTTTTTTTATTTCTCCGAAAAAAACAGGGAAGCGTGCATCCTTGCAATTCAAATAGCGAAGCGCGCGTTCTTGCAGTTCAAATCAGGTTAAACTTCGCTTTCGCTCCGTGGCGTTCGCGGTTTCACCGCTCGGCTGCAGCAACAAAAAAGCGATTCAACTTTTAGTTGTTTACTTCTATATTATAGTGTTGGTTGCGAAAGAAAAAACTTTCATATCGCTCGAACCGTCCCATACGGACGCTCCGCAAAGCGAACAAATCGTGTCTTCGCCTACGGCAGACGCACCGCTTCCGTGCGAACAACCGTTTGCCACGGCATGCTCCTCGGCGGCAGGCATAAAACAGACGTAACTATCTTCGGTTGTTCTTTAACCGCTTCGTCTTCTTCGTCGTCGAAATCGTCTTTTTGCAAAATAACGTATTCTTCTTTCCTAAGGAAAAACTTCCCTTCCTCGAATATAAAACAAACTAGTTTTCCGAAATTGTAAAACGCGATGAACCAGGTGGAAAAAATAATCGCGTAGAGAGTTTCCCGGAACAATCCGCCGAGATAGGAAATTACCAGGGCTCTCAGTTCGACGTAAGTCTGCGCCGCTTCCTGTCCGCACAGCAGCAAAGTCATATCTTCCCCTGAGCGATAAAAACAGACAAAGAACGAGCGTCGCGATTATGCTCGTCGCGACGAGAAATCTTTCTTTGAAAAACGCGTCCTTAACGCGCTTTTTTCCGAACGCAAATATTCTCATTCTTTCTCCGCATCGACGTACGCGCGTTTATGCGCAACGTCTTTTATCGTCGTTTAATTTTAACTTACCCCGAAAAAGTTTGCTCGTTTGTTCACTTTCGTTAATCGTAGTCACGGCTTTCCTTGGGCGATTTGTTAAAGTATATTATCGAATACGGATACCTTAATATGCGTTTTTGGGTTTTCGTACTTTCAAATATGGTTGCGGTATTTGGTTTTATCCGCACCGAATCAGGCGGCGGATTGCGACGTCGTAAAACGTCGATTTTTCGGATTTACCGCAACGGCGGACGGCGCGGCGTTTGACAAAAGTTTTTAACTATGTTAAAATTTTTACGAATATAAAAATACTGCGGATAAAACCGTTTTACGGAGATTTTATTGTTTATGCAAAAGTACTATCAAGAGCAAATCGAGTGCGCTCCGCTTTCCGAGATCAAGGCGATGCAGAACGCCAAACTCGTAAAGCAGGTAAAGCACGTTTACGAACACGTACCGTACTATCGCGCGCTTATGGAAGAAAAGGGCGTGACGCCGGACGACATAAAGACCACGGACGATATTCGTTTGCTTCCGTTTATTTCCAAAGCGGACCTGCGCGACGCGTATCCTTACGGGCTTCTCGCCGTTCCTCTGTCCGAATGCGTTCGTATTCACTCGACGAGCGGAACGACCGGCAAACGCGTGGTTGCGTTTTACACTCAGCACGATATCGACCTGTGGGAAGACTGTTGCGCGAGAGCGATAGTCGCGGCAGGCGGCACGAAAGAAGACGTTTGTCAGGTTGCGTACGGTTACGGTTTGTTTACCGGCGGAGCCGGACTTAACGGCGGTTCGCACAAAGTCGGTTGTCTTACCCTTCCGATGTCGAGCGGAAACACCGAGCGGCAAATTCAGTTTATGCGCGATCTCGGCTCGACCATTCTTTGCTGCACGCCTTCCTACGCCGCGTACATCGGCGAAACGCTTAAAGATATGGGGCTTACCCCGGACGATATTTCCCTTAAAGCAGGGATTTTCGGAGCGGAGCCTTGGACGGAAGCAATGCGCCGCGACATACAAAACTCGCTCGGAATTAAGGCGTACGATATTTACGGACTTACCGAAACAAGCGGACCCGGGGTTGCGTTCGAATGTTCCGAACAATCGGGTATGCACATAAACGAAGACCATTTTTATGCGGAAATCATCGACCCGGAAACGGGAGAAGTTCTTCCCGAAGGAGAAAAAGGCGAACTCGTCTTCACGTCGCTCGACAAGGAAGCGTTTCCCCTGCTCCGTTACCGCACGCGCGATATTTGCGTACTTAACCGTTGCAAGTGCGGCTGCGGAAGAACGTTCGTAAAAATGAGCAAACCGATGGGCAGAAGCGACGATATGCTTATCGTGCGCGGAGTAAACGTTTTTCCGTCGCAGATCGAAACCGTTCTTCTCGAACAAGGCTACACGCCCAACTATCATATAGAACTCGACCGCGTAAACAACACGGACACTTTCGACATTTACGTCGAGATGACGAGCGAACAGTTCAGCGACACGGTTAAAGACCTCAGCAACAAAGAAAAAGAACTCGCTTCCGCGTTGAAAACGATGCTCGGCATCAATCCGAAAATGCATCTCGTTTCGCCGAAATCCCTTTCCCGAAGCGAAGGCAAAGCGGTGAGAGTGACCGACAAACGCAAACTGCACGACTAAAAACGCCGAGGCAAAACCGAACGAATAAGGAGAACGCTATGAAACAGATTTCCATTTTCATCGAAAACAAAAAAGGTAAACTCGCCTGCGTAACGAGCCTTTTGAGCGAACACGGTTTCAATCTCCGCGCGCTCAGCATTGCGGACACAGCCGACTACGGTATTCTCCGTATCGTTGCGGACGAAACCGAACAAGCGGAAAAACTTCTCACCGAAAACGGGTATCTTACCAAAATAAACGAAGTAATCGGCGTAAAAATCGAAGACAAAGCCGGCTCGCTTAACCGCATAGTCACCGCCCTGTCCGACGCCGACGTTTCCGTCGAATACACCTACGCGTTCACTTCGGTAGAACCCGGATACGCGATTATGGTCCTTCGCGTAAACGACAACGCCCACGCTTTAGCCGCTCTCGAAAAAGCGGGAATAAGCGCAAAACTGTAATTTAGGTTCACCGAAACCGCGGTTCGGGATACCCTTACTTGCGAATAAACTTAAACCGTTTCGCCTTGCCGAATTTAGCGGAGCGACCGGAGCGGACGGGAAAACAAGCCGCATAAATTATGTTTTGCGCTTGCGTACCGCCCTGCGTAAGCACGCTAAGCGGACGCGGCACACGCGATCGCGCGTAATGCGTGTATATAAATTTAAGAAAAAATTAAAAAAGTAAAGAAAAGTGCGGAAAAACCTTTGACAACGGGATTATTGTGTGTTATAGTGTATAAGCACCTTTGAGGGTGTAATTTTTTTCGGAGGTAAAAAGTTTTATGGCGACAACCGGAAGCAGAGTCAAAATCACGCTTGCTTGCACGGAGTGTAAACAGCGCAATTACGACAAGCAAAAAAATAAAAAGAACACTCCCGACAGAATGGAAGTCAAGAAGTATTGCAGATTTTGCAAAAAGCACACCGTTCACAAAGAAACCAAATAGTTTGCGGAGGAAGCAATGGCAAAGAATAAACTCGATTTACCCACTCCCAGCGTAGAACCGTCGGCAAAACCGGCAGACAACGCTACCGCGGGTAAGAAGAACACGGCCACCAAAAAAGCGAACGCGAAAAAACGCAGACCCGCGGGAAAATTTTTCCGCGATATTATCAGCGAACTGAAAAAGGTCGAATGGGCTAAGTTCAAATCCACGAAGTCCAGCAAAGGCGTTCTTTCTCAACTCGGAACGGTTCTTCTCATCGTAGCGATATTTATCGTTATCATTACCGCAATGGATTTGGGATTATCTGAACTGCTGAAACTGCTCGTAGGAGCGGGCGCGTAAACACGCGGACGGCTTTCCTAAAAATCAAATCTTTGGAGTGAAACACGCATAATGGAAAATGAAAACACCGTTATTATGAATAAAACCCCGCAGTGGTACGTTATTCACGTATACTCTTCTTACGAATTTATGGTAAAAAATAATCTCGAGAAGATGATCGAAAACAACCACCTTCAGGATTTTATATATGAAATATCCATTCCCGTTAAGGAAGAAATCGTCGAGAGAAACGGCAAGCGTAAAGTCGTGGAAAGAAAAAAATTTCCCGGATACGTTTTCGTTAAGATGATCCACACGCAGGAAGTCGGTTATCTCGTCATCAACACGAGAGGCGTAACCGGTTTTTGCGGACCGCAAGGCAAACCCCTTGCCCTCACCGGCGAAGAAATTAAGAGAATGGGTCTGGAAAAACGCGACGCGGAAGATTTCGACATCGCGGTGGGCGACCTTATCAGAGTAATAAGCGGCGCGTTCGAATCCAACATCGGCACCGTCGAAAAGATTTATCCCGATAAGGAAAAAGTACAGGTTATGATGCAACTCTTCGGAAGAGAAACTCCCGTAGAACTTGAATTTAACCAAGTAGAAAAGGTCACGTCGAACGACTAAGACCGATTTTTATAAGGATAATCGTTATTATACAATAACTTTTATTTATATTATGGGAGAGCGGTAAAAATTCTTACTTACACTTTCCGCTCGTTTGTACCAAGTAGTCGAAGGAGGTATTGACTATGGCAAAGAAAATTACGGCAGTAGTTAAATTGCAATTGCCCGCAGGCAAGGCGACCCCCGGCCCGCCGGTTGGTTCTACCCTCGGTCCTCACGGTATCGCTATACCGATGTTCACCAAGGAATTTAACGAAAAGACTGCCAAGGAAGCAGGACTTATCATCCCTGTAATCATCACGATTTATGCAGACCGTTCGTTCTCGTTCGTTCTGAAAACTCCCCCGGCACCCGTTCTTATCAAGAAAGCGTGCGGAATCGAAAGCGGTAGCGCCGTTCCGAACAAGAACAAAGTCGCCAAACTTACCAAAGCGCAAGTCGAAGAAATCGCCAAGACCAAAATGCCCGACCTTAACGCGGCAAGTCTTGAATCCGCTATGAGTATGATCGCCGGTACCGCTCGCAGTATGGGCATCACCGTCGAAGAGTAAGGAGGAGGCACACAATGAAAGCAGGAAAAAAATATATCGATTCCTTGAAATCGTACGACAAATCCAAAGCATACGACAGCGCGGAAGCCGCTAAAATCGTTTGCGAAACCGCAAAAGCGAAATTCGACGAAACCATCGAACTTCACTGCAAACTCGGCGTTGACCCCCGTCACGCGGATCAACAGGTTCGTGGCGTAGTAGTTCTCCCCCACGGAACCGGACGTACGCTCCGCGTACTCGTCATCACCAAAGGCGCAAAAGCGGACGAAGCGGTTGCGGCAGGCGCGGATATGGTAGGCGGCGAAGAAATGGTACAAAAAATCCAAGGCGGCTGGTTCGACTTCGACGTATGTATCACCACTCCCGATATGATGGGTCTCGTAGGCCGTTTGGGTAAACTTCTCGGACCTAAAGGCTTGATGCCTAACCCCAAGAGCGGAACCGTTACGATGGACATCGCCAAAGCAGTTAAGGATGTTAAAGCAGGTAAAGTCGAATACAGAGTAGACAAAACCGCTATCATTCACTGCCCGATGGGTAAAGCAAGTTTCGGTGCGGAAAAAATCCTCGACAACTTCAACACCCTTATGGAAGCAATCGTAAAAGCGAAACCGGCGGCAAGCAAAGGCGTTTACCTTAAAAGCGTAACCATCGCTTCCACGATGGGCCCCGGCGTAAAAGTAAACTACAAAATGTAACTTACCTTTCGCTGATCGAAAAAACTAAGGCAACGGACAATCCGTTGCCTTTATTCTTCTTAAATTACTATTATGATTACGCTAAACGAAATACAAACTCGCTTACGGGAAGAACTCAAAGCAAGCGGACTTACTCAAACCGAAATCGCAAAAAGACTAGGGGTCAATCAGTCCACCGTAAGCAAATATATGCGCATAGACAAGTTTCCGTCACTGGAAACATTTGCCAATCTATGTATAGTTCTCGACGTTTCCGCCAATGAAATTTTAGGAATAAAAAAATAAAATCGCCCGATTTTCGGGCGATTTTTTGTTATAATTCGATATTTTTTAACTTTGCGTAGCCTTCAAGATTATCTTTCTCGCTTACCGTAAGACGCGTGATTTTCAGGTAGTCCATAATCGCAAGGGCGAGTATTCCGCCGGCAGGGGCGACGAGTATTTTTTTGGGGTGCAAACCCTTAATTTTCGTTCTTTCTTTCACCGGCACGGCAAGGATTTTTTCCACGGCGGCTTTTACGTCGTCTTTCGTCATTACCGTATTATGTACTTTTTCCGGGTCGTAAGGGTCGAGTTCTTTCATTACGGCGCAAAGTTGCGACAAAGTGCCGCCTATTGCGATGAGTTTATCGAATTCGGGCACTTCTCCGTATTCTCTCACTCGCTCCGCCGCGTACGTCGCCTGTTTTTCGGCGCAAGGGGCGTAATCCTTTAGGCGAACCGAGCCTAAAGGCAGAGAATGAGCGTATCGAAGACCGTTTCGGTCGCCCACCGCGAGTTCGCTGCTCGCCCCGCCTATGTCCAGAACGGCTACCGTTCCTTCGCCGGGGTACGCTCCGCAAAAACCCGTTTCCGCTTCCTGACTGCTCGGCAAAATTTCGACTTTTGCGCCCGTTTTTAACAAACTTTCCGCAAATTCTTTGCCGTTTTTCGCCGCACGAACCGCCTCGGTCGCAAACGCGTACACGTTTTCCGCGCCGCCGATTTTTGCAAACTCGACGAAGGACTTTACCGCGTTTCTCGTCCGTTCCGCCGCCGCGTCGCAAATAACGCCGCTGTTCATAAGGTTTTCCGCAAGTTGCGTGTTTTCCATATACTTTTTACCGTTAAAAAGCAACCTTACCGAGTTGCTCCCAACGTCTATTATCGCGTTACTCATTTATAAAAAGTTCTTTGTTTTTCTTGATTTTCGTCTTTATCGCAAGCAAAATATTGTCCACTTTTTTCGTCGGCAACCCGGTTAAAGCGGCAATCTCGCTGTAAGTGTACCCTTCGAAATAGTACTTAAGAACGGTTAATTGCTGTTCGGTAAACAGTGCGTTGAGTTTGCCGTAAAAACTCTCCGTTCCTTCCCTTTCTATGTATGTTCCTATCGGGTCGGAAACGTATTCCGGTGCGATATTGTCGTCCACGGCGGTAAGACTGACCGCTCCGTTAAGCGGTTTATGCTTGTTCCTGTTATGCGTTCTTAAAGCGTCTTTAATCTGCGAACCCACGCACATATTGACGAAAGTGACGAAATTGTCGTTCTTATTAACGTCGAAATCCCGTATCGCTTTCCATATTCCGAGCATACCTTCCTGCGCCAAATCGTCGCGCGTTCCGCCTTCGAGAAAATAGTTTCTCGCTTTGCTTCTCGCAATCCAGGCGTATCTCACGAGCAACGCTTCCTGCGCCTCTATATCGCCGTTTTGCGCCTTTTTTACAAGTTCTAAGTCGTTGGCGTTTTGTTTCTCGTCCGTCATAATCGTCCTTTCGTTCCCCTGTTTTTATAAATTCTTTTGTCTTAAACACTCGTAAACGGTGATCCCTGCCGCAACCGAGGCGTTAAGCGAGTTAATCTTCCCGTTCTGCGGCAATGCGACCACTCCGTCGCAAAGTTTTTTCGTAAGCGCGTGTACGCCGTGTCCTTCGCCGCCGATAACGAACGCAACGTCGCCCGTAAGATCGGTCTTGTAAATATCGTCGCCGTCCATATCCGCCGCAAAAACTCTCACGTAGTTTTCCTGCAAAAATCTTATCGCGTCGTTTATATTGCCTACCTTTGCGACTTTGACGTAACCTGCCGCGCCGCAACTGACTTTAACGGCGGTGTCCGTCACTCCGCAACCCCTTCTCTTCGGAATAATAATTCCGCTTGCTCCGGCACACTCGGCTACCCTTATTACCGCGCCCACGTTGTGCGGATCTTCTACTCCGTCGAGTATAACGATAAGCGCGCCTTTCTCGCCCTTGTTTTCCAGAAGTTCTTCGATTTCGCTGTACTTAAACTCGGTGCAAACGGCAATAAGTCCTTGATGTCTTCCGCTTACGCTAAGCCTGTCGAGCGCGCTCTTTTCCACTTGCTGAACGGGTATTTTTTTCTTTCTGCACTCGCTCGCTACTTCGTACGCTCCCCTGCCCGCTCCGTCTTTAAGAACCAGCACTTTCTCTATCGTCACGTCGCCGCGCAACGCTTCAATAACGGCGTTTCTTCCTTCGATAATCATTTTTTATTTCTCCGTATTCTTTATTTTGTCATTCCGAAAACATAGTTTCGGAATCCTTTTCTTCGTATATTGCTTTCATAAGTTCGTTAAGTCTTTCGTCCTGCCCTGACAAAAATAAGTACCCTGCGACCGCTTCGAGCGCGGTGGCGAGTTTATACTCGGTAAGGCTCGAATGTTTCGGCACGGAATTAACGTGCGCGTTTTTGCCTTTCTTGAACACGAACAGTTCTTCTTCGGTAAGCAGCGGCATAAGGATTTTTGCTTTTCGCGCCTGATCGGGCGCGCAACAGACGTTGCCGGCGAGTTTATGCAACTCGCCGTTTTTATACGGACTTTCGCCGAAAACCCGTTCCCTTACGAAAAGCGTATGTACCGCGTCGCCGACGAAACTAAGGGCAAGCGGAGCGGCGTTTTTCAGTTCTTCCCGACTGTAAATTCGTCTGTCAGAGATCATCTCATACTCCAATTATGCCTGTAAATTTTTCTTTCTTTCATACTTCCGGCAAACTTTTCGTAAACGATAATATGGTCTACGAGTTCGATGTTGAATTCGTCGAAAAGGCTTTTTATCGCAAACGTTACCGCCCTGTCTTCTTGGGACGGTTCTATCTGCCCGGACGGGTGCGTGTGCATTACTATCGCTCTTCTTGCGTGTGCGTTCAGCGCGGATTTCATAATCAGCCCCATCGGTATTTCGAGTGCGTTCAACGCTCCTTCCATCACCGTTTCCACGCCGATTATCTCGTCGTCGTTGTCAAGGTCGATTACGTAGCACGCTTCAACGCCCGGCGTCGCTATTTTACGCATATAGTTAAGCACTCCGGCTACGCCCTGAAGTTTACGCCGTCTGCCGCTCTGTATGCCGTAAAGTTCGCTTATCCAGTCGAGCGCTCTCAGAAACACGACTGCGTTGTCGCTGATCCCTTTGACGTCTTTAAGCAACTCCGGCGGCGCGTTGCATACGCCGTAAAGATTGCCAAACCTGTTCAGAAGCGCGCACGCTATGCGTTTGGTGTCTTTTTGCGGAATACAATAAAACAGCAAAAATTCGAGAATCCTGTGTTCGGGCATTCCCATTCCGCCGTTTTTCAGTATCTCTCTTTTAACCCTTTCGCGATGACCCTTTCCGTAGTTGTTTTCCACCGGTTTCCCTCGCCGTTTTCCTCTTTATCTTCTCCGATAATATCCTTTTTCGGAAACCTCTTTCCGTTTTGCGTAAGAATTTTATCGTTTCGTATAAAGTTTTTGCACTAGTTTATTTTTATTTCGTAAGTAATTTTTTTTGCGTTAACCGCAAGTTCAATTCGTCCGCGTGTGATGAAAACCGTGTCGTTTTCCGTGAAAACGTCGGCGTCTTTGATAAACTCCGCGCGGTATTCACTCCTCAGTCGCCCCAGATACGCGTAGTGAGCGACGAGTTCTTCGTCCGCTTTCCCCCACGGGTACGGACGGCGGTTAATCGGGTCTTCGAACCCCGTCATTCCCGCTTCGTCGCCGTAATACACCATCGGTACGCCCGACAAAAAGTATTGCAGGCTCGACGCGAGTTTCATTCTCTTTTTCCCGAGTTCGTACTGCTCTTCGGTAAGAACGTACGCCCTCTTCTCTTCCTTGCTCATTTCGTCGCCGCACACTCCCGCGTAAACATTGATCGCGCGGACGGTATCGTGACTGCCTATCAGAGTAAAACACGTATCCAGGCTGTCTTTCGGGTAGTTCTCCTTAATGGAAAGCACCGTTTCCACAAAATCATCCGCCGAACCGCCCGTAACGAACGCGTTTATAGCGTCCTTATAAACGTAGTTCATCACCCCGTCCAGGTCGTCACCGTAAAAATATTCTCTCTCTTCGCCGTAACTGTACTTCGTACTCGCGTCTTCCCAAACCTCACCCAAAACAAGCGCGTCCGGGTCGGTCTTTTTTATGCGTTCGCGTATTTTTTTAACGAAAAATTCGCTAAGTTCGTCCACGACGTCCAGTCGCCAGCCTTTAACTCCTTGTCTGAGCCGACGTTCGACGACGCCGCCTTCCCCGGCGATAAGTTCGTGATACCCGTGCGCTTCGCGTGAAATCGTAGGCACGTTCGTACAGCCCCACCAGCATAAATAGTCGTCGGGATAATCGTAAAACGTGTACCAGTCGTAATACGGGCTTTCCTTGCTCTGATACGCTCCGAGTGAAGGGTAATGACCGAACTTGTTAAAATACACGCTGTCCGAACCCGTGTGGTTAAACACGCCGTCTAAAATTATTCCTATCCCGACTTCGTCGCACTTTTTTATAAGTCGTTCGAACCCTTCTTCGCCGCCGATAAACGGGTCTACTTTGCCGTAATCGCCCGTGTCGTAACGATGATTGCTGAAACTTTCAAATATAGGCGATAGGTACAACGCCGTCACGCCGAGAGATTTGAGATAATCGAGTTTGCTTATTATCCCGTCAAAATCTCCGCCGAAAAAGTCGTTGGCTCTGTACTTGCCGTCGGGATCGCATATCGTAACGTCGTCCGTCCAGTTCTTTTTTATGCCGTATCTCGGTTCGGGCGCGTTTCCGCTTGCGCAAAACCTGTCTACGAAAATCTGATACACCACGCCGCCTTTGATAAAGTCCGCCGTGGCGTAATTCGACGCGTACACGCTCAGTTGCCATTCGGGCAGCCATTCGCCGATAACCGCTTCGCCGCCTTTGCCCTTTCCGCAGTATAAAATTTCTTCCCCGGAATAAATTTCAAAGCGATAACGATACGTCCCTTTTCTTTCTACGACGAAATCTGTCACGAATAAATCGTAACCGTTTTCTTTGCCGACTCTGTTCAGTTCGTATTCGATGCAATGTGAATTCCTGCGTAAAAACAGTTTGACGCCGTTTGCGTTAAGCGTTTCTTCCACGGGAAAAAGGATTTCCACCTTCCGACGGGTGGAAACCGCGCCGAAAGGGGATTTGTATTTAACGTTCCGCGAATCGAAAAGAACCGTTTTTTTAGACGCGTTCGAGATTCCAGATACGTTTAGCATATTCTTCCACTGCTCTGTCCGAGGCGAAAAAGCCCGCTTTCGCGATGTTGACGAGGCTCATTCTTCCCCAACGATATTTGTCGAGATAAGCGTTGTTCAGTCTGTCCTGCGCGTCGCAATAACTTGCGAAGTCCGCAAGGCACATATACGGATCGGCTTGTCCGCCGCGACCGACGGTGAGCGCGTCCGCAATCTCTCCGAAACTTACGTCGCCTATTCCCGCTCTCATTTGGTCGATAATCGCCTTGATGCGTTTGTCCGTGGCGTAATAGGTCGTCGGGTGATAACCTTCTTTATAAAGGCGCGCGACTTCGTCCGCAAGCAAACCGAAAATGAAAATGTTTTCGTCGCCTACTCTCTCGTGGATTTCCACGTTCGCTCCGTCCATCGTTCCGATGGTTACCGCGCCGTTTATCATAAACTTCATATTGCCCGTTCCGCTCGCTTCTTTTCCCGCTATGGATATTTGTTCGCTTACGTCGCTGGCAGGCATTATGATTTCCGCAAGGGATACGCGGTAGTTTTCAAGGAACACGACTTTGAGTTTGCCCTTAATCGTAGGATCGTTGTTTACCACGTCGCCGATCGTGCAGATAAGTCTGATTATCTGTTTCGCCATATAATAACTGCTCGCCGCTTTCGCTCCGAAAATAAACGTTCTCGGTACGATGTCGAGATCGGGGTTGGCTTTAAGTCTGTTGTACAAATCGAGTATGTGCAACGCGTTGAGCAATTGACGTTTGTACTCGTGCAAACGTTTTACCTGTACGTCGAAGATACTGTCCGGGTCTACGGAAACGCCGTTCGCCGACTTGATGTACGCGGCAAGTTTAAGTTTGTTTTTCTTTTTGATTTCGAACAGTCTGTCGATCGCGTCGCGGTTGTTTTGGTACTTAAGAAGTTTTTCCAGTTCGTCCGCGTCTTTAAGCCAGCCGTCGCCTATGGTGTCTTTCAAAAACGCCGCAAGATCGGGGTTCGCTTCGCCTACCCATCTGCGATGCGTGATACCGTTGGTTACGTTGGTAAACTTCTCCGGCGCGATGTGATAGTAGTCGGCAAAAACCGATTCCGTAAGAATGTTGCTGTGCAGTTGCGAAACGCCGTTTATCGTGTGCGACGCCGCAAGACAAAGGTTTGCCATACGGATTATTCCGTCGCTCATAATGGCGTTTCGGGATATCTTATCCCACTGATTGGGATACGCATCCCACAGTTCGGCGCAAAAACGCTGATTGATTTCGCATACGATTTGGTATATTCTCGGAAGGAGAGTTCTGAACAAATCCTGCGGCCAGGTTTCGAGAGCCTCCTGCATTACCGTGTGGTTGGTGTAAGAAACCGTTTCCGTAATAATTTTCCACGCCGCGTCCCAACTATATCCGTACTCGTCGAGAAGTATTCTCATAAGTTCGGGTATGCAAAGCGTCGGGTGCGTGTCGTTGATGTGTATCGCGATTCTGTCGGGCAGATTGTCGAGATTCGGATTGTGCTGCAAGTGCTTTTTGAGTATGCTCTGTATGCTCGCGCTTACGAAGAAATACTGTTGTTTAAGCCTGAGCGATTTACCTTCGTAGTGGTCGTCGGCAGGGTACAAAACTTTACTTATCGCTTCCGCCATAGCCTTCGCTTCGATTGCCTTGACGTACTGTCCGCGGCTGAAAAGCGCCATATCGAAACCGACGGGCGCGCGCGCCGACCAAAGACGAAGCACGTTTACCGCGTCACTGTCGTAGCCGGTTACGTTCATATCGTACGGAACGGCGAGAATAGTCGTCGCTCCGACGTGGTTTACTCTGAGTTTGCCCGTAGACCAGTCCTCTTCGACGTGTCCGCCGAACTTGACTTCGAACGTGTCTTCTTCTCTTGGATTAAGCCATACGTCGCCGCCTTTCAGCCATTCGTCGGGCATTTCCATCTGCCAACCGTCTACTATCCTCTGCTTGAAAATACCGTAGTCGTAGCGAATACTGAATCCGCCGGCAGGATACCCCAGGCTCGTAAGACTATCCATATACGCGGCGGCGAGGCGCCCTAATCCGCCGTTGCCGAGCCCCGCGTCCGGTTCGATTGCCATAAGGTCTTCGATGTTAAATCCCATATCTTTAACTACGTCGGTCGCGGTTTTTAACATACCCGTGTTGAACAGGTGGTTGCGGAGCGACCTGCCGAGCAGGAATTCCATCGACATGTAATATACTTGTTTTTTACCTTGTGAGCGTACTTTGTTCTTGAATTCTACTCTCTTTTGTGTAATTAGGTCTTTTGTTACAAGACATAACGCCCTGTACATAATTTGTTCGCTCGCTTCGCTGTACTTAACGCCGAACATCTTCGCCAGTTTAAGTTCGATAAGCGAACGAAATTCTTTCTTTGTAAGTTCCATTAACCGTTTTTGCTCCTTCTTATTGAATTAATCCTTTGTAAAGTTCTATATATTGTTTTGCGGACGCTTTCCAACTGTAATCGCCGCTCATTGCGTTCTTCATGCACGCTCTCCATTCTTCCTTGTTATAATACGTTCCTACCGCTCTCCTGATAGCGTCAAGCATATCGTACGCGTTATACGTCTTAAACGTGAATCCTCTGCCGGTTTTTTCTACGGGGTTAAACGGTATAACCGTGTCTTTAAGTCCGCCCGTTTCTCTTACTATCGGTATGCTGCCGTAACGCATAGCGATAAGTTGGCTAAGTCCGCACGGCTCGAATTTGCTCGGCATAAGGAACATATCGCTGCCTGCGTAAATCTTGCTCGCTATGTCCGACGAGAAGTTTATAATAACCGCAAGTTTGTTGCCGTAACGACGCGCGAGTTCTTTAAGCGCGGTTTCGTACTTCCAGTCGCCGGTTCCGATAACGACCATCTGTATATCCATCGACAGTATCTCTTCGATAACTTCCATAACAAGGTCCATTCCTTTTTGGTTCGTCAACCGAGTAACCATTCCGATAAGCGGTTTGTCCGCGTTTTCGGGAAGATTTACCATTTGTTGCAGCCCGCACTTGTTTTCTTTTTTTGCTTTTTCGGCGGTCGCCGTCGTGTAGTTTGCAAACAACGCCTTGTCTTTCGCCGGGTTAAACAAATCGGTGTTGATACCGTTTACTATTCCGCAAAGTTTGTACGCGCGTTTGTTAAGGATATGTTCCAGCCCGTACGCGTAGTATGGATTGAGAATTTCCTGAGCGTAGGTGTTGCTTACGGTAGTAACCTTGTCCGCACACTCGATACCGCCTTTGAGCATATTCGCGCAGTTGTTGTACTCCACTCTGCTCGCAAACTCGTCGGGAATACCGAACACGTCGCGTATGCAGCACTTGTCCATATTGCCCTGAAATTCGATGTTGTGGATAGTCATAACGGTGCGTATCGAGCCGTAGCCTTGTTCTCCGCGATAAAACGCGTCGAGATAAACGGGGATAAGCGCGGTTTGCCAGTCGTTGCAGTGTATTATTTCGGGCATAAAGCCGATAAGGGGAAGCACGTCGAGAACGGCTTTGGAGAAGAAAGAAAATCTTTCGCCGTCGTCATAGTGTCCGTAAACGGTACTTCTCTTAAAATAATACTCGTTGTCGATAAAATAATAAGTAACTCCGTCGTAAACGCATTCGAAAACGCCTGCGTACTGTTGCCGCCACCCCAAAGCAACGGTTTTCGACCCGATATATCTCATCGTTTGGCGAAAATCGTCGTTTATGTTTTCATACAAAGGCATAATTACGCGAACGTCCTGTTTCGCTTTGTTGAGCGCAAGGGGAAGCGCCGCTCCCACGTCGCCCAAACCGCCCGTTCTCAGAAACGGGCCCGCTTCGCTCGTTGCAAATAAAACTTTCATTTTTACCTCCTTTATACGGTTTTTCCTTTTACGATAACTATCGGATACGTAACGAATCCGCTTATTTCTCTTCCTTCGGATATAGTAACGTCTTTGTCCGTTATGGCGTATTTAAGGGAAGAATCCTTACCGATGACGCCGTTTTCCATAACGATGGAATTCTTGACGATCGCGCCGTCTTCTACTCTTACGTTACGGAAAAGTATGCTGTTTTCCACCGTTCCGTTGATTACGCAACCGTCCGCGAGCAAAGAATTGCTTACTTTCGCGCTTTCTCCGTAAGACGTCGGCACGCTGTCTTTTACTTTGGTATAAATTACGTTTCCGCCGAAAAGTTCGTCCCTTACGTTCCCTTTAAGCAGGTTCATGCTCTCGCCGTAATACGTCTTTACGTCGTCCACTATCGCCGCGTAAGAATCGAGTTTGTACGCGTAAACGCTTCTCTCTTCCACGAGTTTGAACAGTATGTCTTTTTCGAAATCGACCTGTCCTCTCGCGTACGCTTTCTTTACGAGATCGAGCAGCAGGCTCTTTTCGATGATATAACTGTTGAGCGATATGACTTTTTCTTCGCTGTCGCTTATTTCCGTTTCGTATACGTCGTTTACGAATCCGTTTTCCGCGCGCTCGATTACTATTCTTCTCGAAGTGGTGGTAAACCCGTCGTGGCAAAGCACCGTGAGTTTCGCGCCGCTTTTAACGTGCTTTTCAAACACGTCTTCGTAGTCGATGTTTGCCGCGACGTTGCAGTTCGCGATAACGACGTAGTCTTCCTTGCCTTTGAGAAGGAAACTTATTATGCTGTAAAGCGCTTCTATTTTGCCTTTGTACGCTTCCGCAGAGTTGTTGTACGCAAACGGGGGGAACACGCTTATGCCGGCGTTCTTTCTGTTAAGGTCCCAGTCTCTTCCCTGACGGATATGGTCCATAAGGGATTGATATTTACTGCTCGTGATTATTCCTATTTGGGTGATACCGCTGTTGACCAGATTGCTCAAAGTAAAGTCGATAAGACGGTATCTTCCGCCGAACGGCAATGACGCGGTGGTTCTGTGCAAGGTAAGTTCGTTGAGTTTGCTCTCGTTGCCCGAAGCAAACAGTACGCTCATCATATTGTTCATTATTTGTTACCTCCCTTCATTTCTCCTTCTTTGACGACGCTGTTGCGGGGAAGATCGGTTTCGGGCGCGACGACGGCGATTTTCCATTCTCCGCCTTCCGGTCCGTCCTGCGGCGCGCCGATAACGCTGTTGTTGCCCACTTTCGTGCGCCAGCCGACTATGGAGTGGCATACTCTCGCGTTTTCTCCTATTTCCGCGTAAGGCATTATTATGGAATCTTTGATTTCCGCGCCTTTTGCGATTTTCGCGCCGTAATAAATCACCGAATTCGTTACTTTTCCGTCGATAACGCAGCCTTCGCTTACCATCGAGTTGCTCAGCGTCGCTTCGTCGCCTATGTACTGCGGCGGTTGCGCCGTGTTGCGCGCGTAAATCTTCCAATGGCGGTCGTTTATGATAAGTCCGCTGTTTTTGTCAAGAAGGTCCATATTCGCTTCCCAAAGAGAACTTATCGTTCCTACGTCTTTCCAGTAACCGTCGAAACGGTACGCGAACAGTCTTTGCTTGTCTTCGAGCATCATAGGTATGATGTTTTTACCGAAGTCGTTACTGCTGTTCTTGTTCTCTTCGTCGCGGATAAGGTAGTCGCGAAGTTTCGCCCAGGTGAAAATGTAGATACCCATACTCGCCTTCGTGCTCTTCGGGTGTTTCGGTTTTTCTTCGAACTCGTACACACTTCCGTCGGGGTTGGTGTTCATAATGCCGAAACGGCTCGCTTCTTCGATGCTGACGTCGAGAACGGCTATCGTGCAGTCCGCTTCGTGTTCTTTATGGAAATCGAGCATTTCCGAGTAGTCCATCTTGTAGATATGGTCGCCCGAAAGGATAAGAACGTAATCGGGGTCGTATCTGTCGATGAAGTTAATGTTTTGGTAAATCGCGTTCGCCGTGCCTTTATACCATTCGCCGGACTTGCCGCGTTGGTAAGGAGGAAGTACGAACGCACCGCCGTTTAACCTGTCAAGGTCCCACGGCTGACCGTTGCCGATATACTGGTTGAGTTCAAACGGCTGATATTGCGTAAGTACGCCTATCGTGTCTATTCCCGAATTGATGGTGTTCGAGATAGGAAAGTCGATTATACGATACTTTCCGCCGAACGGAACGGCAGGTTTTGCCACGTTTTGGGTAAGAACGCCTAATCTCGTTCCTTGTCCGCCCGCAAGCAACATCGCCACGCATTCTTTTTTGGTGCTTTGCATAACAATCTCCTTTAAGGTTTTTATTTTTTTATCGTTTTGGCTTTCGCCTTGTTCTTTTTCTCTTTCTTAGCCGCTTCGATTTCGTCGTCTTCGTCGTCTACGATGACTTTGTCGTCTTCTTCGTACTCTTTGGTGAGTTTTATAAACATCGATCCGCCTGCCGGTATGGACAAACTTATCGAATGTTTCTTCCCGTGCCGCTCTTCGTCCGCGCTTATCATCACGTCGTTTTCCTCGACCTTGCCGCCGTACTTAACCCATTCCGAGTTAAGAACAACCGTATACTCGCCGCCCTTGTCCACGCCGATTTCGTACCCGTCGCGTTCTTTCGGCGAAAAGTTGCCCACGAATATCACGCTGTCGCCGTTTTCCGCGTATCTTGTAAACACGAGCACGTTCTGCGTGTTGTCGTCCACTACCGTCCACTTAAACCCGTCGTAGGTGCTGTCCAGTTCGTACAACGCTTTCTCTTCGAGATAGAACTTGTTCAGATCTTTTATGTATTCGCGGAAACGGTAGTGCGTTTCGTACCCGAGCAAAAACCAGTCGAGTTGTTTTTTGTAATCCCATTCGATGAACTGACCGAACTCGTACCCCATAAAGTTGAGTTTCTTCCCCGGGTGCGCCGTCTGGTAAGAAATAAGCGTTTTCGCCCCGGCAAACTTCTCTTCGTACGTCGCCGGTATCTTGCCGATTATGCTGGATTTGCCGTGCACGACTTCGTCGTGAGAGAACGGCAGAATATAGTTTTCGCTGAACGCGTAAGTTATGGAAAACGTAAGTTTGTTATGTATTCCTTTACGGAAAAACGGGTCCGTCTTGATGTAGTCGAGCGTGTCGTTCATCCAGCCCATATTCCACTTGTAATTAAATCCGAGTCCTCCGAAAGACGGCGGCATCGTAACCATCGGAAACGCCGTGCTTTCTTCCGCTATCATAACCACGCCGGCGTGGCGGGACAAAATCGCATTGTTGAGCGTTTGCAGGAAATAAACCGCTTCCAGATTGTACTCTCCGCCGAACTCGTTGCGTCTCCACTCGCCGTCTTTACGGTCGTAGTTAAGATAAAGCATACTCGCCACCGCGTCGAGCCTCATTCCGTCGATATGATAGTTGCTGATCCAAAAATCCACCGCGCTGATAAGAAAACTTCTTACCTGCGGTTTGTTAAAATCGTAAACTCTCGTCCCCCAACCCTTGTGTTCCTGCTTGTAAATGTCCGAATACTCGTAAAGGCAGGTGCCGTCGAATTCGTACAAACCGAAAGCGTCTTTCGGGAAATGAGAAAGGACGAAGTCCATTATTACGCCGATACCTTCGGCGTGGCACGCGTCCACGAACTCCATAAAATCGTGGGGCGTCCCGTATCTCGACGTGGGAGCGAAAAGCCCGGTCGTCTGGTATCCCCAACTGCCTTCGAAAGGATATTCCGTAACGGGAAGAAGTTCTATATGCGTATAACCCATTTCCTTAACGTAAGAAACGAGTTCTTTCGCCAGATCTTTGTACGAATACGGACTGCCGTCCGGATAAAGCCGCCAACTTCCGAGATGGACTTCGTAAATGTTCATCGGGTTGCGGTAAGTGTTTTTTGCGGCGCGGTTTTTAAGATACTCGCCGTCCGTCCACTCGAACCCGTTAATGTCGTAAACCTTGCTTGCGTTTGCCGGCATCGTTTCAGAATGGGTCGCGTACGGGTCGGCTTTAAGCCTGATTTCTCCGTCCGAGCCTTCTATGCTGAATTTGTAATTGCTGTAACGCTTTACTCCCCTTACGTACGCTTCCCATATTCCCGACGAACCAATCGTCGTCATAGGATCGCGGTTTCTGTCCCACTCGTTGTAATCGCCTACGACGGAAACGCTTTTCGCGTTGGGCGCCCACACGCGGAACCGCCAGTACTTCTTTCCGTCTTTCTGTACGTAACAAGGTCCGAAAAACTTATAACTTTCGTAGTTCGTCCCTTCGTTGAACAGATAAATCGGATAATCGTAAGTGTTCTTCATCTTTGCTCCTTCTCATAGTACACCGCAACCGACGGCGGCGCGTACTCAATAAGTTTTTTCAGATTGAACGCGAACTTCGCTTCGTCGGTTTCCATTCCGAACGCCGCGCTTCCGCTCCCGGTAATTCCTCCCTTAAACCCTGCCTTTTCCAAAAGCAACCGGGCTTTTTCCGTGCCTTCGTTCAACGTTTGCGCCGCTCTTCCCAGAGCGTTGAACGGTTTCGGATTTTCGCCGCGCCGTAAACTCGACAAAAACTCGTCCGCGTCGCCGCTCTCTCCGCCGATTTCGTCGTATAATCGGTAACACTCCCCGGTGTTTACTCCGCCTTTCGGCACGACCGCAACGGTATAAAGTTTCGGCAAATCGATTTTTTGCACGATCTCCCCGGTTCCGCTCACGCGCGCGCAACCGCCGCGATAAAAATACGGCACGTCGCTCCCGACGGACGAAAGAATTTTTTCGTCGACGTCCGGCAGAGAATACAACTCTCTCAAAATCCGCGCGACCGCCCCGGCGTCGGCGGAAGAACCGCCTAAGCCCGCCCCTTCGGGTATGTTCTTTTTTATCACGATACGCGCGCCGCCCGCTTTGTATCCGTCTGTTACGGCGCGCCCTGCGAGAACCGCCGTGTCACGCTCGTAAACCCTTCCGTCCGTATATTCTACGGTCAGTTCGTCCGCTCTTTCCGCGTATATTTCGTCGAAAATCGGCGCCGGGTAAAAAACGCTGTCGATAACGTGCCTGCCGTCCTTTACTCCGAGTACGGACAAACACAAATTAAGTTTCGCATAGGCGAGAGTGCGCATATTGATAATATTATATATATATAATAACTCGCTTGTCAACCTTTTTCCGCCCGAAAACGCCGACACTCTCTACGCCCTTTCGCCGTTTTTTACCACGCGCAAAACCATCGCCGTCATATCGTCCTTATGTCCGTCCTTCCTTTTAAGAGCGTTTTCCACGATTTTTTCCGCGACGATCTGCGGATTAAGCGTCCTCAGTCCGCCGATTATCTCCGCTACGTCGGTGGCGTTAAGCCTGTCCGCAACGCCGTCGCTTATCATCACCGCCATATCTCCGCCGTTCAGTTTTTTCCTGACGATAATAGGCTCGCTTTCTTCGATTATTCCCATCGGCAGCGCGCCCCCTTCGATTACGCTCACTCCCCCCGAAGAAAAAACGTAACTCTCTCTGCCGCCCTGCTTTATAAAGTCGATTTCCCCCGTTCGGGTATCCATAACCGCCACGTCGAGCGCACTGAACGTTTCTTTCGAGCGTAGCGCAAGCAATCTCGACACGCACCCGAAAATCGTTTTGTGCCCGAACCCGGCGCGGTAAAACGTTTCTATCAGGCTTATCGCCGCAACGCCGCTTTTTTTGGCGTCCGCACCCGTTCCCATTCCGTCGCTCAGCACGAACATAAGTTTGTCCGACGCCACCCTGACCGCTTGTTTTGCGTCGCCGCACTCGCTCTCCGCACTCACGGATTTTTCGCCGTAAAGCACGCCGTAAACCGGCGTCGGACGGAACACGAGATTGACCGCGCCGTTTACTCCGTCGCTCCGCTCGGAAACGTACATATCCGTGCCTGCCGCCGCCGAAACGATTTTTCTCAGTTGCGGCTTTTTCTCGTCGCATTCCCTTACCGACAAAGTAATTCTCTCGTCGTCGTAAATCGCCACGTCCCCGGCAATTACGTCCGAACACGCAAGTTCGTCGGCGATGAGTTTTTCCCTTTCCGCGTCGAATCCGAACCCCTTGCTGACCCCTGACGCCAGTTCTTCGAGAAGGTCCGCCGTGCCGCCGAGATTTTCCGTAACCATCTCCCTGCCAAGCGATTCTCCGCTCCGCTTTTCTCTCGCAATGCGCAGTTCTCTCAAAAACGCGTTTGCCGTGGCGATTACTCTCGGAAGACGTACGCAGTTTGCTCCCACTTTCTCCCCTACGTCGGTAAGAACCGCCCGTCCGCCGTTCATTCCTGCGGTCGCAAGGGGAAGAAACCGCTTGCCGCCGACGCCGATTTTCTCTCCGCAAACCGCTTTCTTGCCGCACTCGGAACAACACTCGGTATACAATGCCTCGGCAAGGTCGACAGGCTTCGGCACGACTTCGCTCTCCGATTCGAGTATCCCCTGCATTCGCCGGAACGCAGTCGCCACGCCCCTGAGTTTTTTCCCCACTTCTTCCCGGTCGCGGTTGGCAAGCGTGCGCAACGCAAACTTACCGTGAAAACTGAGCCTGTACGCTTTCGCACGGGCAAACGCCTTGCCGGGAATAAACGCCACAAGACACCCCACCGCCGCAGGCACGGCGGTTTTTACCGTTATCTCTCCCCCCAAAAACGCACAGCAAGCGAAATACGCCGCTTCCGCTCCTATCCCCGAAAGAAAACGGTTCCTCTCTCCGAAAGCGCACACCGCGCCCCCTATCGCCGCGCAAGTCGCAAGAAAATAAGGATTTTGCGTAACCGCCGCGCCACCTATCCCCATAGCGACCGCGTATCCGAGCGCGCCAGCGCCGCCGAGAGAAGAGATAACCAAACTTCCTGCGATGACCGCAAAAAAGAAAAATCCCACGCCGAAAGGGTTAAACGCGGCGAGCGCCGCGCCGAGCGGAATAACGAAAACCGCCGCAAACGCCTTTTCTCTGTCCGTAAGATTATACTTTGCTCCCCTTACCAAAACCGGGTACGCCGCCGCTACCGAAACGTAGTGATATACGCACGCAGTCGGTAAAGAAACCGCCGCCTTGACAAGCAGAACCGTAGAATCGCCGAACAAAAAGAAAACGGGTATTTGGGATACCGCAATTACGATAGCGTTAGCCCAAATCCGATATTTTTTCTTCGCTTTGTACGCAATGAGAGAATAAACGAGCAACGCCGTTACGCCGCCGGATACGACCGCAAGGTAGTACAAATCGAAATGCACGAGAGAATCGGCGACGGCGTAAGGAATAAGCGCAAGCAACAAATTTTCCCTGCAAAAAACGAGCGCCACGCAAAAAGCAAACGCAAAACCGTGCAGACCGGTAATTCTCTCGCAATAAGCGAGCAAAGCGAAAACGACGAGATACAAAGGGATTTTCAAAAGGTTTTTTCTTTTCATTTTCTTCTCCGAAAACGGATCCGTTCTCGCTCGGGGCGGGCGGGCGG
>ERZ779888.691-NODE-691-length-38334-cov-6.772617_pt1 | contig 38334 bp, 36 predicted proteins | sample MGYA00511245_ERZ779888 | MGnify/ENA primary metagenome ERZ779888 (study PRJEB29588, sample SAMEA2155255) | human gut metagenome | biome: human gut; feature: human-associated habitat; material: faeces | place: Denmark | collected 2008/2010 ...
CCCCGCGGGGCGCCGCGGCCGGATTCTGGCCGCGCGCAATGTCCATCGCTCTTTCCTTTGCGCCGTGGCGCTGTGCGATCTGGATGTCAGCTGGCTCACCCCCGCTTCCACCTCGCTTTGCGCCTGCCCCCTCACGCCGGCCGTCGTGGAAAACGCGCTTTCGGCCATGGACGAGCCGCCGGTGGCGCTGTATCTCACCTCTCCCGATTATCTGGGAAACCTTCAGCCTGTGCGGGAGATTGCCGTCGTCTGTCACCGGCACGGCGTGCCGCTTCTGGTGGATAACGCACACGGCGCGTACCTGCGCTTTCTTCCCCGTGACCTGCACCCGCTCACGGCCGGCGCGGATCTGTGCTGCGATTCGGCGCACAAGACCCTGCCGGTGCTCACCGGCGGCGCTTATCTCCACATCGGGCAAAACGCCCCCGCCGGATTTGCCGACCGCGCGCGAGAGGCTCTTGCGCTGTTCGCTTCCAGCAGTCCTTCCTATCTCATCCTCGCCTCGCTTGACCTTTGCAACCGGACGCTTGCAGAGGATTTCCGGGATCGGCTGGCCGCCGCCGTCCGCGCGGCGGAACGCACCCGGCAGACCCTGCGGGAAAACGGCTGGATGACCGTGGGGGACGAACCGATGAAACTGACGCTGGCCGCCCCGCCGGGCCTGACCGGACAGGCGCTTTCCGCCCGGCTGGCACAAAGCGGCATCGTGGCCGAGCACGCCGACCGGGACTTTCTGGTACTGATGCCCTCGGCCGATACCCCCGCCGCCGATCTCCAAAAGCTGTGCGCGGTCCTTGGTAAAAACACCGCGCCCTATACCCCTGCCGCTCCGGGCTCTGCCGCTCCTGCCGGGGCGCCCGTTTTTGCCCCTTCCGACTGCGCCGGGGCGCCTGTCTCCGACCTCTCTGACTCCGCCGCTTCAATCTCCGCCGACCCCTCCGGGGCACCGGTTTCTGCACCCTATACCCCTGCCGGGGCGACGGTTGCGTCCGGCGGCACTCCCTTTGCATTACCCGCGCCTGAGATTGTCGTCACCGTGCGCGAGGCGCTCTTTGCCCCGCGGGAGGTGCTCCCGATCGAGGATGCCGTGGGGCGGATCTGCGCCGATCCGGCGCTTTCCTGCCCGCCCGCCATCCCGGTGGTTTTACCCGGCGAGCGCATCCGGGCGGCGCACCTGCCCCTCCTCCGGCATTACCAAAAGACCCGGATTGCGGTAATGTTATAAGGCCGGTTCTTTGTCGTTCCGGGGGTGAAAAATGCCCGTAAACGGCACGCATCTGATCTTATAAAATTTCAGAATCCGATAACATTTTATAAGGCCAGTTATGCCCTCTTTCGAGGGCAAAACTGGCCTTTTTCATAAGTTCTGACGGATAAAGAGCGCGTCTTTTTCCGCTTCCGACAGCACCAGAGCCAGGGAGAGCAACAGCGAAAGCGTATCCTCCCCCGCTTCCGGATCCAGTTCAAAATCTTCCTTTATTTTCCTTATTCTGTACTGAATGGTGTTCCGGTGCGTAAAGAGTTTTTCGGCCGTGGTCTGCAGCGAATGGGCAAAGGAGAGGTAGGTATACAGCGTCAGGCAGAGTTCCGTGCCGTTTTCGCGGTCGTAATCCGCCAATTTCCGGATCTTTTCCACCGGAAAGCCGGCCGCGCCGCGACAATCGGAGAGCAAAGTGAGCAGCGCATAGTCCGCGCCCCGCACAAAAAAGGGCGAATCTCCGGCGCGGGACAGATAAGAAAGCGTCCCGGCGGCCTGACGGTAAAGCGCGGGGAGACCGAAAAGCGATCCGATGGGGAGCGAGAGCACCGCGCGCAGCCGGTAGATCTTTACAAAGGACTGAATAAGATTCATATCATGGTCTTCATGCAGGAAAAGCAGGAGCTGTCCCCGGTAAAAAAACGGATGAGAGGCTCTGAATCCGCGCGAAAGCTCCTCCCGCAGGTGCTCTTCTTTCACGCTTCCCTCCCGGTTTTCGGGCAGGGCGATGAGCACAAAGGCCGTGGGGGAAAAACCGGCCAGAAAGGTGCCGGCCGCCGCGCGGGAAAAGGCGGCTTCGTTCTCAAAACGACCCTCCAGCAGTTCGCTTAAAATCTCCTGCGCCGTGTCGAAAACCCCGCCGGCGTGCCGGTCGGCATAAAACTGTTTGGCCGCAAGACCGGCGGCAAAAAAACCGTCTTTTTCCGGAATCTTTCCGCCGTCGAAAAAAAGCAGGATCCCTAACCGGATGCCGCCGGAACTGAGCGGAAAAGCGGAAACTCCCCCGACCCGCGCCGACGCAAAGGGCGAAGATTCCGTAAAGCCGGACAGCGCCTCGCACAGGGAAAGCGGCAACTCGCTGTGCGCCACCGCCTCCCGGCAGATCCCGTTTTCCGCATCCGCCAAAAAAGCCGCCACCACATGGAAAGAAAGATCACAGACCAGCACCGGACAACCGAACGCCGCGCCCAGCGACCCCGTAAATTCCGAAAGCGAAAGATCCCCCAAAAAGGAATTCAGCAAAGCCTCACGGTTCATAAGCTCCTCCGTTTGTGCTTATAGCACATATAAAATCAATCAAATTATACATTTACGGTCTTGAATTGTCAAGTGTTTGTGCTATAATAAGGGCGTAAAGAAAAAGAGGGCACGAAAAGGATGTGGAAAGTGCCACAGATGTTCTCCTTCCTTTATACGGCACCGGTCGGCCGGGTAAAAGAACGAACGGCCGGACATACTAAGAAAACAAATGATTTTATCGGAGGTGTTTTATATGTTTGAACTCAGACCTTATCGCAGAAACAACGCGCTTTATAATCCTTTCCGCGAGATGAACGAAATGGAGAAACAGTTATTCGGTGCGCCGTTCGGATTCTTTGGGGAAAACGGAATGGATGCCTTCAACATTGATATCAAGGATGAGGGCGACCATTTTGAGTTGGATGCCGACCTGCCGGGCTTTGACAAGAAGGATATCCATCTTGACATCAACGGCGACAACCTCACCATCCGCGCCGAGCGTCATTCCGAACACGAAGAGAAGGACAAAAAGGGCAAATATGTCCGGTGCGAGCGTTCTTATGGCTCTTTCAGCCGGGAATTTGATCTCTCGAACATCAAGGCGGACGCCATCACAGCCAAATATGACAACGGTGTGCTGAAGCTGAATCTGCCCAAGAAAACCAAAGCCGTGCCCGAAGCGCGCCATTTGGATATCGAATAAAACTCGTAAAAAGGATCATTGAAAAAATGCCCTCCTATGGCAGTCAGATTTCTCTTCTGCCATAGGAGGGATTTTTATGCAAAGAAGATATCGACGCATCGGACAATATAAAAAGGAAATGATAGAGCTCAAAGAAAAGGGATTATGATACTTGCAATTCCAACTTGTATGTGCTAAACTATTCTTGTCTATGGTTTCTTTCTTCATAGATAATCCTCCGTTTGTTTCCCCAGATTTGACTGGCAGGTCTTTTCTATTTTATCACAAACGGAGGATTTTTCCTCACCGGTTAGCCTCTTTTCAACCACGCGGCTATCGCGTGGTTTTCGTTATACAAAAAACTCCCGGAACAACAGGTTCCGAGAGTTTTCTATCGGTTTAAACTTACAGCGTATTGTTCGAGCCGAGCACATCCACGATCTTGTGCTTGACCATTTTCTTGACCTCATCACGCGCCACAGAAAGATAGGTACGGGGGTCAAAAACGGAAGGATCATTGGAAAGTGTGCGGCGGATGCCGGCCGTCATAGCCAACCGAATGTCCGAGTCAATGTTGATCTTGCACACAGCCATGGAAGCGGCCTGACGGAGTTCTTCCTCCGGGATGCCGATTGCATCCGGCAGTTTGCCGCCGAGCGCGTTGATCTCCTTTACATATTCCTGCGGCACGGAAGAAGCGCCGTGGAGCACAATCGGGAAGCCGGGCAGAATCTTTTCGATCTCCGCCAGAATGTCAAAGCGGAGCGGAGGCGGAACCAGCACGCCATCCGCATTGCGGGTGCACTGCGCGGGGGTGAATTTATAGGCGCCGTGAGAAGTGCCGATGGCGATGGCCAGCGAATCCACACCGGTCTTTTCCACAAACTCCTGCACTTCCTCGGGGCGGGTGTAAGAAGAATCTTCGGCGGAAACATGAACATCGTCTTCAATACCGGCCAACTTGCCCAACTCGCCTTCGACCACCACACCATGGGCGTGCGCGTATTCCACGACCTTGCGGGTCAGAGCGATATTGTCCTCAAAAGAATGTTTGGAACCGTCGATCATCACGGAAGAAAAACCGCCGTCAATGCAGGCCTTGCAGATCTCAAAATCCGCACCGTGATCCAGGTGGAGAGCCAGATCAATGCCGCTGTCCTCAATGGCGGCCTTGGCCAGCGCCATCAGATAGGCATGCTTGGCATACTTACGCGCGCCGGCAGAAACCTGCAGGATCACAGGGGATTTTGCCTCGGCGGCCGCCTCCGTAATCGCCTGCACGATCTCCATATTGTTGATGTTGAAAGCGCCGATGGCATAGTGGCCGGCATATGCTTTCTTGAACATTTCCTTGGTTGTGACAAGAGCCATAAAAAATTCTCCTTCTTTTTTCAAATATTTCCGTTATCATTTTAATCGAAACCGGGCGAAAAATCAAGGCTTTTTCAAAAAAAGTCCGGATATCGGTAAAAAAAGAAGTTTTGAGCGTTTCTTCTCCGGATTTTGTCTGTCGTGAATATATTTTTTGTCCTGTGGCCCCTCATCCGGATAAGTTATGTAGCAAAAAGCTCTGCCGTCAAGCCCCCTTTCGCGTCTGCTCTTCTCCGGAATGATGCTTTTTCCCTTTTATTTTATCATCGAAAGGGTGATCCGGCAATTCTTTAACATCCCGGATGCAGGAGGCACAGATTACATAGTCGTCATCCGGACTCATGGGCGCACCGCAGATCCGGCAGGTCGGCGCGGCCTTTTTTATCACAATTTCCCCATTGTTTTCATAAATGCTGAGTTTGGAAAGCGTGGCGATCCCAAGACGCTGACGCAATTCATTCGGCAACACAATTCTTCCCAATTCATCCATAGCTCTTTCGGCAATTAAAATCATTTTTTCATTTTCCTTTCTTTTCTTTATTTGCATTGTACCGGTCTCCCGGTTTTGGTGTCGCACATTATAGCATGGTCCCGATGTCGAAAGCTGTCAGATGATGACTTTATTTGGACAGATAAAAATATTTTTGCGGTTTTTAGGAGAAGTACCACAGAAAATTTCGTTTTGCTCTTGACAAAGCCACCCCTTTTATGATATGATTGTAAGGCAGTTTTCGGTGGCTCACTCGCGGGTGTAGTTCAATGGTAGAATTCCAGCCTTCCAAGCTGGCCGCGTGGGTTCGATTCCCATCACCCGCTCCACTTGCTTTGCGCCTTTAGCTCAGTTGGATAGAGCAACTGCCTTCTAAGCAGTAGGTCGAGGGTTCGAATCCCCCAAGGCGCGCCACTGCTTCAAAATTCCATATGGTGAGTGTAGCTCAGTTGGTTAGAGCGCCAGGTTGTGGCCCTGGAGGCCGTGGGTTCGAGTCCCATCACCCACCCCATATCAAAAAAGCACTTCTTCGGAAGTGCTTTTTTGCATAATACGCAAAATCTTCTTTTTTCTCTTGACAAACCCGGTATCCGAGAGTATACTTGTATGTAAAGTATGAAAAGTTATACTTGGAGGAAACGATGAACGAAAAATTTATGGCGACCATCAAGATCGGCTCAAAAGGGCAGTTGGTCATCCCCAAAGAAGTGCGGGAGATGTTCGGCATTGCGCCCGGAGACACGGTGTTACTGATGGCGGACAAGGAAAAAGGCATTGCCATTGTGAATTATGCGGCCTATCGTGATCTGGCCGACGTGGTGCTGGGCGGCGGCAAAAAAGCCACGGCCGGAAAGGACGAAGTATGACAGACGCGCTGGTCATCCGGGGGCTTTGCAAGCAATATCCCAAATTTTATCTGAATCATGTCACCTTTTCAGTGCCGGCCGGTACGGTAATGGGCTTTGTGGGCAGGAACGGCGCGGGAAAATCCACCACGCTGAAGTCTTTGATGAATCTGGTGCACCCGGACGAGGGGGAAATTCTCTTTTTCGGAGAGCCTTTCAAAGGTAACGAGGCCACCATCAAGGAACGCGTGGGCTATGCGCTGGGAGAGGTCAATTTCTTTCCCCGCCGCCGCATCCGGGATGTGGCCGAGGTGAGCAAGCGGTTTTATACTCATTTTGACGAAGCGGCTTTTACCCACTATCTTTCGCTTTTCAAACTGACGCCGGACAAAAAAATCAACGAGCTTTCCGCCGGAATGAAAGTAAAACTGAATCTGGCCATGGCGCTGTCGCACCATGCGGATCTGCTTTTACTGGATGAGCCGACCAGCGGTCTTGACCCGGTTTCCAGAGACGAGCTCCTGGAGGTCTTTCTCGCGCTGGCGGACGAAGGCATCTCCATTCTGTTTTCCACGCACATCACCGAAGATATCGAAAAGTGCGCCTCTTATCTGACCTATATCAAGGAGGGGCAGATTCGCTTTACCGGAAAAACGGCGGATTTTACCCACGCCTATCGGATCCTGACCCTGCCGGAAAACCGGCCGGAACTGCGGGAGTCGGCGCTGGGCATTTGCCGCAACCGGGAAGGTCAGACAGGGCTTTTCCCCGCGGCCTTTGCCGAAGGGCACCCGGAACTTGCCTTCCGGATCCCCGAATTGCAGGAAACCATGGTTCATCTGGAGAAAGGAGTATCCGACAATGAAAGCTTTGCTTTATAAAGAATTCCGGCTCTTTGTCGGTAAAATCAATTATTTCTTTATGGCCTTCCCGCTTATGATCTTCATTCCCGGCGGCTATCCGATTCTTTTTTCCGCATTCTTCGTCTGCATGGGCATTTTCACCGCGTTTCAACTGGCACGCGAGGCCAACGACACGCTCTTCTCGGTGCTGTTGCCCATCCGGAAAGCAGACGCCGTCCGTGCGCGCTATCTCTCCTGCGCGATACTGGAGCTTTCCGCCTTCCTGCTTTCCGCGATTTTTGTGGCCTTGCGCGTTACGGTCCTCGCCAAGGTCGGTCCCTATACGATGGCACCGGCGCTGATGCCCGGCAATCTTGCGTTTCTCGGCTATCTGCTTCTTGCCTTCTCACTCTTCAACGGTGCGTTCATCCGGGGCTTTTACCGGACGGGATATGCTTATGCAAAGCCCTATATCCTCTTTGTCGTTTGGTTCTGCGTGCTGGCAATCGCGGCCGAGGTCATCTGGCACATTCCGGGACTTTCTTTTCTTGCCGGTGTGAGCGGAGGGGACCTGCTGCGTCAGTTGCCGCTTTTCCTTTTCGGAGCGCTTTGCTATGTGCTGGTCACGTTGCTTTCCTGCCGTGCGGCCATGAGCACTTTTGAAAAAATTGACCTTTGAAAAAAGCTGCCGCAAAAAGCGGCAGCTTTTTTACTTTTTGCGTTCACGCGCCAGTTCGCAGATCCTTTCGCAGAGCTTTGGAAAGGAAATTCCGGCGGTTTTCGCCGCCAGCGGGAACAGGCTGGTATCTGTCATCCCCGGCAGGGTGTTGACCTCCAGGAAGCGCGGATTTCCGGCCGAGTCGTCTTTAAAATCAAACCGTGAAAAATCGCGCAACGCAAAAGCGGTAAACAAAGAAAGCGAAAGGACAGAAAGCCGCTCCGCCTTGGAGACATCGATAGGTGCGGGACAAATTTCGCGCGTAGCGCCCTTTTGATATTTGTGACGGTAATCATACCACCCGCGAAGCGGACAGATCTCCACGATTGGCAAAGCGCGCCCGTCAAGCACCGCCACGGTATATTCCCGGCCCGGCAGACATTCCTCCAGTAGCACCGCTTCCCGCGGAGGCGGCGGCAAAAGCGCTTCCTCCCGGATAAACTGAAACCCGATGCTGGAACCCCCCGAAACGGGTTTGATAATTGCGGGAAAAGGTACCCTTGGCCGCGGGACGGCCTCTTGCCAGATCCCGCCGATTGGGACAGGAACGCCCCGCTCCCGCGCCACGCAAAGCGCGCGATTCTTATCCATGGCCAACGCGGCGGCGTGCGCGCCTGACCCGGTATAATGAAAAATGCCGGCGTCCTCCAACCGGGCCTGCAAGCGGCCGTCTTCTCCGTCTCCGCCGTGGAGCGCCAGAAAAACGGCATCTGCCTCCCGCAACCGCAAAAGGAAGGAACCGGGCAGGGATCCGGCACGGTAATCAAAGGCCCTGACGGTATGCCCCAGCGTACGCAAGGCGGCGCCAACGCGGGCTCCTGACCGAAGCGAAACTTCTCTCTCCGGGCTGTCTCCCCCGTAAAGCACAGTGATATTCAAAAGGCACCACCTCCGCTATCATCCTATGCCGGATTGTGTTTTGATATGCGCAGGGTGGCGAAGCAATAGCGCCCAAGATCTCCGTTATTTCCGCCGCAGACAGACAACGCGGTCATTCCCGGAAAGATCTTTCCGGACTTCTGCAAAAAAGCCGACACGCTCCCCCAGAGCGCGCACCTCTGCCGCCTCATCCCATCCGATCTCAAAAAAAATCATACCGCGCGGAGAAAGCAGCGAAAGCCAGGAGGAAAGAATGGCCCGATAGAAATCAAGGCCGTCCTCTCCGCCGCAAAGCGCGGCCGAAGGCTCACTTTTGACCTCCGGCGAAAGCGCCGCCATTTCCCCGGACCGGATATAAGGCGGATTGGAAAGAATGGCATCAAACGGTGCGGCCGGGCAGACAGAAGCCGGCGGTCCTTTCAGAACATCGGCCTGAAGAAACGAAACCCGCGACAGAACGCCGTTTTTTTCCGCATTCCGTGTGGCCAGTGCCAGCGTATCTTCAAAAAGATCCACCGCCACGGCCGTGGTATCCGGCCTGGAGGCCAATGTAGAAACGGCCACGCATCCGCTCCCGGTACACAGATCCAGAAACCGGGCGCCGGGCGGCAATTCGCCCACAGCCGCCTCGACCAATGTTTCGGTGTCGCTGCGCGGCACCAGGCACGAAGGATTGACTTCATAGGTCTCGCGCCAGAATCCCCATTCCCCCAAAATATACTGAAGCGGATAATGGCTCGCCCGCAACGCCACTTTCTCCGGTAGTTCTGCCGGAGAAAAGCGTTCCGAAAGCATTCTTGCCTCACCCGCGGCATTTTCAATCCCCGCCTCTTCCAATCTTTTTTTGATTTGCGACAGAGTCATTTTTAAAGTCCTTTCATATTCTTTTAAAGAGGGCTTGCATTTAAAGAAAAACTGTGTTAAAATGAAAACAGCCAGGAGCCAAAACCCGTTTCCGGCTTGAAATCCAAAGGAGAAAATAGTATGGAACACAATGAAAACAAAACCAATTACGGCAAGATCATCGCCGTTACATTGGCCATCGTTGCCGCCGCGTCCGCGATTTCGATCCTCATTTATCAGCTTGTGCGCCGCTTCATGACTTTCGTGAAGGCTTTTAAAAACGAGATCCCCGAAGAGGATCCTACCGGCTTTGACGAGCTGGAAGAAGAGATGGAAAACGCCGAACCCGAAGGAAAAGACGAGGAAGAAAAGGACGAAGACGAGAAGGAAGAAGAATAATTTTCTTTCGTTTTCCCACACAGGCCATCTTGCCATCCCGGCGGATGGCCTTTTTCACACAGAAAGGAGTGATCAAGATGTCGGATTTTTCCGAAATCAGACCAGCCGCATTTGACGGCGCTTTTGGGAAGATCGGGGAGCAATGGATGCTCATCTCGGTACGCGGGAAAGACGAAAAAGGCCGTGTGGCAGACAACACGATGACCGCCAGTTGGGGAGGTCTGGGCGTGCTGTGGAACTTCCCGGTGGTTTTCTGTTTTGTCCGGAAAAGCCGCTATACCCTGCCGCTCATGAAGAGCGCTCCCGGTTTTTCGCTTTCATTCCTGCCGGAGGCCTACCGGGACAGCCTGCGCCTTTGCGGGCGGATCTCCGGGCGGGACACGGACAAATTTGCCGCGGCCGAACTGACCAAAAAAGAAGAAAACGACATTCCCTATATAGAAGAAGCCGATGAAGTGGTGTTTTGCCAGAAACTATATGAGGGACATCTTGAAAAAGAAGGATTTTGCCTGCCGGAATTACTGAAAAATTATCCGGGAGACGATTTTCACGACATTTTTGTCGGCCGGATTACAAAAGTCCTGAAAAGGAACGATCTTCTTTGAGTTTCTTCTCACTGCGAAAAAGGGCTGTCGCTTTTGCGACAGCCCTTTTTTTGGTTCAACTCTTTAATCCGATCAGGCGGTCGGGTTCAGAGCCTTGATAAACTCAGCCAAGTTGTTCTGAGCGCTTTCGTAGTGAGCGGAGTAGGTGGAAGTCCAGTCGGCGTTACTTTCAGCCGCGGAAATCACACTGCCGTCCATTGACACATTGGCCAGAGCCGCATCCAGAATACGGCCAAGGTCGAACACGATACCGGCACGAACATATTCGCACATATCGGTTTCGTCCTGCGTTTCGGAATACTTCAGCTGCATGTTGAGTTCGAACACGATCGGGGTGGTCTTGCGGTAACCTTCGCTGGCCCAGCACTCCAGAATGGCCGTGAACATGGACAGCGTCTGTTCCTTATCGCCGCGCTGATCGAAATCGGAGAACACGGTGTAAATGGTAAATGCATTACCGATGACGGAGTAGTAGCTGGGCTGCGTCTCGTCATACTTCGGGCAAGGCAGAATACCGTAGTGAGCAACGGTATCGGTACCGATGAGGTAATCCTCGGCCAGTTCCAGATACTGCAGAATGAAGAGCGCGTTACCGTTGATAAAGGGCTTTGCGTAGTAGTCTTCATCGGTGCGGTTGTAGACCGTGCCGGTGCTCATCCAGGTGCCGAGTCTCTGAACCAGAGAAGCGGTACGGGCGGAGGTATAGTCGTTGGAAATCTTCAGCACTTCGGTATCGTCATGCACCAGCATACGCAGGCCGGCAGAACCGTAAAGTGCCGTTTCGCACCAGCTAACGGAGACAAAGCCGTAACGGTCGTTGATGGACTCGGTGCCGTTCCGGTCAAGGTCTTCGTAGAAGCCCGAGGACATGGAAATCAGTTTGTCGATCGTCCAGGTGCCCTCACGGACATATTTGTAAAGCAACTTGGTGCCGTTTTCAACGCCTTCGTTCTGCGCCTCTTCTTCAAACTGCTCGTCAACCAGCTGCTTGTTGAAGTAGATGGCGTGGACTTCGTCGATAACCGTGATGGAAATATCGCCGGACAGGAAGTACACGGATTTACCGATCATCATGTAATCCGTCAGGTGATCCGGCCACCAGGGTTTTTCAAGATCGATGTAGTTGTCAGCCTTCACCGTGGACAGATCATAGCACAGGTTCTTGGTCACCATCGTGCCGGCCGTACGGGAATAAGTACCGATGATATCGTAGTCATGCAGACCGCTGTTCATCGCGTCTTCCACCGTTTTGACAAAGCCGGCACGGTTGTCCGCGTTACCGCTTACGCTGGAGAACTTGAGCGAAACGCCCAGACGCTGCTGAATGGCAAGGTTCCGGTTGTAAATGGCAGACAGACGGGAGACATCGGTTTCTTCGGAGTACTCAAACTCAGGCTTTTCCACATCGGCCCAGTAAAGAACCTTGATGCGTTCGCCACGATAATTGAGATCATCCGGCAGGTCATCCATCAGTTTGCCCATCGAATCGTATCTCTTGCCGTCCTCGCCAATGTGCGTGCCGCCGTCAGAGCCGCCACCCTTGGGACCATCGTCTTTGGGTTTGCATGCGGCAAAGCAGCATACGCAGAAGAGGCAAGCCAACAGCAACGCCAGAATTCGGATGAAATTCTTCATAATGCAGTTTGCTCCCGCCAAGCTGATCTTGACAGGAACGGCCTCCTTTAAAAATTTTCGGGGAACTCCCCATGTTGCCCTTAAATTATAGCAAGAAAACAGCGCTGTGTCAAGCGGATTTTGAAAAAACCCACAAATTTAATGATATTGGCAAATTTATCTTCGTTTGTTCCGACCAAAAAAGAAAATTTTTAATTGAAAAAGCACAAAATGTTTTTCTTTTGTGAACTCTTTTTGAATGATTGTTAACATTTGGAAACGGCAATCTTCAGGGGAAAGCGCCCAGAAGATCGCCGTTCCGCACTCAGACCAGCCTTACCCGATACAGCCGGAACCATTCGTCCAACTGACAAAGCCACGCCAGCAACTGCGGCCGCGCCATCAACTGCCCGAACCAGGTCTCATCCTCCCCGGAAAGCAGCGCCGCCAACCGCGGACGGTTGATCGCGCCCGACAAAAAGCTGTCCGGCAAAGAAAGCCGCCGGGCCAGTTCCCCGCGCACCCGTTTTTCATACTCCGGATTGTGCGTTTTGGGATAAGGACTTTTTTTGCGCCAAAGCACCCGGTCCGGCAGCGCGCCGGTCATGGCCCGGCGCAAAAGCGCCTTTTCCACGCCGCCCTCAAATTTGATTTCCCACGGCACATTGAACACATACTCCAAGATCCGATGGTCGGCAAACGGCACACGCACTTCCAGTGCCGAATACATACTCATCCGGTCTTTGCGGGAAAGGAGACTGGCCATGAAATAACGGGTGGACAGAAAAGTGGCCTCCCGCGAGACGCGCATACTTTCGCTGTCCTCGGGAAGTCCCGGGCAGGCCGAGCGGCTTTCCCGGCACACCTCCCGCAGGTAAGAAAGCCCCTCCCGGCTTTTCACCAGCGCGTCGTCAAAAAGCGAGATCCGCACGCCGGGATCATGCAGCCACGGGAAAAATTCGCGCCGGAGCATTTCGGGCCGGTAAAACCACGGATAACCGCCGAAAATTTCATCCGAACATTCGCCGGACAGCACCACCGTGTGTCTTTTCCTGATTTCGGAGCAATAATACAGTAAAGAAGAATCGATATCGGCCTGCCCCGGCAGATCCCGCGCCGCCACCGCCGGGAAAAGAGAGGCCGCCACCGCTTCTGTCGGGGCGGTCAGTACCGTGTGATCGGTCCCGAGTTCTGCCGCCAACGCCCCGGCAAAATCCTCATCCCCCTGCGGCTGGAAAAGTGAAGCGTGGAAATTCTCACGGTTTCCTTCATATTCAAACGAATAAGTGGAAAGCCCCTCTCCCCCTTCCCGGCGAGCCTGCAGCGCCAGCGCCGTGATGGCGGAAGAATCCAGTCCGCCGGAAAGCAACACCGCCAGGGGCACATCCGAGGACAGCTGCCGGCGCACCGCGTCATCAAGCAGTTCCCGCACCTTGTGCGCGGCGGTCTTTGCGTCATCGTGGCAGGGCCTTGCCTCCAGCTTCCAATAAGCCCATTCGATAAATCCTTTCCGCGTGATGCTGCCGCAATATCCGGGCAGCAGCTCCCGCACATGGCGGAAAACACCGCTGCCCGGCAGCGTCACCGGCGTGAGATACAGCAGTTGCCAAAGTCCCTCCCGATCCACCTCCGGCGGAATCTCGGGGTGAGCCAGCAGCCCTTTGACCTCCGAAGCGAAATAAAACCCCGTCCCGACCGTGGCAAAAAAGAAGGGCTTGACGCCCAGACGGTCCCGCGCGACAAACACTTTTTCCGCCCGTTCGTCGTAAATGGCAAAAGCGAAAATGCCGTTGAGCATCCCGGGACATTCCTCGCCGTGAAGAATATAGCTCCAGAGCACCGCCTCGGTATCGCACCGTGTGGTAAACACCGCGCCCTCCCGCACAAGATCCCGGCGCAACTCCCGTTGGTTATAAATCTCTCCGTTGTAAACAATGGTATAGCGGTTTTCCCGGTAGGAAACCGTCATGGGCTGGGCACCCCCGGCCGGATCCATGACGGCCAGCCGATTGTGATAAAAACCGACGCCCGATGCAAAAAATTCGCCTTTCCCGTCCGGTCCGCGCCGTTCCATGGTACGGCCGGCCGCCCGTACCGTCTCGGCGTTTACCCGATAGGGATTTAAAAAATTGACGCATCCGTTAATCGAACACATAAAATCTCACCTCACTCAATAAAGACTATGAGCAAGCAGGAGCGCCGGTGCATATTCTCATAATGGAAGGCCACGGCAAATGAAAGACAAACGCCGCCCGATTTCCACCGTTATGAAAAGGAGAAACGGCATGAAAGTAGTTCTGTTCAGATCCCCCGGCCTGCTGGCCCCGCTTCTGCGAAGGATCTTCCGTATTCCAAGAGGCTGAAAAAGCCGGGGCAAAGCCCCGGCTTTCTTATTTCGATCCGACAGGAGTATCACCGTGATTCAATGACAAAAAGTCCGCCGCGGCGCACTTCGATCAGCGCGCAGTTGCCGGTCATCTCGTTGCTCACCGCATATTGCTGTGCCCGGCGAAGCGTGGCACGGCGAAGCGGATATTTGCCGCCCTCGACGGTCACGCCCCGGCAGACCTCGTCCGCGCAAAGAAGCGAAAAATAGCGATAGGCACTGCGGCCCAGCAAAAGACCATCGTTGCGGATGTACCGGACGCGGTTGAAGCCGTCGTTGAAGAGCGCGCGCACGCCCCGTGCCGCCAGCGCTTCCAGCAATCCGAGATTGGAAAGCGTGTGATCCAGCCGTCCGGAAAGGCCGCCGATAAACACAATGTCATCCGCTCCCCGCGCCAGTGCCTGCGCCAACGCCAGTTGGGTGTCGGTCTCGTCCTTTTCGGCCGGCACACGGAGCACCTCGGTCTCAGGCGGAAGATGAGAGAGCAGGGCAGGCGAGACGGAATCCATATCTCCCAGCAGTAACTGCGGGGTCACGCCCAACAGCCGCGCGTTTTCATAACCGCTGTCGGCGGCAATGAGCAAAGACTCCTCCCGGGGATGCTCTGTAATGTATTCGGGGTCGATCTTCCCCCCCACATAAATGTAAGCACGCATAAAATTCAACTCCAGTTCCGGCGGTGGCGCATCTCTTCATACATAGAAAGAAATCCGGCGTGGCGGGAAGGCGCGATCTCTCCGGACCGCACGGCCGAAAGAACGGCGCAGCCTTCTTCTTTGGTATGTGTACATTTTTTGTAACGGCATTGCCCCAGATACGGCCTGAAATCCCGCATGGCAAAGGGCAGTTCTTCCGGCTTCAGAAAATCAAAGCGCGTAAAATCCAGCAGACTGAAGCCCGGTGTGTCCGCGAGAAATCCGTGCGGGAGCGGGTATAGCTCTACACGGCGGGTGGTGTGCCGCCCCCGCTCGATCTTCCGGCTGATCTCTCCGGTGGCCAGCGCCAGTTCCGGGTAAAGCGTGTTGAGCAGTGTGGATTTCCCCACACCGGAAGCCCCGGCAAAAGCCGAGATCCGGTCGTTTCCGGTATCCTGCGAAAGAAAATCGCGCAGCTCGTCAATGCCCTCTCCCGTGACCGAAGAAACCGAAAATACCCGGAAACCGGCCAGCCGGTAAATATCGGAGAGCTCCGCGGCGCGGGCGGTATCCAGTTCGGATTTGGTGATGACCGGGAAAGGCTCTACGCCCGCATAATCGGCAATGGTCAGCATTTTGTCCACCGTTTCGGTCACCGGCATGGGTCTGGCCGCCGAAAAGACCATAAAAATCCGGCCAAGATTGGCCATCGGCGGACGGATCAGCACGGTGGTGCGCGGCAGGATTTCTGCGATGACCGCGCCGCCGCCATCCGTTTGCGCCGTCCCGTGCTGTTTTCCCGGCAGTGCCGTTTCGTCAAAAAGCACCTGCACCCGGTCGCCGACCAGCGGCGTCAGCCCTTCATGCCGGAAGTTTCCTTTGGCACGGCAAAGGATCCGACCGCCGGAGGCGGGCGTGTCGCCGGGATCCAGCAAGACCTCATAAAGCCCGCCCAATCCCCGGCAGATCCGTCCTTTTTCACAGTATTGCATAAATGCCCCTTTTCAAAACCTCAAAAAATAAATTTAAAGATGCTCGGGAGCAGTCCCAGCGCCCAAAGCATTACGACCGTCAATATCAAAAATGTGCCGAATGCCAGCAGATTCAAAAGAAAAAGACGCCGGATTGCACTTTTCTTTTTTTCGGGTTCTCTTTTTTCCATCGTCCGCTCCTCCTTTCGGAGTTTGGACTCAGTTTTCCCCGCTTTTGGCTGTTTTATCCGTATCGGCCGCTTCCCGCCGGAGCTGTCCGCAGGCCGCGCTGATGTCACTGCCCAGTTTACGGCGCACGGTGGCCCGAACGCCGTTTTCCTCCAGCACCGCGGCAAAATGCGCGACCGCCGCCGCACCGGCCCGGTGAAATCCGGTCTCCCTGACCTCGTTGACCGGGATCAGGTTAACATGGATCGGCATGGTATCGGTCCGACTGCGAAGATTCCGGTTGAGTAAAAGCGCCAGTTCCCGCGCCTTTTCAGGCGAATCGTTCTTGCCGGCTATCAGGGTGTATTCAAAAGAAATCCGGCGACCGGTGGCGGCAAAATACCGCCGGCAGGCGGCCAGCAACGCGGCTATGTTATAGCGCCGGTTGACGGGCATGATGGAAGAACGGGTTTCATCATCTGCTGCGTGCAGGGAGATCGAAAGTGTGATCGGCAGGGAGAGCGCCGCCAGCCGGTCGATTTTATCCACCAGTCCGCAGGTGGAAAGCGAAATGTGGCGATAACCGATGTTGAGGCCGCCCTCGGCGTTGACCAGGTGCAAAAACCGCACCACCGCGTCAAAATTGTCCAGCGGCTCGCCAATACCCATCATGACCACCCCCGAAATCCGTTCCCCGCTGTCGCGCGCGGCGGCGATCACCTGCCCCAGAATCTCTCCGGCCGTCAGATTCCGCACACGGCCGCCGATGGTGGAAGCGCAGAATTTGCAACCCATCGCGCACCCGACCTGGCTGGACACACAAATAGTGGTGCCGTGTTCGTAGTGCATCAGTACGCTCTCCACGCAGTTCCCGTCCGGGAGTTCAAAAAGATATTTAACCGTGCCGTCCAGTGCCGAGACCTGTTTGCGGCGCACGGCCGGCAGGGCATATTCGGTCAGTTCCCGGAGTTTTTCTTTTGTTGCTTTTCCGATATTGGTCATTTCCTCCGGGGAGCGCCCGCGTGCCAGTTGCGAAAAGATCTGTCCGGCACGGTATTTCGGTTCTCCCGCCGCGACAAGAAGTTCCGTAAGCTCGTCCGGCAGGAGAGAAAGCAATTCTTTTTTTTCTTCCATGTCAGTCCCTCTTTCGCAGTCTGGCCACAAAAAAGCCGTCCGTGCCCTCGCGGTCGGGCGCAAGCGTATACATTCCGTCGCATTCAATCCCGCCTACGCGGAAAGGAGAAAGTGAAAAATCGGAATTCCCGGCAAGAAAAGCCGTCACCTGTTCCTCGTTTTCCTCCGGCAGAAGCGTGCAGGTGGAATAAAGAAGAAATCCGCCCGGCGCAGTCAGCGCCGCCCCCGCCCGCAGAATATCGGACTGAACCGGCAAAAGCCCGCCGATCCCGGAAAGATCTTTATAGCGGAGATCCGGTTTTTTGGCTAGCACGCCCAGACCCGAGCAGGGCACATCGCAAAGCACCCGGTCAAATGTACCGTCAATTTCCTCCCGCGCCCGCCGGGCATCCCCCGCGTGGACTTCGATGTTGGCAAGGCCCAGCCGGGCCGCCCCCGCCCGGATGAGCGACAGTTTGTTTTCGTGCAGGTCGGCGCTGTACACGCTTCCCTCTTTCATATCCATTGCTATTCCGAAGGATTTGGAGCCCGGCGCGGCGCAAAGATCCGCCGCACGGCGCGCCGTTCCGGCCTCCAGCGCGGCCACGGCGATCTGCGAGGCTTCATCCTGTACAAAACAGATCCCTTCCGAAAGCAACGCGGAAAGGTCGGCGCCTGCCGGCAGAATCACCCCGTATGGGGCGTTTGCGGTCGGCCTGGAGCCCGGCACACGGGCAAGAAAAGTCTCTCTTGAAAGTTTTTGGGTGTTGACCCGAACCGTAATCTCCGGCTTTTTTTCAAAAGCTTCCAGCAGCGAATGGGTGCGGGAAGCCCCGAAACGGGTCAGAAAAAGCGCGGCCAGTTCGCGCGTCACCGAAAAGCGCACCGAAAGATAACCGACCGGATCTTTTCCCTCGTCCGGCAGGGGAACGGCTTTTTGGTTCCGCAAGAACTGCCGGAGCAACGCATTGACAAATCCGGCGCTCCGGCGCGGCGCGGCCGAAACCGCCTCATTGACCGCCGCGCTGTCCGGGATCCGGTCAAAATAAAGCAACTGGGCAAGCGCCAGCCGCAGGATCATCCGCACCTGGGCCTCAATGGCGGAAGGCGGCAGTGAAGAAAGGCTGTCAACAACGGCGTCCAGCGTGATCTTATGCTCGATCACGCTGTAAAAAAGCGCGGTAAAAAGAGCGCGGTCGGCAGAAGAAAGCGCGCTGCCCTCCCGCTCCAGCGCCGTGGAAAGCGTAAGATTGGCATACTGTCCCGCGCCCTCAAAACGAAGCAGCGCCGAAAGCGCCAGCGCACGGGCAGGTGTGGTCATCTGCGCCTCCGGGAAGAAGAGGAAGCGGCAATGACCAGCAAGCGAAGCAGGGAAAGGAGCCCGACGGCCAACGAAGCCACATAGGTAAGCGCCGCGGCCGAAAGAACCCGGCGCGCACCGCGCAGTTCTTCCCCATCCAGCAAACCGCTCCCCGAAAGGCACCGGAGCGCGCGACGGCTGGCGTTGAATTCCACCGGGAGCGTCACCAACTGGAAGAACACCGACAGCGAGAACGCAATGATGCCGGCCAGCATAAACCAGTCGCCTACCGTAGAAAGTCCCGAAAGGATAAGTCCGATGATGAACAGCGGCGAGGCCAGGCGCGAACCGAAATTCGTCACCGGGACCAGCGCCATGCGGAAAGTAAGCGGCACATATCCCCGGGCGTGCTGAATGGCGTGCCCGGCCTCATGCGCGGCCACCCCCACAGCGGCCACACTGGAAGAAGCAAAGCTGGATTCTGACAGCCGCAATACGCGGTCGCGGGGGTCATAATGGTCGGTCAACTGCCCCTGAATCGGTTCAATCCGAACATCATAAAGACCGTTTTCATCCAGAATCCGGCGCGCGGCATCAGCGCCGGTCATCCCGTTTTTCGCAGGCACACGGGAAAAGGAAGAAAAGGTCATCTTGACCCGCAGCTGCGCCCAGAGCGCCAGCAGAATTCCGGGAATAACAATCAGGATGGTGAAATCTCCCCAAAAAAGATTAAAAAGCATGAAAACTCCTTTCCGATCAGGTGAGCAGGTCGCCCACCGAAAGTTTCCGGCCGCGGATATAATCGGCGGCATTCATACGGCTTTTCCCTTCCGGAATGAGCGAACAAAGGGCAACGCTCCCCTCCCCACAGGCAACAAGGATCTCGCCGTCCAACGACAAAACCTCACCGGGGCGTCCCTTCACGCCGTGCGCTTCCCGCACCCGGCTTTCGGTCACTTTCAGCAATTTGCCGTCCGGTGTATGCGTAAAGGAAAGCGGAAAGGGCGAAAGGGCCCGCACCCGGTTGTGAACGGCGGCGGCCGGTGCGGAAAAATCCAGTTCACAGTCGGTTTTTTCGATTTTGGCGGCGTGGGAAACGCCTTCCTCCGGCTGTTTTTGCGGCTTCAATGTGCCTGCACGCAGTGCGGCCAGCGTCCGGAGCAGCGTTTGGGCGCCCGCCTCGGCCAGCGCATCGTGAAGCGTTTCAAAATTATCGTTTTCGCCGATCGGAACCTCCGAGCGCAGAAGCATATCGCCGGTATCCACACCGTCGTCCATCCGCATGGTGGTCACGCCGGTCTTTTCGCACCCGTCCAGCAACGCGCGCTGGATTGGCGCCGCGCCACGGTAGGCCGGTAGCAGTGAGCCGTGCACATTGATACAACCGTAACGCGGGAACGAAAGCACAAAGGGCGGCAGGATCTTGCCGTAAGCCACCACGATAATAAGGTCGGGAGCCAGTTGTTCCAATGTTTCGTCAAAAGAACCGTCCCGCAGGGTCTTGGGCTGAAAAACCGGAATACCCTGTTCTTCGGCATATACCTTCACCGGCGGCGGCGTCAACACATAGCCTCTGCCCTTGGGTTTGTCGGTCTGCGTCACCACGCCCACCACATTTTCTCCCGCCTGGCAAAGCGCGCGGAGCGAGCAAAGCGCAAAATCGGGCGTACCCATAAAAAGGATGCGCATGGTCAGCCCTCCTCATCCAGCATCCGGAGGGCGTGATCAATGTAAAGCTTGCCGTCCAGATGATCGATTTCATGACAGAACGCGCGCGCCAGCAGATCCGATCCGCTGATCTCAAAAGTTTCGCCCTTCCGGTTCAGCGCCCGCACCGTCACGTGGGCGGGACGAAGCGTGATACCGGCGCGGCCGGGGATTGAAAGACAGCCTTCCCGCTCGCGCTGTTCGCCGGCCGTGGCAATGATCTTGGGGTTGATGAGCTCAATCACCTTTCCCTCTTCCACTTCAATCACCACCAAGCGCCGGAGCACGCCCACCTGCGGAGCGGCCAGACCGCAACCGTCCGCGGCGCGCATGGTTTCGGTCATATCATCCAGCAATGTCAGGATCCGGGGAGTGATTGCCTCGACCGGACGGCACTTTTTGCGTAAGATCTCATCTCCCAGATGACGGATTTTCAGTTTTGCCATAATATATTCCTCTTTCTTACAGATTGGAGGGGTTAAAATCCACCGAAAGCAGCGGATCACCCGGTCTTGCGCGCGAAAAATCATTCAGAATGCCCGAAAAAAGCGCCCGCGCGCGGCGGTTGAGCACACACTTAATCACAATCCGGAGACGGTATTTCCCCTGTGCACGATAAACCGGCGCCTCAAAAGGGCCGTAGGTCACATTTTTGACATCCGGATACTCCATTTCAAAACGGCGGTAAAGCTCCTTGTTCAGTTTCTGCGTGAAATCAAACAGCGTCTTTTCGTTGCCGTGCGAAACGGTCAGCAGTACAATATCGCAAAAGGGCGGAAAAGCCAACAGCCGCCGGAGCCGGATCTCCCGGTGATAAAATGCGGGGTAATCCTGCGCGCAGGCCAGTCTGATCACTTCGCTGTCCGGGTTGGAGGTCTGAATGACCGCCTCGCCCGCTTCTCCGGCTCTGCCTGCCCGGCCGATGACCTGCGTGAGCATCGAAAAAGTGCGTTCGGCCGCCCGGTAATCGTCCAGATAAAGCGAAGCATCAGCCAGCAGAACGCCCACCAGCGTAACATGAGGGAAATCGTGTCCCTTGGTCACCATCTGCGTGCCGAGCAGCACATCGGCCTCCCGGCGGCGGAAACGCCCCAGCAGTTCGTCATAGGAAAAACGGGTCCCGGTCGTATCGGTATCCATCCGGAGCACGGTCCTATCGGGCAACAGCGCCGAAAGCTCTTCTTCTACCCGCTGCGTACCGTAGCCGACCCGCGAAAGATGCTCCGACCCGCAGGAAGGGCATTTCGTGGGGAGCGGCATCCGACGGCCGCAGAAATGGCAGACCAGAAAACCCTCTTTATAAGTGCCGGGTTTGGTATGATAGGTCAGCGCCACACTGCAGTCCGGGCAACAGAGCGCCTTTCCGCAACCGCGGCAGGAGACCGCATGATTATATCCGCGCCGGTTGAGAAACAGCACGGCCTGATGCTTTTCCCGGACAGTCCGGCACAGCGCTTCCCGAAGTACCGAACCGATGGGCATGACCGCGCCGCCGTCCGGTTCTTCACGCATATCCGCCACGCGCACCTGCGGTAGCGCCGCGCCCGAAAAACGGTTTTTCAGGGTCAGCAGCGTATACCTGCCGTCCAACGCCCGTTTGTAACTTTCCAGGCTCGGCGTGGCCGAACAAAGAAGCATCAGCGCATGATGAGCGGCGCAACGGTAGCGCGCCACATCCCGCGCGTGATATTTGGGATCCATATCGGATTTATAGGTGTGTTCATGCTCTTCGTCCAGCACAATGAGCCCCAGATTTTTCACCGGTGCGAACACCGCGCTGCGCGTGCCCACCACCACATCGGCCAACCCCTCTTTCACCCGGCGGTAGGTGTCAAACCGTTCACCGGCCGACAGCGCCGAATGCATCACTGCCACCCGTGCGCCGTATCTTCCCGAAAAGATCGAAAGCGTCTGCGGCGTCAGGGCGATTTCCGGAAGCAAAACGATAACGCCCCGCCCCTTTTTCAGCATTTCGTCAATGACCCGGAGCATCACCGGCGTTTTTCCGCTTCCGGTCACGCCGTGAAGCAGGACGCCGTGCCCCTCACCGTCATCGGCAAGGCGACAAATCTCCTCAAAAACCGCCGATTGCTCCCCGTTCAGTTCAAAATCCTGTGCCGGTCCGGCCTCGGTCATCGTCCGGTCGGCGTATGGGTCGCGGAAAAGCACGGTTTCTTCTTTCCGGAGCAACCCTTTTCCGCAAAGCGCCTCGGCCACAGCTATCTCAAACCCTGCCTCGCGCAGGGCGCTGTCCTCTTTGGGTTCTTCCCCGATAAAATCAAGAAGCGCCCGCTGGCGCGCGCCCAGCCGCGGCAACTCTCCCGCAACCGGCAGGCGCGAATAGACCCGCTTTTTTTGCTCCTTCATGGGATTGCCGAGCACCTCAATGCGAGCAATCAGTCCCCGGCGGCAGAGTTTTTCGGCCAACGCGGAATAGTCCGCGCCGAACCGGGATCTGAGCGAGAACTCGCTACATTCTCCGTGTTCGCTGACATATTGACAAAAAAACAGCTCGTCACTGCTCATCGTCAGCACGGACGGCAACGCTTTTTCAGTGCGCATATAGAGATAGCGGAAAGCCGAAAGCGCACCGGCCGGGATCATGGCGCGCACCGCCTCGCCCGCGGTGCAAAGCGTATGCTCGCAAAGATATTCCACCAGGCCCAACCGCTCGCCGTCCAGCGCCGCCGCACCCGGCAACGCCGTAAGGATCGGCTTGATTTCCTCATGATCCGCGTGCGGTGCCACCACCGTCACCAAGCCGATACGCGGACGGTTTCCGCCCCCGAACGGAACGGTAACAAAAGAACCCGGGGAAACGGCCGACGCCAGTTCCCCCGGAATGAAATAGTCATAAGGTCGGTCAAGAAACCGGGGGGCATCTAAAATCCGAACCTTCGCATAGGATTCCCGCAAAAGCAAGAAAATCCCCCCTTTCCAAGCGACTCAGTCCTCCGGCAAAGGCGCCGCTTCCTCGGCCGGTTCGGGGGCCTCCGGCCCGTCCACGATCACATATTTGCCGGCCTTGATACCGTCAATGGCGTTTTTGACCGCTTTTTTGTCGGCCAGATCGGGATCAATATAGGAGGCGATGGTCCCGCCCTCTTTGCTGCCGGTCAGAATATTTTCGGCCTCCGTGCGCTGATGCACATATTCGTCTGTCACCAGCCGCGCGCACTTTGCGGTGGCAATCGCCAGCTGATAGCGGTTGAATTTGCCCTTGGTCAGTTCGTCAATCGTAGGATAAAGCATTCTTTTTTCTCCTTCTCGGCTTACGCCTGCTTGTTATCAAAATAATCGGCCACAATGTCCGGATGACGCCGGACCGCACAACGCTCGGCCTTTACAATGGCATCAATCTGCCCGGCGGCTTCTTTGATTTGCCCCTCTTTATTATAGACCACATAATCGTACCGGGTCACGCACGGCAACTCGTTCCGGGTCTGCGCCAGACGCGCCGCAATCTTTTCCTCGGTCTCGGTTCCCCTGCCCCGGAGCCTTGCTTCCTGCACGGTAAAGGAAGGGGGAAGCAACATAATGAGCACTGCGTCCGGAAATTTTTCCTTTACATGACCGGCACCCTCCACCTCGATCTCAAGGATCAGATTCCGTCCGGTGGAAAGCACCGCCTCGGCTTCTTTTCTCGGCGTGCCGTAGTAGTTGCCGCAGTATTCGGTATACTCCAGCATATCGCCCGAATCAATGCGCTCGCAAAAAGCCTCCCGCGAGAGAAAATGATAATTGACGCCGTCCCGCTCTCCCGGCCTTGGCGCACGGGTCGTGGCGGAAACCGAAAAGCGGTACGCATCATCCCGGAGCAACTCGGAAAGCACGGTTCCCTTTCCGCTCCCGGCCGGCCCGGAAACCACCACCAAAAGGCCTTTTTCAGCGCATTTGTCGCTCATTCTGCGTCCTCCGCGTCGTCCTCTTCTTCATCCAGAAGATCGTTGTCCAGACGGTTGGCAATCGTCTCGGCCTGAATGGCGGAAAGGATCACATGTTCGCTGTCGGTCACGATCACGGCACGGGTGCGCCGTCCGCAGGTCACATCAATCGTCCGGCCCGCGTCCTTGGCATCCTGAACCAGTCGCTTGATCGGTGCCGATTCCGGGCTGACCAGCGCGACAATGCGGTCCGCCGCCATCATGTTGCCAAAGCCGATATTGATGAACTTCATAAAAAACTTCTCCTTGCCCGCCGGGAAACCCGGTGCCGGTAAATATACAAATACTATTATAATACTGTTTTTCCGATTTGTCAATCATTTTTTGCACGGCCGCGGCGGGTTTCCGGCAAAGTCAGGCGGGCAATCTGTATTTCCGGTAACCGAAAAAGTGATAATACAGCGTAATGCAAAGACAGCACAGCATCCAGCCGGTCGGATAACCCAGCGCCATGGGCAGAAGATCGTTGGAAATGTAATGGGACATAATGAAAAGGTACAGCTGGCGGAATCCCACAAAACAGCACAGCATAATCATCATCGGCGCGGTGCTGTCCCCCGAACCGCGCAACGCGCCCGCCAGAATCTGGTTGACGCAACAACACACATAAAAGGGGGTCAGCACCCGCAGGAGAAGCGAGGCGTTGGCTACAATGGCAGGGTCTCCGTTGAAAAGTTTCGAAAGTGAAGGCGCGGCCAGTTCCATCAGTATAATCAGCACTCCGGTAATGGAAAGTGCGCATAAAAGCCCCACACGGGTGCCTTTTTTCGCCCTTTTGATGTCCCGCACCCCGCAGTTCTGCCCCACAAAAGTGGTAACTGCCATCGACAGCGACTGCATGGGCAGAAAAATCAGCTGATCCAACTTGGTGTAAGTGGTCCATCCACCCAGATTTTCGGTCTGCGAGCCGTTGACATGAGCGATATAGGATTGCACAAACACATTGGAAAAAGCCGTGAGCGCCAACTGAATGGCACTGGGAATGCCAATCACCAGAATCCGCCGGAGCATATCGCCGTGCAGCCGGAGTTTTTTGGGCGAAAACCGCACCGCAGAACGGGTGGTAAGCAGAGTCAGAAGCGTAAGAAGCGCCGAAAGCGTCTGCGCAATCACGGTGGCCCATGCCACACCGGCCACCCCCATGTCAAAGACAAAAACGAACAGCAGATCCAGCCCGGTGTTGGTCACGGCCGCCGCAACCAGAAAATAAAAGGGACGCGCAGAGTCGCCGATGGCCCGCAGAATTCCCGCGCCCATATTGTAAAACATCATGCTGAAAAGGCCGTAAAAATATATGGTAAGATAGCGCCGCGCAAAAGGATAGACCTCGCCGCTCTCGCCTTCGGTCTGCAGCATCAGATGGAGCACCCGCGGCGTCGCCAGCACGCCCAGCGCTGTAAAAACGGCCCCCAGTATCAGGGTCAGCAAAAGGGCCGTATGAACGGTTTTTTCCACTTTTTCGCGGTCCTTTGCGCCAAAGTACTGCGAAATCACCACGCCGGCGCCGGTGGCCAGCCCCGAAAAAAGCCCGATGAGGATGTTGACAATCGGCCCGACGCTGCCCACCGCCGCATAGGCGCCGTTTTCGCCGGTCTGCCCGATGACCCAGGTGTCCGCCATATTATAAAGCTGCTGAAAGAAATTGCCCAGAAGAAGCGGAAACGCAAATTTAAGAAGATTGGAGACAATGCCGCCCTGCGTCATGTCCATGTCGCGTCGGCCGAAAAACCCGTGTGCCCTTTTTTCCATCTCTCCACCTCTTCCCTTGTAAAAGTCAAAAAGAAAACGACAATTTTCCACCGAAAATTGTCGTTTTCTTCTGGCGCGGCATGGGGGACTCGAACCCTCGACCTACTGGTTCGTAGCCAGGCACTCTATCCAACTGAGCTAATGCCGCATGTACCCCTTCGGCGTACTTTCATATTATAAATCGGCATTTCCTTTTTGTCAAGGGGTATTTTTCAAAAAAGCAAAAATTTTAGGCCCGGGCGGAAATATTTGCAAAAACCCCTTGAAAATTCAAGCAAAATGAGATACAATAAATACATATTGGTCTGTTTGGCGGCAAAGCCGCGCTTTCACAAATCTTTTTTCCGCTTTGGGAGGTATAAAATGGTAGTAGCAGGCGATTTCAAAAACGGTATCACCTTTGACGACGGACAAGGCAATGTCCTACAGGTGGTGGAGTTCCAGCATGTCAAGCCCGGCAAAGGCGCGGCCTTCGTCCGCACCAAACTGAAGAATGTCATCACCGGCGCGGTGATTGAAAAAACCTTCAACCCCACCGATAAGTTTGAAAACGCTTATATCGAGCGTAAGGAAATGCAGTATTCCTACAAGGACGGCGACCTTTACTACTTTATGGATATGGAAACCTTTGATATGCTGCCCCTGAACAGCGACAAACTGCCTGACAGCTTCAAGTTTGTCAAGGAAGAGATGATGTGCAAAATCATTTCCTACAAGGGTAATGTTTTCGGTGTGGAGCCGCCCACATTCGTGGAGCTGGCCGTGGCCAAGACCGATCCCGGCTTTGCCGGCAACACGGCCACCAACACCCTCAAGCCCGCCACGCTGGAGACCGGCGCAGAGATTAAAGTGCCGCTCTTCATCAACGAGGGCGATGTGCTGAAGATCGACACGCGGACGGGTGAATATCTGTCCCGCGCCTGAGAAAAAGAAAGGAGTACACCTCATGAAAATGAAGGAAAAATCCGCGTACCTCAAGGGCCTTGCCGATGGTCTGGAATATGACAAGACCACCAAAGAAGGCAAACTGATTGCCGCGCTCATCGATCTGGTGGACAGCATGGCCGACAAAATCGACGGCATTGACCACGACCTGGAAGAACTCAATGACTATGTTGAGGAGATCGACGAAGATCTGGGCGATGTGGAAGAAGTGCTCTGCGAAGACGATGACGAGGATGACGGGCTGTGCGACGGCGAGTGCGATGAATGCGACCGTGCCGACGAGTGCGAATATGCCGACGAGGGAGAGACCTACGAAGTGGAATGCCCCAGTTGCGGCGAAAAGATCTGCTTTGACGAAAGTGTGGATCCCTCTTCCCTGACCTGCCCTGCCTGCGGCGAGAAATTTTCCGACGCGGACGAAAAGGACAACTGATTGCAAATGATAAAAAGCCGTGCGGAAAATTCCGCACGGCTTTTTTATCGGTATAAAAGGATGCCGGCCACGCCGGAAAGAAAGATCAGCAAAATGGGAGAAATGGCCCGGCCGCGCAACCGACGGTAAAGAAAAGCCAGCAACGAAAGTGAAAGCAAAAGTCCAAGCGCTTTTGGGTCAAAGGAAAATCCGCCGGCAACCGTCGTAATACCAAAGACCAAAGAAAGAAACATTGTCACGGCGGTGGCAAGAATCAGCGCCACCACTGCCGGTCGGACACCGAGCAGTGCGGCGCGGACTCCTTTGTATCGCAAAAAGTTCCGGAGTGCGCTGGCAATCAGCATAATGATGATCAGCGAAGGAAGCACCACACCGGCCGTGGCGCAAAAAGCGCCGAAAATCCCGCCCTGCACAGAGCCGACATAAGTGGCCATGTTGATGGCCAGCGGACCCGGTGTGGATTCGGCCACGGCCACAAAGTTCAGCACCTCAGCTTCGCTCATCCAACCATGGGTCAGCACGGTCTCGCGGATCAATGCCAACATTCCATAGCCGCCGCCGAAAGAAACCGCGCCGATCTTTAAAAACTGAAGGAAAAGTTGCAGATAGATCACGGCTTTTCCTCCCTGTTTTCATCGGACGTTTCGTCCTGCTCCTCACGGCGGGGATTCTTTTTTTTGAAAAGCGACGGCAGATAAAAAGCAAAAACGCCCAGCGCCCCCGCAATCAGAATATAAAAAATTGAAGAAAACCGCACCGAAAAAAGGCTGAACAGGGTCATACAAGCAAAAACGGAAAACAGAATCACCGCATTGAAAAAGCCCGGCTTCAGGATGCGGAACAGCTTGATTCCCGCCCAAAAAACCAAAAAAACCACGCAGACCTGTATGCCTCGGAAAGCCGCCGCCACCAGCGACAACGACAAAAAGCGATCGAAAAAGAGCGAAACGGCATAGATAATGAGAAAGGAAGGCAGGCAGACGCCCAGTGTAGCCGCGAGCGAACCGGGAATACCCGCCCGCCTGAAGCCGACAAAAGTGGCGGTATTGATTGCGACAGGTCCCGGCGTGGATTCGGCAATCGCCACCATATCAATGAACTCTTCTTTCTCTATCCAGCCCTTTTTTTCCACCAACTCGCGTTCCAACAGCGGAAACATGGCATAGCCGCCGCCAAAAGTAAAAAGTCCGATTTTAAATAAAGTGGCAAAAAGTTGCCAGAGCGTTTTTGGCCTGCTCATGGAAATTTTAAAACCTCATTTCTTCTTGTCCTGGGCATTTTCTTCCTTGAAAAGCGCCAGCCTGTCATACACCCGGCCGCGTTCCCCGGCACTTTTCAGCATGGCAAACGGTCGCACCCGCCGTCCGCCGGAGAAAAGACGGCAAAGAATCCAGGCGGGAACAAGGAAAAGGAGCAATACGGGATGTTTTACAGCCGCCGGATGTTTTTCCCGGCATTTGTCCGCCACGCCGGAAAGAGCCGTTACAAATGCGCCATGCTCCCCCTTCCGGTGGAGCGTAACCACACCGCTCCCGGCGTAATCACTGCCTGCGCCGAAATTGCCGCTCTCCAGGAAATCGGCAAAAAGTGCGTCGGCCAACTCGCTTTCCGCCGCCTCCCCGAAAGGAGATATCGGCAAGCCGAGATAGCGCACCGAAAGCGTGCACATGGCCGCGGCAAAACGGAAAAGTCCCACTTCCCGGAGCACCGGCATCAGCCGGGCGGAAAGCGCCCCGTCCCATTCGCGCGCCGCAAACAGCGCAAAATCGGATACCTGCCGCAGGCCCAGCCCGCCCTCTCTCATGTGCTGTTGCATATGAAGCAGTAAAATAAGCGCCTGATGAAAAGCGTCCGGAACCGGGAAAGCGCAACCGTTCAGTTCCGCCGTCACCGCCGTATCCACCGTGTCCGAAAGCAGGGTGCGCAACCGGTTGCCCACCGCGCCCTCCGGTAAGCCGGAGGGTTCAAAGTGCAGTTCAATCTCCACCCGTCCGCGCCGATAGGAAATATGATGGCCGTTTTCTTCCCCGGAACAGACATACCCTTCCGAAAGCAGATAATCACCCACCCGCGAAACGTACTCCCGGTGCAGAAGACAGTCAATATCCCCCGCTACCCGCAGTTCGGGTGTGGGATAATACCGCGCCACCGAATCCCCCTTGAGAATCGCGGCGGGGATTTTTTCTTTTAAAAGAAATTCGCACAGTTTTGCGCGTTCCGCGCTCAGGCGTTCGTTCTGCCGGAGAAGCGAAAGCGTTTTGTTTTGCAGATCAAACAAAAGTGCCTCCGGTACGGCGTCTTCCGGAAGTTTTCCCATCCCGTCTCCCACCGTTCCGAAAACCATTTGCCGCTCGGAAAGCGTCAATACAGCCGAAAAGTCGGTTCCGGGCGGCAACTCAGGTTCCGTGCCGAAAAGTCCGGCCGACAAAAGCGAAAGAAAGGCACGCTCGGCCGACTTTTCGCTTTCCCGCTCTTCTTTCTCCCTTTCTTCCTCCAACAGCAAAAAGATCAATACCGCCGAAAACTCATAGGGGATGGGGCAGAACTCACCGGGATTGACCTGCGACATCAGGAAAAGCCCCAGATAGGAAAGCGCCAGCACGCGGGAAAGCGCGTCCCCGTTCTGCCGGCAAAGACGCACGCGGCGGTAAAAGAGGAAAGCATAAGCCAGAATCCCCGCAATCCCCAGCCCCGCCACAATCTGCGGGATCATCATATGATACCAGTTCATCGCAAATTTTTTGGGGTCATAAATGTCCACATTGCCGGTGTATCCCAGCCCCACGCCGAACACGGGATGCGAGAGAAAATCCCCCACCGCCCGCCGCAGAAGGAGCACGCGCGGCTCATCGCCTTTGATAAAACCGCCGTCAAACCGGAAAGAATAAAACCGGGCCAGAAAGCCCGCGCCCAAAAGCCCGGCCGCGCCCAAAAGCCCGACCAGCACGCCGTTTCGCACACGGTGCGCCCGGTCGCGCCGGAAAAGATAAACAAAGCAAAAGACCAGGAGCACCGTGCCCATCAGAAGGCCCCCGCGTGAGCCGGACATGAGAAGCGAAAGATAAATGAAGAGCGCGGGGAGCAACGGGAGCATCCGGCCGCTTCTTTGCGCATAGTAAAAAGGCGCGGGCAGACCCATCAACAGATAGGTGGCGTAGATATTCCGGCGGTCCACACTGATCAGCCGCAGATGGCCAAAATATTTGAGGTCATCCTGCATCCAGACCAGGCGCATAGCGTAAAAACGGAAAACAAAGAAAACCGCATACAGCGCCGAAAGATAAAGAATCAAAAGGAAAAAAGCACGGGCGTCATAATCCCGTTTTCGGGAAAGCTGAGATTTCATCAGCAGATAAAGCCCCACCATGCCAAAACCAAGCCCTGCCACATAGTAAAGCGCCGCCGGATTGAAATAGGCGGCCGCCGAAAGGCAACCCACCCCGCCCAGCGTCACGGAAAGCGAGACCGCCATCAGCGGCGCAAAGGAATCGCCCCGGCGGAACAGACCGCGGTAATAAACAAAATGGAAAATCAGCGCAAAAAGGACCGGAAAAGCCAGCGGCCAGAACCGGATAAAAACATTGAAGGAATCATAACAGTTGGAAACCAGCACCGTAAAAAAGAAGAAAGGACCGGTCGTGGCCAGAATATCGTCCGACAGCACCAGAATGACCGAAATAAGACAGATGGCGATCGCCGCGCCCGGCACTTCAAAAGAAAAAGCCGTGGCCAAAAGGAAAAGCGTAAGAAGCGAAAAAAGCCACTGCGGGGTCAGCAGAAAACGCCGCGTCAGCAAAAGCCAACGGGGTACGCGTGTGTCTGACAGCGTCATTTTTTCTTCTCCTTTCCGGTTCGTTTCATCGCCTGTTCATAAGCCGTCCGGGTCTTTTCGGCCAGCGCAAGAGGGTCAAACCGGGCAAGTACCCCGGCCGCCTTTTCCCGTCTTTGCCCCGCGTCTTTCTGCGGGTCGGAAGCCACTTTTTCCATCAGCGCGCAAAGCGCCTCCCCATCCCCGACCGGGAAATAAAGCCCGTAATCGCCCGAAACCTCCCGGTTGGTTGGAATATCCGATAACAGCAACGGCAACCCCGCGCTCATCGCCTCGGTCTGCGGAGAGCCAAAACCCTCGTAAAGACTGGGAAACACAAAAGCCGCCGCCCGGTGGTAAAGTCTTGCGCAATCCGCGCTGGAAAGATACCCCGGCAGACGGATGTCCGCGCCTTCTTCCCTTGCCAGCGCCACTTCTCTCTCAATCTCCTCATACCCGCGCCCCGGCCGTCCGGCCAGCACCAGGGAAAAAGTGCCGAAACGGGTTTTGTTTTCACGGTAAAAGCGGCGGAAAGCGCGCAGGAGCGTCACCGGATCTTTCCGGGTTTCCAACGTCCCGATAAACAGAAAGTACGAAGCGGGCAACAGCCCCGAAAGCGCCGGATCCTCAAAATTCCCCGCCGGGGTCGCAACCTGTTCGCGGTAAAGCCCGGGGTGGACCGTCACGCTTTTCCCGGCAGCCGCCGGGAAGCGGGCCGCCAGCTCCGCCCGCACAGCTTCCGATACCGTGAAGATCAGATCCGCCCGCGCCACGGCACGCCGGATCATGTGCCGGTTGTAAAAGGCATAGAGCGGCGGCAGCGTCTCCGGGTGGCAAAACGCCGTCAGATCATGCACGGTCACTGCCGAAAGCACCCCCCGCGGCAACCGGCGCGGCATGGCATAGTTGGTATAATGCACCACATCAAAAGCGGCCGCCTTTTCCCGATAGCGCCGGGAGGCAAGATAGCGCAGATAGATCAGCCGGGCGCGTTTTCTCGCGCGTTGCCCCGTCCCGAAATCCTCACGCGTCACTTCCGTATCCGGCAGAGCGGAAAGCGATGAAAAAAGCGTCTCGGTATAGCGGCCGATTCCGGTGCCGACCGACTTCTGAAGGCCGTCGTCCAGTAAAATCTTCATTTCTTCTCCTTTCCGCATTCTGTATTTACCCGTCATACGGGATCGTTTTTCAGGCTTTCAAAGGCCCGCCTCGGCAAACGCGCCGAAAATGCCGTCCCAGGAAAAATGCTTCCGGACAAACGCCGCTCCCGCAAGCCCCGCCGCACGGCAGGCGGCCGGATCGGAAAGAAGCCGCGTGGCCAGCGCCGCCATTTGTGCCGGCGTTTCTCCGACAAAGAGAAGGTTCTTTGGCGCGCCGATCCCCTCCGCGCCCACCGGATTTGTCACCACCGGCAGGCCCATGGCCATGGCCTCCAGCACTTTGGTCTTCAGACCGCTGCCATATGGGAAAGGGGCAATCGTCAGTTGCCAACGACCGGCGACCGGCGGCAGATCCGGCACCATTCCCCGAAAAAGCACTCTTTTTTCGTTGCGGAATCGCTCGGCCACCTCCGGTGGACATTTTCCGACCACTTCCAGGCGCACTTCCTTTGGCAGGAGCGGCAGGATTTCCCCGGTCAGCACCGAAAGCGCCGACAGATTGGCCGATACGCCGAGATTTCCGACAAAACCGATGAGATTTTCTTCTTTTTCGGCGTCCATGGCCGGGGCAAAATCCCTTGCTTCCACTCCCATGGGGACAGCCACCGCCCGCTTTTCACCCAACCATTCATTCAGGATATCCGCCTCGGCCTGCGAGACCAGAATCACGCTGTCAAAAAGTCGCGCCATCTTCGGTTCGGCGCACCGGAGCCGCCGGCACTCCCCGCGAAGGATCATTTTCCCCGCGCGGCCGTGGCAAAGATGCTTTTCAAGGCCGGCCCGCATCTGCAGGCCGTACCGTCCGGCCACCCCCGCCTTTCCGTCATAGGAAAGCAACTGGCGTTCATAGCGGCGGGAAAGCAGATCATCCATGTCCAGCACCCGTCGGCAGTCCCCCGGCACGGCCGAAAGATACGGCGCGGTACGGATCATGTCAAAAACCACGGCGTCATACTGCTTTTCGCGGCACAGCGAGGCGATCGCCCGGGCATTCCGGGCGCTGTAGTAAAGCGCACACTGAAAGGGCCAGCGGCGCGGCGAAAGGAACGACCGGAAAAGGAGATTCATCGCTTTGGTCCGGCGCCGGATGGGATGCGCAAAATAAATATCGGAAATAAAATCCGGCTTCCCCGCACCGTCCCGCCGATCGTCTCCTTCCGGAAAGACAAACAGATCAACCTCATAACCGTAATCCCGCGAAAGTCCCCGACAGTAATGATAAAGCGACACCTTTCGCCCGCTGTCCGGCGGGAACGGTAGACGGGTCGTCACAAAAAGCAACCGCTTAGGCATGGCCGAAAAACGCGTCCTCAAGGAGTGCGCACAGCGCGTGATAGACCGGCAGATGCAACTCCTGCACCCGGAAAGTTTCCCGCGCGGGCACCCGGACGGACAGATCGCACATGGTGGCCAGCACGCCCCCGGTCTCCCCGGTCAGAAGCAGGGTTTTCATGCCCCGCGCTTTCGCGGCCGTCACCGCCAGGCAAAGATCCCGGGCATTGCCGGAGGTGGAAAACGCCAGGAAAAGATCCCCCGGCCGTCCCCAACCGTACAGAAGTTGGGCATAAACCGCGTCCGGATCCCGGTCGTTGGCAAACGCCGTGGAAACGGCCGGATGAGAAGAGAGCGAAAACGCGGGCAGCGCCCCCTCCAGCGTTTCGGCCAGCCGCGCGCCGAGTTCCGCGTCTGCCAGACAGAGCGCCTCTTTTTCCCCGTCCGGAAGCGGCCGGGGGAGCCGGAAAGATTTCATCAGTTCGCCCACCAGATGGTCGGCGTCGGCCGCAGAGCCGCCGTTCCCGGCAGCGAAAAGACGGCCGCCCTCTTCAAAAACATCGTGAATCGCCGAAAACGCGTCCCATATCTGGGGTAAAACCGGAGTCAGCTCCGGATATTCTTTTGTCAGTTTTGAAAGAACGGTATTATTCACGGTTCTGTTCCTCCTCCAGAATTTGCTTTACGCAGGAAAGAAGCGTATCGCCCGAGAAATCCGCGCCCGGCACATCGCCGATGGCGGCGGTGCGGCAACCGGCGCGTTTCCCGGCTTCCACATCCCGCCAGCTGTCGCCGATCATAAAAGAATGCGGCAGGTCGGCATGATAGCGCGCGGCGGCCGTCAGGATCATGCCCGGCGCGGGTTTCCGGCAGTCGCACACCCGCTTGAGCGCCGGTATCTCACCGGGAAATCCGCCGTCCGGATGATGCGGACAGTAATAAAGATCATTGATATACGCACCCTCTTTCCCAAGCAGGGTCTCCATGCGGGCATGAATCCGGCCGAGCGTTTCGGCCGTCAGTTCCCCGCGGGCAATCCCCGGCTGATTGGTCACCACCACCACCGGATATCCCCGCCGGTTCAGCATACGGACCGCCTCGGCCGCGCCGGGCAGAAGCGCCATCTCCTCCGGCGAACGCAGATACCCGTGCGAGCGGTTAATCGTACCGTCCCGGTCCAGGAAAAAGACCTTCTGCAAATGGCGAAGGCTCTGTCGCGCCACGCGCCCGGCGGCAAGATCCCGCTCCGCCTCGGACAACCGTTCGGGCGTGCCCATATCCTTGACATATTCTGGGGTTCGGTAAAGAAACAGCTTTCCTTCACGGCACAGGGGAAAGAGCAGATCCCGGTCCAGATCCGCCCGCCGCGGCGTGGGAATCCGGTCAAAAACAGCGGGCGAAAACAGATAAATCCCCGCGCCCGCGCAGTTCCGGCAGTCCTCCCGGTCTTTTCCCGGCGGCAGGAAACGGCGCACGCGCCCGCTCTCATCCGCCTCCAGCAACAGGCTGTCAAAGGGGTGGTCGTTGGGATGAGCCAGCACCGTGGCGACCCCGCCGTTTTTCTGATGCGCCGAAAGGAAACGCGAAAAATCCACATCAAATATCAGGTCAGCGCAAAGGAAAAAGAACGGTTCGCCCGCGGCAAAATCGCGCAGGTCGCCCAGCGCCCCGGCCGTTCCGAGCGGTTCTCTTTCCACATAATAAGAAAGGGAAAGCGAAAAACGCGAACCGTCCCCCAGGAGATTGCGGACCGGTCCGGCCGTCTCGGGTGACAGCGTAAGGCACACTTCTGTAAAACCCTGTGCGGAAAGCGCACGAAGGGTCCGCGCAAGCACCGGCTCGCCCAACACCGGGAAAAGCGGTTTGGGAACGGATCTCCCCAGCGGCAAAAGGCGCGTGCCCCGGCCGCCTGCGGCAATCACGGCTCTCATCGGTCTCTCTCCTTTCCTCTTCATCTTTTTCTATTATACACATTTTCCCCGTTCATTTCAAGATGCTTTTGACGGGCAAAACGCCTGCCCGGAAAAAAATTTTGAAAAAAGTCTTGACAAGTGCTGTCCGGACGGCTAAAATAGTAATATATTTTCAAAAACTGTGATGGGAAAAAGTAACCCCGAACGCAAGCAAAGAGAGCCGCCGACGGTGAGAGTGCGGTCTTGGCGCGTGGTGAAAGAACATCCCGGAGTTCCCGGCCGAACCCCCCGTTGGGGCAGTAGACCCGGGCGCGTCCGCGCGTTACGGCGGGAGGATATGGTTGTATCCATGAGGAGTGATAACTCAAATGCGGGTGGTACCGCGGAAGCACGTCTTTCGCCCCGGGTTCGTAAACCGGGAGCGGCAGGCGTTTTTTATTTTACCCTGAAAAGAAGGAGTTGGGCTTATGAAAAGAACCGTTTATTGCGGAAAAGTCGGAGAGGCACAGATCGGCCGGCGGGAACAGTGCGCCGGATGGGTGCTGACCAAGCGCGACATGGGCGGCGTCATTTTTGTGGAACTGCGCGACCGGGAAGGCATCCTGCAGGTGGTCTTTGACGCCGGCGTGCTCTCCCCCGCCGATTTTGCCACGGTCGAAAGCCTGCGCAATCAGTCGGTCATCTCGGTTTGGGGCACGGTGCGCCTGCGGGATGCCGACACGGTCAACCCGAATCTGAAGACCGGCACGGTAGAACTGCGCGCCGAGAGCGTGGAACTCATCTCCCAGTGCGATCACCTGCCCTTCTCCCCGGAAGACGGTATTCCGGTCCGGGAGGATCTGCGGCTCCGTTACCGGTATATCGACCTGCGCCGGCCCTCTCTTTTTGAAAATCTGCGCACCCGCGCCCGGATTGTCCGCTACACGGAAGACTATCTGACCGAACACGGCTTCATTTCGGTGGAGACCCCCATGCTCGGCAAATCCACCCCCGAGGGCGCACGGGAATATCTGGTGCCCTCCCGCGTGCACCCCGGCTCGTTTTACGCGCTGCCCCAGTCGCCGCAGGTCTATAAACAGCTGTTGATGGTCGGCGGCATCGACCGTTATTATCAGATTGCCCGCTGTTTCAGGGACGAAGATCTGCGTGCCGACCGCCAGCCCGAATTCACCCAGGTCGATATGGAAATGTCCTTTGTCGACCAGGAGGATGTGCTCGTCCATCTCGAATCGCTCTTTTCTTTCCTTTTTGAAAAGGTCAAGGGACGGCCGGTCGGTTATTCCTTCCCCCGCATCACCTGGCAGGAGGCCATGGACAAATACGGCTCGGACAAACCCGATCTTCGTTTCGGTTTGCCCATTGTCGATGTCACCGATCTCTGCGCCGCCTCCACGCTCGGCGTTTTCAGAAATGTCATCAAACAGGGCGGCGTGGTGCGCGCCATTTCGGTGCCCGGCGGCGCGTCCTTTGCCCGCACCGACATCGAATCTCTCACCGAAAAGGCGCTTTCCTACGGTGCCAAGGGAATGGCGTGGATTCTCCTCCGGCCGGACGGCAGCGTCAACTCCATCCTCACCAAATATTTCGAAAAAAAAGATTTCGATGCGCTCCTTTCCCGCATGGGCGCAAAACCGGGAGATTTCATTCTCTTCTCGGCCGATAAGCTGAAAACCGTGCGCCGGGTGCTGGGTGCGCTCCGGCTGGATCTGGGCGATTTGCTGGGGCTCCGGAAGCCCGATGATTACCGTTTCCTGATTGTCACGGACTTTCCGCAGTTTGAGTTTTCCGAAGAGGAAAACCGGTTTGTGGCCACCCACCATCCCTTTACCATGCCCTATCCGGAGGACGTGAAATATCTGCTGACCGAAAAGGAAAAGGTGCGGGCGCAGGCCTATGATGTGGTGCTCAACGGCATCGAGTTGGGCTCCGGCTCGGTTCGGATCCACGACCGCGAGATCCAGCGGGTCATGTTTGAGGCGCTCGGCTTTTCGGATGAGGAGATTGAGCGGCGCTTCGGCTTCATGGTCAACGCTTTCCGTTACGGCACCCCGCCGCATGCGGGCTTTGCTTTCGGGCTGGACCGCTTCGTCATGCTCATGGTCGGCGCGGAATCGCTCAGGGAGGTCATCGCCTTCCCGAAAATCAAAGACGCCTCCTGCCCCATGACCGAGTCCCCCACGCCGGTGGACAGCGAACAGCTGGAAATCCTGGGGTTGGGTCGCGCGGCCGGCAGCGAAGAAGCCGGGCACACCGCCGCGAAAAAGCGCGGCCCCCGCGTGGATGTCGATCGGATCGCGGCGCTGGCTCACCTTTCCTTCCCGGCGGCGGAAAAAGAAAAACTGCAGTCCGACATGAGCGCAATTGTGGCCTTCGCCGATGAACTCGCGGCCTATGACACCGAAAAAATCGGCGAGCGCGCCTATATCAACGATACCGTCAATGTTTTCAGGGAGGATACGCCCGAAGAAAACCCCTTCCCGAGAACGGAATTGCTTGCCAATGCAAAAACCGCCACAGACGGGTATATCACCGTCCCGCGCGTGGTAGAAAGGGGGGATCAGGCATGAAAAAACTGACGCAACTGGATATTCTTACGCTGTCCGGGATGCTCGGAAAAAAAGAGATCTCGGCCGCGGAACTTTCCCGTGCCTATCTCCGGGAGATCCGGGAAAAAGACGGGGAGATCGGCGCCTATCTCTGGCAGGATGAAGAAACCACCCTCAAAATGGCCGAAAACATCGACGCCCGGCGGCTTTCGGGGGAAAAACTCCCGGCGCTTGCCGGCATTCCGGCGGCTCTCAAGGACAACATCGTCACCCGGAAGATTCCCACCACCTGCGCTTCCCGGATGCTCTCGGACTTTATCCCGCCCTACAACGCCCATGTGGTGGAAAAACTGGAAGAAGCGGGCTATGTGCTGCTCGGCAAACTCAACATGGACGAATTTGCCATGGGTTCGACCACCGAAAACTCCGCTTTCAAAGTGACCCGCAACCCCCGCGATCCCGCCCGCGTGCCGGGCGGCAGTTCGGGCGGCTCGGCGGC
>ERZ779888.697-NODE-697-length-38139-cov-5.632313_pt1 | contig 38139 bp, 36 predicted proteins | sample MGYA00511245_ERZ779888 | MGnify/ENA primary metagenome ERZ779888 (study PRJEB29588, sample SAMEA2155255) | human gut metagenome | biome: human gut; feature: human-associated habitat; material: faeces | place: Denmark | collected 2008/2010 ...
GCAACAACGGAAGACTTTGGCACGAAAGGACATAAAGATTGCTCGGTTTGTGGAAAGCACTTTGATAAAGACGGCAACGAAATCACCGAACTTAGAATTGCAAAAATCGGCACGCACAACGTAATAGTAAACGGCGAAAGCAAATTCTATGCACACGGCGAAAGCGTAACCGTAACGGCAGAAGATAAAGAAGGTAAAGTATTCAAAGGCTGGCAGGACGAAAGCGGAAAAATCGTCAGCACCGACAAGAGTTATAAATTTACAGTATCGGAAGAAAAAACCCTTACGGCTGTATATGACAATATGCCTTCGGGCGGTAGCGAAATCACCCCGCCTGCTAAAAAGGACGGACTTTCGGGCGGACAGATTGCGGGTATCATAATCGGTTCGGTTCTGCTTGCAGGAATCGGCGGATTTGCCGTTCTTTGGTTCGCAGTCAAGAAAAAGACGTTTGCAGATTTAATCGCAGCAATCAAAGCATTGTTCTCTAAGAAGAAATAATTTGCAGGATTAAGTAAATCTAAACAACAGCAAAAAAGAGAGTTTGACTACGGTCAGACTCTCTTTCATATTTGCTAAAAATTTTTGAAAACGGCTATAAAAATTGGTATTGTTTTTGGTATTATTTTAGTTTGAAAATTATTTTGAAATATAAAATTTGCCGAAAAAACGAAAGAAAATAGCCGATTTAGATGCAAAATATTGCTCAAAACGCCCAAAAATGTGCGAAAATTGCTTATTTTAATAGGTTTTTGAGAATTTTTCAAAACTCCTAAGGGGCCGTTGTGGGTTCGATTCCCGCCGGGAGTACCAAAAAAGCAAGGTTTTTATCCCTTGCTTTTTCTATTTTTACGTTTTTACCTTTTCGCACGATTTTATATTTTCTTACTCTTGTTTTTCGGCAAGGTTATCTCAAAAACCGCGCCGTTTGCGTTGTATGCTTTAATCTCGCCGCCGTGGAGTTTCACTATTTCTTCTGTAAGCGCAAGCCCTATGCCCGTGTTCCCCTTCTTCCCGGTATAAAACCTTTCAAATATATGCGCTTCATCTTCCTTCGATATTCCTTCTCCGTCGTCCGAAATCGTAACGCAGATTTTGCCCGTTTCATTTACGCACTTCACCCAAACCGTCGTTTTGCAAAACTTAAACGCATTCGATATCAAGTTCGATATAACTTTTCTCATTTGTCTTTCGTCGCACATTATTACCGCGTTATCCGCGAGTTCGATTTTTAGTTCTTTCCCCGCATTTTCAAACGTCGGCGAAAACGAGCAAGCCACGCTCCTTATTATCTCCGTTATATCTTTTGACTTAAATTCCGCTTTCGTTTGCGCGGAATCGATTTTCGACAGTGCCAACAACTCTTCAATCAACGCGGTCATTCGGTCGCTTTCTTCCAAAATAACGCCTGCGGACTCGTTCGTGGGCAAAACGCCCGTTTGTATCCCTTCGGCATAGCCCTGTATCGCCATAAGCGGCGTTTTCAATTCGTGCGACGCGTTTTGGAAAAACGACTGTCTTATTTCCTGCGCCGACTCTATTGCTTTTCCGAGTTTCAACCCGATTACGCAAATAACCGCTCCGACCACGATTACCGCTACTCCGAACATTATATTCAACCACTTAACGTAACTTAAAATCGCGCTTATATCGACGTAAAGCGCGTACACAAACTTTTCCGACAAATCTGCTGCCGATGCGTACGCCGCCAGAACTATGTTTCTGTTTTTATCTTTTATTCTGTAAAATTCGCCGTGTACCATTTGTTTCTCTTTGCAAAACGTCAAAACTGCTTTTTCCGTTTCGGTAAGATAATACAAATCGTCGTTTGTCTGTTCGATTTCTATATACCCTACGCTCGCGCTTAAAAAGTTTATCCCTTTGGTATCGTCTTCCGGATCGTATTCCCCGTATTCGTATTCTATTGCCTTTTTTGCCTGACGTTCAAGGTCTCTCGGAATTGCAACGTTAACCACGATAAGCAGCGCGCAAAGTACGAGTGCAACCGAACAAAGACACGTCAAAACGATTTTCAGTTTAACTCTCGTCATTTGTCACTCTCCGTTTTTTTCAATTTATACCCGTACCCCCACACCGTTTCTATCGTCGCGCAACTTTTTGCCGCCGACAGTTTTTTCCTTATTCTTCTTATCGTTTCGTCTATTGCGCGCGTTTCGGTATCCTCGCTAAAACCCCATACCTCATCGAGAAGGCTATCTCTTGAATGGGTTTTTTGCGGTTCTTTCACCATAAAAGCAAAAACGCTCATTTCTGTTTTTGTAAGCGGTACGACGGTTTTCCCCGCCCGAACGGAACGTTCGTCTTCCGAGTACGTCAAATCGGCGTATTCCCATACTTTGCTTTTTTCTTTACTTGACCCGTTCATCTCCGCCCGTCTTAACAACGCCTTAACTCGCATCAAAAGCACGGTCGGGCGGAACGGTTTTGTTAAATAATCGTCGCTGCCTAGCATTATTCCGTTGACAAAATCGAGTTCTCCGTCTTTTGCCGTAAGCAAAATTATAGGAACGGACGAAATCTTCCTTAATTCTTTAACGCACTCTATCCCGTCCTTCCCCGGCATCATAATATCCAAAATAACCAAGTCGGCAGGTTCTTTTTCAAACGCAAAAAGAAGAAGATCGCCCGTTTCAAACGCGCTCACTTCGTATCCGTCGCTTTCTAAGAAGTTTTTTAACAATTCCCGTATGTTTTTTTCGTCGTCGGCAATGTAAATTTTATACGCCATAATTATATTTCCTCCGTAGGCAACAGGCGTTGCGGTTTCGCAACGCCTTTTGCATAATTTTTCTTATCTGCCGCAGTTAGAACCGCAAATCGAGATGAGTTTTGCAGAGATTTCATCGAGTTTTGCAAGGTCTTTAAGTAACGTATCCTTTTCTTCAGCCGTCAAAACGTCGAGTTCCGCTATGTACTTCGCTTCGTCGAAGTTTGCATAATCGAAGTTTTCGTCGAGTTCGTCGTAAGACGCGTAAACCTTATCCCATACGTCGGCGTGAGCGTCCATAACTTCGTCGAATTCTTTTTTGAGCGATTGAACTTCGTCATTTGCTTTTTCCGCTTCTTCGCATGCTGCAAAGCAGTTATCGCCGAAGTAGTTTTCGTCGTCTTCGATGAAGAGCATATCGCCTTCGCAACCGCCGTCGGCAAAGAACTCATCGTCTCTTTCCGCAAAATCGCAGGTGCCGTCCGCACAGTCGTCGTACATAATGTCTTCGTCGGTTTCAAACAGTTCGTCGTAGAGTTTTTCGAGTTTGGCGTCGAGTTCGTCAAGCGTATCGATACTCTTCAAGAGCGTTGCTTTTTCTTCCGCCGTCAACGTCGTCAAACCGTTAACAAACGCTTTTTCGTCGAAATCGTCGGAAAGTTCATCGAGTTTTTCCAGTTCGGCAAAATATTTTTCCCAAAGTTCGACGTTCGCGTCAAATGCTTTTTCGTATTCCGCCTCTAACTTTTCGATTGCGTCAATCGTTTGTTCGGTCTTCGATACCTTAGCGTCTTTTCCCGTGTCCGCGCTTGCCGCCGACTGTTTAGGCAAGAATATCGACATAAGCGTCACTGCCGCAATGGCAACCGCAACGGCTACCGCCACCAAAGTAATTTTAATCGTTTTCATAGTTTTTTCGGTTTTCATAGTTTATACTCCTTTTCTTTTATTTGCAAGCCTTTTTGCTTACACTTGCAGTTTATCAGACTCGCACTATAAAAATCCCCGAAAATCTGCGACACATTTGCAACAATTTTGCAACAATTTTTTTCTTTTACAATATTTTTCTATCTCTCGCTCTTTCCTATACCCTACGAACGCCGCCGCGGTGTTTCCGCCCTTAAAGAATATAACCGTCGGTATGTTCGCTATGCCGAATTTTTCGGCTATACTCGTTTCTTCGTCAACATCCACTTTGACAACCTTGACTTTTTCGCCGTATTTCTCGGCAAGCCCTTCCAAAATCGGCGCGAGCGCTTTGCACGGTCCGCACCAGGACGCGTAAAAATCCATAATTACGAGTTTGTCACTCAATATAACTTCTTCTTGAAAATTATCCTTTCTTAATTCCGAACAACACCGGAGAAGTTTTAGAAAAGCAGTTCCTTTATCTTGCCAAAGAGCGCAACCTTAGAGAATTCGAACACGATATGGGATCCGCGTCAGTATGAAGAATACCAAAAAGCACTCGACGATTACTATTCCAAACAAAACGAGACTAAATAATGGAGCGTACATAGATGGAACAAGAGATATTTGATAATTATTCTGCAGCCACTTTACGATCAGAGCAAACTCTCACGGCGAAGGAACGCTTTCAATAACGAAGTGATAAATTCGTTACCATAAAAATCAAAACGGCGCAAAACGCGCCGTTTCTCATTTTTACGTAAAATCGCCTACTATTTTTACTCGTTAAAAAAGACGAACGTCGTTCCCTTCCCGGAACGACCTTTTTTATTAAAAGCGTTTTTTATCGTTCACGAATTGCGCAGGAAGAATTCGTTCGTTGGTTTACGGAAATCGCAACGGCAATGTTTTTTACAAGCAATTTTATTCGTTTTTTCAACGGTGGGGGTGATTTATTTGGTCGGGAAAGTTGTATCGCGTTGACACGCTTCTAGCAAAATGTTATACTTTTAGAGTTATAGGAGAAAAAATGAAAGGAATAGTTCTTGCCGGCGGTTCGGGAACCAGGTTGTACCCGTTGACGTTGGTTACGTCAAAACAACTTCTTCCGGTTTATGACAAGCCGATGATTTACTACCCTATTTCCGTGCTTATGCTTGCCGGGATCAGGGATATTCTTATCATTTCCACGCCGACCGACTTACCGAACTTCGAGCGTCTTTTCGGCGACGGCAGCGCATACGGCTTACACATCGAGTATAAAGAACAGCCCAGTCCGGACGGACTTGCTCAGGCTTTCATTCTCGGCGAAGAGTTCATCGGCGAAGAACCTTGCGCGATGATTCTCGGCGACAACATTTTTTACGGTAACGGATTAGGTTCAAAACTTAAATCCGCAGTTCGTTCCGCCGAAAACGGCAAAAGTACGGTGTTCGGCTATTATATGAAAGATCCGCACGCATTCGGCGTAGTCGAATTCGACGAAAAAGGCGATATTCTTTCTCTCGAAGAAAAGCCTGCCGATCCGAAATCGAACTACATAGTGACGGGTCTATATTTCTACGACAAAAACGTATGTTCTTATGCTAAGCGCGTTCAACCTTCTCCTCGCGGAGAACTTGAAATAACCGATCTTAACAAACTCTATCTGTCGGACGGAAAACTTCGCGTCGAACTTCTCGGCCGCGGTTACGCCTGGATGGACGCGGGAACGATGGAAAGCCTGTTCGACGCGGCGAGTTACATAAAAATTCTCGAAGAGCGTCAGGGCACGCAGATAGCCGCGCTCGAAGAGATCGCTTATTACAACGGTTGGATAGGTTCCGCTACTCTCGAACAAGCGGCACAAAAACACGGAAAGTCCACTTATGGGGAACATTTGTACGAAGTTTTGTATAACAAAGTCAAACATAAATAAAAAAAAGGAAAAAATCAAAATGAAAATTTTCGTAACCGGCGGAGCAGGATTTATCGGAAGCAATTTCGTCTTCTACCTTCTTAAAAACCACCCCGATTATAAAGTAACTTGCATAGATTCGCTTACCTATGCCGGGGATTTGGAAACGCTCGCCCCGGCTCTTAAAAACGATAATTTTACGTTTGCCAAAATCGACATCACGGATAGAGAAAGCGTCTTTTCCCTTTTTGAAAAAGAGCGTCCCGACGTCGTAGTTAATTTCGCTGCGGAAAGCCACGTCGACCGTTCCATTCTCTACCCCGAAGTTTTCTTAAAAACGAACGTACTCGGAACGCAGGTTTTACTCGACGCTTGTCGTAAATACGAAACGAAACGTTTTCACCAGGTTTCTACCGACGAAGTTTACGGCGATTTGCCGCTCGACAAACCCGAAGAATTCTTCACCGAAACCACCCCCCTGCACGCTTCCAGCCCGTACTCGGCGTCCAAAGCGTCCGCGGACTTGCTCGTCCTTGCATACTATCGCACCTATCGCACGCCCGTTACCGTTTCTCGCTGTTCAAACAACTACGGTCCTTATCAGTTCCCGGAAAAACTCATTCCGCTTATGATAGCGAACGCGACGAACGGCAAAGATCTTCCCGTTTACGGCGACGGCAAAAACGTGCGCGACTGGCTGTACGTCGAAGACCATTGCCGAGCGATAGATATGATTTTGCAAAACGGTCGCATAGGCGAAGTTTACAACGTGGGCGGACACAACGAGCGCAACAACCTGCAAGTCGTGGAAACCATAATTAAAGAAATCGGCAAAGGAAAAATCGTATTCGTCAAGGACCGCGCGGGCCACGATAGACGTTACGCCATCGACCCGAAAAAAATCTCCGACGAACTCGGTTGGCGTCCGACGACTTCTTTCGACGAAGGCATCGAAAAAACCATTCGTTGGTACAAAGACAACGAAAGTTGGTGGAAAAACATACTGAGCGGAGAATATCTCGGCTACTACGAAAAAGTTTTCGGTGAAAAATGAGCGAACTCCCTCTCATAACGATAATAACCCCGAGTTATCGTAGCACGGGGACTATTAAAGAAACGGTCGATTCCGTACTGAAACAATCCTATCCCGCCGTACAATTCATAGTAATCGACGACGGAACGGAAGGTTTTGTCGCGGACGACCTTATTTCTTATATCGACGAGAACAAAAAAAGCAATCTTGTAGATTTTACCGTTATCGGCAACGAGAAAAATCTCGGCACGGTAAAAACGCTTAACCGCGGACTTTCCCTAACGAAAGGGAAATACGTCTACACACTCGCCGCCGACGACTGTTTTTACGACGACGACGTTCTTCTTGACTGGACGAACGAGTTTATCCGCATTAACGCCGACACGATAACCACGAAACGCGCCGTATACGACGAAAATATGTTAAAACAAAAATACGTCGCGCCTATTCCGAAACAAATCGAACTGATAGAAAAATCCGCCCCGAAAGAACTTTTCGAATCGATGACGGGTTACAACTTCATCTTCGGGTGCTGCACGGCACACTCCAAATCGTGTCTTGACCGCTACGGTGGTTTCGACGAGCGTTATCGCCTGATCGAAGATTATCCGCTCAATCTGAAACTACTGCGAAACGGAGAAAAAATACGCTTTTTCGACCGCATAACGATTAAATACAGGCTGGGCGGAGTAAGCAACGCCAACAAAATAACTAAGTCCTACGCCACAGAATCGGACAGTATTTTCAAAAACGAAGTACTTCCCCTTACCGCCGACAAACGCAACGCAAAAAAATCGTATAAACTGTGGAAACGGCGCAGTTCTTACCTGTCGGAAAAAGCCGTTTATCGCGAAAAATACAAACCCGATTTTTCTCGTTGCGGCAGAATAAAATACCGTTTCGTAATGCTCGTAAGGCATCTCCCTTATGCTATCGAAATCGAAAAAACAAAACTGAAAGTTAAAAGAAAACAGAATAAAAAGGACGATAAAAATGCTTGATATTAAGAAAATTTCTTTTCAAAAACACGGCGACGATCGCGGAAATCTAGTAGTAGCGGAATACGGAAAAGAATTCCCTTTCCCGGTTAAACGCGTCTACTATATCTACGGTGTGGCAAGCAATAAAAAACGCGGATTCCATTCGCACCGCAATCTAGAACAGGTTTATATTGCGATTCACGGCAGTTGTAAGGTTACCTTAACCGACGGAACGGATACTCAAACCGTAACTTTAAGCGACCCGTCGGAAGGTTTATACATCGGTCACAACGTATGGCGCGAAATATACGACTTCTCCGAAGACGGCGTTTTGCTCGTGCTTGCGTCCGAAGTATATAAAGAAAGCGACTATATCCGTTCTTACGAAGAATTCCTTAAAGAACTAAAAAAATAATAAGAATTGTTGCTCTTTTAAGAAAAAACCGCCGAAAAATCGGCGGTTTATTTTTAGCGTTTTTATGGTTTACAGCCCTTTTCTGATATGGATAAGTTTGCCGTAATCGTTGGTTACGGCGCAAGAAATAACGGCGTTTACAACTTCGTCGGCATCGAGAAGTTCTCTCGTGTTTATCTTCGTTTTGTGTAATTTTTCGATAAGCGGCGTGTTGATCTTTTCGGGAATAACCGCATTTATATATATGTTTTTCTCCGATAAAATTCTGCCCTGACTTTCCACTATGCTGTTAAGCGCGGCTTTTGCCGCAGAGTAATTCGTAAGATTTTCTCTTCCCTTCGTGGACGAAGAAGAACTCATAACCACGATGTTTACTCTCTTACCCAAAGTTTTTGCGTATTCGATAAGCGCAAGATTAGACTTGAGATTGACGTCGAAAATCTTGTCGAAACTTTCGGTAAGACCTGCGTCGTCGCTTTCGTATGCCGCCGCAACGTTTATTATTACGTCCGGTTCGAACGGACACGCTTGCACGATTTTGTCCACGGTGACGTGCAGCAAGTCGAGTTCTTTATGCGACGGCGCAAAATATTTCACGCCGAGTTCGTCGAATTTTTCTTTTATGGCGCAGCCCACTCCGCCGCTTCCGCCCAAAAGAAGAACGTTCCCGTCTATTTTGCAACGACTGTTTTTTATTGCCGAAACGTGCAAAAAGTTTATTCTCATAAGTTGTTCGGCAAGGAACAAGTCCTCGGGATAGGTTATTTTGAAATTGAAAGCGGTACTCTTTTTATAAAGGATATTCTTTCCTTTCCGAAGTTGGTTTACTATCGTCGTAACCTTAGAATTTTCGTCAAAATCGCCGTAAAGCGCGTCGAAACGAAACGCTTCGGGGGTTTGCACGAGCGAGTACTCTTTTCTGTCGACGTATTCGCCGTCGTTTTTTATCAGACTGTCGGTTATTTCAGCCGTGGTCGCCACCGCGTCGAATTCGTCGAGTAAACTTACGTACAAAGAAAAAGTTTCTCCGCCGACGAACGGGCGCGCACAGTCGTGAAAAACAATTTTTACGTTTTTCCAGTCTTTGTTTTTAACGTATTCGAGCGCGGCTTTTACCGACTTGTTTCTCGTCGCGCCGCCGCTTACGCAGGTTATGCCGTACTTGTTGGCGATATATCCGCTTTCGTACTCGTTTGCGTCCACCACCGCTATAATCTCGTCGAAACAATCCGCTTCGCGCATTCCGTGAATGGAGTAATAAATTACTTCTTTACCGTTGAGTTTAAGATATTGTTTGTGGACGGTACTGCGAAACCTTTCGCTCGCTCCTGCCGCCAGTATTACGCCTACGTTCATTCCTATCTCCTAATCGATTATTCCCTTTTCCGTCAAAAGTTCACCGAGCGTCCTGTAGTCGGTGACGGCGATATAATCCACTCCGCCGAGTTTTATCTGCTCGTCGTTGCCGCCTTTTTTGAAATCGTCGCCCAAAAACAGTATCTCGTCTTTTTCTACGCCCTTTTCTTTCGCGTAGTTCATTAACGCTTTATACTTGTCGTAATCTTTGGAAACAATATCAAATGAAGACGAACCGCCGATAAAACAGTTGTAATCCTTAAAAACGCCTGCGACCTTGTCGTAAATTTTGCTTCGTTTTTCCCCTTTGGGATCGAACGCAAGTTTGTCGCAAAGCGCGGCTTTCGTGCCGAGAATGGGAAAAGTAACCGCTCCCGACGCGTGGAACTCCACGTTGTCCCCGACGTAATCGGTATAACCCGTTTCTTTTCTCAGCCTCGTTACCGCTTTTTCGAAAAAGTCGCGGTCCGCTACGTAACTGTCCGTCCGTACCGTCCTGAACTCGCCGTTTTCCACGACGGAAAACTGCATTCCGTAGTTTCCGATAATATCGATCGGATACTCGTTCATTTGATTGTAAATTCTGTGGCTGTCGCCTGCCCCGACCATAACGAGCCTATATCTTTTTTTCAGTTCGTTAAGCACGGCGGTATTTTTTTCGTCAAGGGCGGATTTATGCTGAGTAAGCGTTCCGTCCAGATCCATCGCTATAAGTTTGTATTTATTCATCTTCGTTCATCATCGCTTCGCAATACGCAAGGTCTTGCGGATAAGTAATTTTATAGTTGTTCGTAAAATCGAAGTTTATATAAAGCGTAGAGCCTTCGGGCATTTGCTGATTAGTCGCAGTAAGCGGCGAATTCTCGTCAAAGTTGGCGTTTAGTATCCCGAAATTGAACGCTTCGGGAGCCTGAATAAGGTAATAGTCCTTTCTGTTAACAGAATGAGCGTAGAAACAACCCAGACTGTCTACAATTCTTTGCCCGGTGATTACGGCGTCGTAAGAATCGAGTTTTTCAAAATAAAAATCGATAATTTCGGCTTTCACCATAGGCCGAGCCGCTTCGAGAATAATAACTTTTTCGCAATCGCCGCGTTCTTCGATAAAACGCAAAGCATTTTTCAGCGACGCGTTTCTCGTGTCGCCGTTGGGGACGGTTTTCACTCCGTATTCGCGCCTTATTCGTTCTGCGTAATCGTCGTGACATACCACGATTATTTCGTCCGCTTTGCTTTTTTTAAGCGCGTTTATCGCATAAGCGAGAACTTCTTTTCCGTTGATTTTCAGGTACTGTTTCGGGACGTTCGCGCCGAATCTCGTACCCGTACCGCCGGACAAAATTACTCCTACGTTCATTGTTTTTTCTTCCTTTATTTACGTTAAAACATAAATTATTATATTATTAAACGGTCGGTTTGTCAATCGGTCCGTTCTCTGCGACGGGGCTTTCGGTTCGTTGCGTTTACGCATAAGGAAAATCGCAAGGAAGACTATTGCCGCGGCTAGTTGGGCGGAAACCGAAAGGGCGATCATCGCTATTTTCGACTTGTCGTAAAGTATTCCCGTGACGTAACTCCCCACGAACCAAGCCGCGCCGAAACAGAGTTGGAACACTCCGTACCCGAACGAACGGTTGTTTTTCCCGGTAAGGGTCGCTATTGCGGATTTCATTACCGACTCCTGCGCACCCATACCCACGCCCCACATAATCACGCCGACGATGAGCCAGGCAAGGCTGTCCGTAAAGAACACGAGCAAGGCAAACGGAGCGGAAAGCAGTGCGGAGATAAACAAGGTAAGGAAGTTCTTTTTGTCGTACAAAAATCCGAATATGAGCGCGGCGAAAGCGTCCGCAAGCATCGCTCCGGAATAAAGCAAGGGTAAGTAATCCGTCGGAACGAGATCTCTCGTCGTTTCAAACGCCGTAATAAGCGGAAAATCGATAAACCCTATGGCAATCAGGCACGCACCGACGAGATAGACGATATACGCCTTTTTCAAGCCGACTTTGGTATGTTCGGGCTTTTCTTTCTCGTATTCGTCCGGGTGCGGAAACTTACGTTTCGACGCAAACAGGAGCGCAACGCACGCAAGCGCGGGAACTGCAAGAACGGCAAAACAAATACAATAGCGTTTGTACTCTGACATATCTCTCGTCGCAAGCATAACGAAGAACAAAATCGTCGGTCCTAAAAACGCTCCTATCTGATCGACGAATTCGAGTATTGCAAAACCCCTGCCTTCGCCTTTTTCGCTTGCGGCAAAAGAAACCATCGTGTCTTTGGCGGGTTTTTTAATCGCATTGCCGACTTTGCCGGCAAGGATCAGACCGCACGCAAGCAACCAGCCGTTTTCCGGAACGAGCGCGAGGAAGGGTATAAGAAGCAAATCGATGGCATAGCCGACGATCGTCATCACCCAGTAATTTTTCTTTTTGTCGGCGATATACCCGGTCAAAAGCCGTAATCCGTACCCTATAAGCGTACCCATTCCGGAAACGAAACCTATCGCCGTACCGGACGCGCCCAAAAGCGTAAGATACGCTCCGCTTATTCCCGACGCGCCTTCGTGCGTCATATCGGACAGCAAACTCACTATGCCCATAAACGTTATGAACATCGTCGCGTTCGCTATCGGTTTTTTCCTTTTTTCGTTCAAAGAATTTTTCATTTTTCCTTCTTTTCTACAGAAAAAATTCATTTCTTCTTCCTTATCCCAACTCAAAAGATTATAACGCTTTTATCTCGTTTCCGCAATACGTATCGTTAAATACGAACGAAAAAACGGAGCGAGAAGGGTTCTCGCTCCGTTTGGGGTTTTTGTTAAGTGAAATTACTTCGCCGCTACCGCTTTGACTGCTTTTTTCGCTTCGGTTTTCGCGACGTAGTCGGGTGCTTCGCCGTGTTTAACGAACAGCATCATTACCGCGCCGATCGCGATGCAGATCGCCGAGAAGATGAACAACGAACTGCCGCCGCCGATATAGTCCATTACCAGACCGCCGAAGATAGGTCCGAGCGTTTGCGCAGACATCGTAGCGATATAGTAGATACCCGTAAACTTACCGATGTCTTCGGGAGAAGAAACTTCGAGAACCATCGGGAGCGTGTTAACGTTGGCAAAGATAAGACCGAATCCGGATACCATATAGCATACCATAAATACGATCGTCGCCGCGTCTTTCGCCGCGCCTACGCAGCAAGCGACGAGTACGTAACTCAGTATCGCCAAACCGAAACCGAATACTATCGACCAACGACGGCCGACCTTTCTCGCCATCATACCTACCGGTATAAATCCGATTGCCGCAACGACAAGGGACGCACCGCTTACTATGGACGCTATACCCGTGCTCGTTCCTAAGAACTTAACGCAGTAAATAGGCATATTGTTGCTGATAGCGTAGTATCCGATAAACCACATAAAGATTGCTCCGAGTATAAGCAAGAAACTCGTCATCTTCGATTTTCCGTATTGCTGGAACATATTCAGTTTTACTTTCTTGTTCTGTTCCGCTACGCTTTCTTCTTCTTCCTTTTCTTCGTATACGGGAAGTCCGTATTCTTTGCAAAGGTCGTTACATTCTCTTACCCATTTCTTTTCTTTAACCATAAGAATGAACATTCCGAGAACGAGCGCAAGCGCGCCTGCCATCGTACCGAAGATTATCCAGTACTGAGAAGAAAGGGAAAGTTTTCCGTCGAACATAAACGTTACGGTATAAATAAGGAATCCGATACCGCCGCCTACGCCGCCGATAAGGTTTATCATAGCGTTGCCCGGGCTTCTCAACGGAGAAGGCGTTACGTCGGGCATAAGGGAAACCGCAGGGGTTCTGATAACCGTTTGCGCAAGTATTATGAGAAGAAGCGCAATAAGGAAGAACGCAAAGTATCCCCAGTTAACTTCGTTGTTTACCGATTTGGAAATAAAATCGTTTGCCGCGCTGGAAACGTACTGATTGTACGGAAGAGCGGTTTTTTCGTTGATTCTATTGTATTCTTCTTCGGTTATATTTTTCGAAACCGACGTAACTTTGCCGTCTTCGATGTCAACGGTGGTCTTGGTAAACTTACCTTTACCGATAACGCCCATAACCTTGCCGTTGCCGATCTGTACGTCGTACAGGCTTACGAAAAATTCTTTCGCGTCGGCGGGATGATCTTTTTTGAGTTTGTCGAAGTCAACCTTCTTGATGTGCGAATAATTACCCGCTTCCGCTTCTTCGAACCATTCCGCAAGAAGTTTGTTACGAGTGGTTTCTTTGCCGGTTTCGGGGTTAATGAACGGATGATCGCCGTTATCCATAGCAAAGTACGCTTCGTACTTATCTCTTATCTGCGTGCTGCTTCCGAGTTGGTTGGAAACGGATAAAGGTACGAGTATCATCGCGATAATGGTAACTACCGTACCTATTACGATGAACGGCGTACGACGACCGAACTTTTTACCGAGTTTACTTCTGCCCGATTTATCGCTTATTTTACCGAAAACGGGAAGGAGTACCATACACATCGCGCTCGCTATACCGACGATTACGTTACGAACGGTATTGCTGAAACCGAACGCCTGATCGAGCAAAAGCGGCACCACGAAATTGTAAACCGTCCAGAAAATCATAACGACGGCAAAGCCCAAACCTACTTTGAGCGTTTGCGGATAGTTAAGTTTCAAATCCGCGGGATTTTTGGTAGCGGGCTTAACTTCGTCGGTCACAACGACGTTTTCCTTTTCTTCCATTTAGTTTGCCTCCTAAGTCAGTATTATAATTATAAAAAAATAACCTATATAAGTTTAACCGACATCCTTTCTTTTGTCAATACGCAAAATTCCGCCCGGCGGCGAAAAAAACGCCGCATCGTCTTACTTTTCGGCAAAGAAAAAAGCGGAATCCGCCGTTCCGCTTTCGTTTTTCGTTTTGCCGTTCGCTTTTAACGATTTGTTCTCGTTACATTTTTTCGGGCGCGTCTATTCCGAGAAGTCGCAGACCGTCTTCCAGAACGACGTGAACGGCGTTGACGAGCATCGCTCTTGCGTTCTTCACGCCTTCTTCTTCGTTGGCGATTCTGTGCGCCAGATAGAACCTGTTAAACTCTTTGCAGAGTTCTACGAGATATCTTGCCAGACAGCACGGCTCGTACTTTTTCGCCGCGTCGCGCAGAACCGAAGTATACGCCGCAAGACGCGCAGCTACCGCTTCGCTTTCCGGATTGTCGATTCCGGCAAAATCCGCTTTGCTTTCGTCGAATCCGCCCGCTTTTTCGATAAGGCTTATGCATCTCGCGTTGGTATACTGAACGTAAGGCGCGGTTTCGCCGTCGAAATTAAGCACTTTGTCGTAACTGAAAACTATGTCTTTGATCCTGTTGTTGTACAACGTGGAGAAAACGACCGCTCCCACGCCGACTTTTTCCGCAACTTCGCGTTTGTTTTCCAGATTCGGGTTCTTCTCCGATATAATCTCGTAACTTTTCTCGACCGCCTTGTCGAGCGCGTCGCGCAAAAGCACGACTTTGCCCTTTCTCGTACTCATCGCGCCGTCTTCCAGACTGACTATACCGAACGCTACGTGAACCATATCTTTCGCCCAGTCCTTGCCGAGAAGTTCCAGCACCTTAAAAACTTGTCTGAAATGCAGATTCTGCTGATACGCCACGACGTAAAGGCACTTGTCGAAGTCGTACGTGTTCTTTCTGTAATACGCCGCCGCAAGATCACGCGTCGCGTACAAAGTCGCTCCGTCTTTTTTCACGAGCAGGCACGGCGGCATTCCGTAAGGAGTAAGGTCCACGACTTTCGCTCCGTCGCTTTCCACGAGCAAGCCTTTTTCCGTGAGTTCGTCGAGAACGGGTTGCATTTTGTCGTTGTAAAACGATTCCCCGTTATAACTGTCGAACCTGATATGCAGCCTGTCGTAAATCTTCTGCACTTCCTTAAGCGTGATGTCTTTGAACAAGCCGAAAAGTTCGGTCGCTTCCTTGTCGCCGTCTTCTATCTTCTTGAAATACGCTCTTGCCTCGTCGTCGAGTTCGGGGTGAAGTTCCGCTTCCGCGTGGAACTTAACGTAAATTTCCGTAAGCGCGTCCATACCGCGTTTTTCGAGTTCTTCATAACTGCACCACTTCTTAAACGCTACGATTAGTTTCCCGAACTGCGTTCCCCAGTCACCCAAATGGTTAATTCCGACGCATTTGTATCCGAGTTTTTCGTATATCTTATACAGGCTGCCGCCGAGAACCGTGGTAAACAAATGCCCTATATGGAAAGGCTTTGCGATGTTTACCGAAGAGTAATCGAGGCAGATCGTTTTGCCTTTGCCGTCGTCGGTTTTGCCGTAGTCGCTTCCTTCGCGGCAGATTTTTTTAACGGTATTTTCCGCGCCCGATTTTCTGTCGGTGAAAAAGTTAAGATAGCCGTTTACAGCCACGACTTTAACGAGGTCGCCTTGCGGCGTTTGGATTTTGTCCGCTATTTCCTGCGCGATAACCGCCGGGCTTTTGCGTAAAAGTTTTGCAAAGCGAAAACACGGCAGCGTGTAGTCGCCGTTGCTCCTTTCCGGCGGAACGGTAATCAAAGAAGCGAGTTCTTCCTTGCTTACTCCTTCTATTTCGATAAGTTCCGCCAAAGCGGCTCTTCTCTCGTCCGTCATAGTTTTGTCACCTTCCCGTTAGTAATCGAATATATGTTTTTTTGCTCCGCTTTCTCGTTGAACTCGGTGCAAGTAATAAACGTCTGTACTCCGTCTATGCTTTCGAACAACGCCTTTCTGCGCCCTTCGTCGAGTTCGCTCAGCACGTCGTCCATCAACAGCACGGGGTATTCTCCGCTTTCTTTTTTAAACATCTCCACTTCCGCAAGTTTCATACTGAGCACCGCCGTGCGCTGCTGCCCCTGCGAACCGTATTTCCTTATATCCACGCCGTCCGCCGCTATCTTTATATCGTCGCGGTGTACCCCTACCGTCGTGTATTCCAGCCTTGCGTCTTTTTGATAGTTCTTTTCGTAAAGAGTTTTTAACCCTTCGTATACGTTGTTAAAATCCACGTCTTCGGTTTCGTAACCGACCGTAAGTTTTTCCTTGCCCAAAGTAAGTTTGGCGTGCTTCTCCGCAGCGACGGGCGAAAGCGAATCCACGAAGACTTTTCTTTTCGCCATAAGCACTTCCTGCGCGCGACACATCTTTTCGGTAAGTATCGCGTTCATATCCGCAAGCGTGGGCGAGTTTTTGTACTCTTTAAGGAGTTTATTCCTTTGCGCAAGCAGTTTGTTGTATCTGACCAGCGTATAAAAGTAGTTTTTATCCCGTTGACAAATACTTATGTCCATAAACCGCCGTCTATCGGCAGGCGAGTCTTTGACGAGTTTCATTTCCGTCGGCGAGAAAAACACCACGCATACCGCGCCCATAAGTTCGCCGATTTTCGTAATGGGTAGTCCGTCGAGAGCAATCCGCTTTTTGCCCTGCGCGTCGAGCGCAATGTCTACCGTGTGGTTAAACCCTGCTCTGTCCACCGCAAGGCGGATTCTTGCGTTGCCGTTCGCTCCCCAACGGATGAGTTCTTTGTCCCGTAATCCGCGCGCGGATTTTCCCACGGACGAGTAGTATATGCTTTCGAGAAGATTGGTTTTTCCTGCGGCGTTATGCCCTACGAGCACGTTAAGCCCGTCGCCGAATTCGACGAACAAGTTTTCGTAACTCAAGAAATTTTCAAGATAAACCTTTTTTACTCGCACGTTTAACCTTTAATATCGTACGGCGTAACCTGATAAACGTAGTAGTTAAGCCAGTTGCTGAACAGTAACGTTCCGGTCGAACGCCAACTCATATTCACTTCGTCCGTATCTCCGACGAAATAGTTTTTCGGACGGGCGATTGCGTCGCCTTTTTCAAGATCGCGGTAGTATTCCTTTTTCAGCGTGTCGCGATCGTACTCCGAGTGTCCGGTGAAAAAGAACCGCTTGTTGTCGATACTTTTAATTACGCTCGTACCGCATTCTTTCCCGGCGGCAAGACGAACCAGCCTGCCTTCGTTTTTCAATGCGTCTTCGTCGATAGCCGTGTGACGGGAATGCGGAACGTTGAATTTGTCGTTAAGCCCTCTCAGGAGCGGATCGGTAGGAACGAGAAGTTCGTTCTCGAACACGCCGAATTTCTTTTCGGGAAGTTCTTTTTTCCCAATACCGTAGTAATAACTCAAAGCGGCTTGCGCGCCCCAACAGATAAAAACGCTGCTCGTGACGTTTCTTTCCGCATAGTCGAAAATCTCGCACAGTTCGTCCCAGTACTTTACGTCGGTAAAATCAAGTTTTTCCACCGGCGCGCCCGTGACGATAAGTCCGTCCATTCTCCTGTTTTTCACTTCGTCAAGCGTATGGTAAAATCTGTCCATATGCGTTTGCGAAACGTTCGTCGCGCTGTAAGTCGCGGTCTTTATGAGCGTAACGTTTATCTGCAACGGGCTGTTGCTCAGCATACGCATAAGTTGCGTTTCCGTTTCTACCTTCGTAGGCATCAGATTAAGTATGGCTATTTCGAGGGGTCTTATGTCCTGCGAAAGCGCGCGCTTGTCGCCCATAACGAATATGGACTCTTTCGTAAGCACGTCGAACGCCGGAATCTCTCTCGGAATAACTATAGGCATTTTTACACTCCTTATTTATCTTTTGGGTTTCTGTTTTCTTACTTTTGGCTTACCGCAAGTGCGTTTTTAACGTCTTCTACGATGTCTTTCGCGCTTTCTATTCCCACCGACAGACGGATAAGGTCGGGGCTTATGCCGCAAGCGACGAGATCCGAATCGGAGAGTTGTCTATGGGTAGTGCTTGCCGGGTGAAGAACGCAACTTCTCGCGTCCGCTATATGCGTGACGATACGGAAAAGTTTAAGCGCTTTCTGGAACTTTGCCGCGGCTTCTCTTCCGCCTTTTATTCCGAAAGTAACCATTCCCGACGCCATACCGTTCGTAAAATATTTTTGCGTGAGCGGATAGTTTACGTCGCTTTCGAGACCGCCGTATTTGACCCATTCCACCGCTTCGTTTTGTTGCAGCATTTTTGCGAGCGCAAGGGCGTTTTCGCTGTGTCTGGGCATTCTCAGGTGCAGGGTATCCATTCCGAGAACGGTTAAAAAGGCGTTAAAGGGAGCGGCTTGCGCGCCTAAATCGCGCATCATTTGTCCTCGCGCTTTGACAAGGAAACCCATATTGCCGAAGTCTTTTGCGTAGATTAAACCGTGATAACTTTCGTCCGGTTCGTTGAAATCGGGGAATCTTGGATTGCCGAGATAGTTAAACTTACCGCTGTCCACGATGATACCGCCGAGACTCGTAGCGTGTCCGTCGAGATATTTTGTGGAAGAATAAACGACGATGTCCGCGCCGAAGTCGAACGGACGACAAACGACGGGCGTTGCGAGCGTGTTGTCCACGACGAACGGGATACCGAACTTTTTCGTAACGGAAGAAAGTTTTTCAAAGTCCGCTACCGCCATTGCCGGATTTGCTATGGTTTCGCAGAAAAGGAACTTAGTTTTGTCGTCTATGAGAGCGGATATTTCTTCTGCGGTCGCTTCGGGAGAAACGAATTTAGTGGTTATGCCGTATTTTGGCAAAGTGGTGCAGAAAAGGTTGTACGTTCCGCCGTAGATGGTGGAAGTGCTGATAATGTTGTCGCCGGCGCGGCAAAGGTTAAGCGCGGTAAGCGTGGTCGCCGCCATTCCGCTTGCGGTGCAAAGCGCGCCTACGCCGCCGTCAAGGTCGGCTATCTTCTTTTCGAGTGCGTCAACGGTAGGACTGCCTAGTCTTGCGTAGAAAAAACCGTTCTTTTTAAGGTCGAACAAATCGCCCATCTCTTCGGGCGTGTCGTAGACGTACGTCGTGCTCTGCACGATAGGAAGAACTCGAGGCTCTCCGTTTTTCGGGGTGTAACCCGATTGAACGCATTTTGTATCGATATCAAACATTCCATTACCTCCAAGAGTTAAGCGCGCGTTCGACGTCGCGTTTTATTTGTTTTTCTTTAAGTGTTTTGCGCTTATCAAACAGTTCTTTACCCTTAGCCAAAGCGACTTCCGCCTTGACAAGCGCGTTTTTGAAATAAATTTTGGTTACCACAAGGGTATAACCCTTTTGCTCGGTTTTGCTTTTTAACCTGATTATCTCTTTCTTGTGCATCAAAAGCCTGCGCTTTCTCCGCGGATCGGGATTGAAAAAACTCCCCTTTTCGTACGGCGAAATATGCGCGTTGTAGAGAATAAGTTCTCCGTCCTTAACCGCCGCATAACTGTCTTTGAGATTAACCGCGCCTTTACGAATACTCTTAACTTCGCTCCCCACAAGTTCTATCCCTGCCTCGAACGTCTCTTCAATAAAATATTCGTGATACGCTTTTTTGTTGGTCGCAACTACTTTTTCACTCATATCATATTATTTTAACATATTACACGCGCGTATGCAAAGAAAAAGTAATATTTATTAAACTCTTATTCCCTCACGGCAACGGCAACGCAGTGCGTTGCATCCCATTACGCAAGCAACGCGGGACGTTTGCATCCCTTTACGCAAGCAACGTGGGACGTTGCATCCCTTTACGCAAGCAACGTGGGACGTTGCATCCCTTTACGCAATAAGTATATTCCCTATATATGTTTCTCGCACGACACAGGTTTATTGCGTCGTCCACCCCTCATCCGTCGGTTTCACCGACACCTTCCCCCCAAGGGGAAGGCTTTATACGGTGATTGCGATTTACCTATTTTCTCCACAACGGTGAAGGCTTTATACGGTTCAAATTCTCGGCACGAGCGGACAAGTGCCGTGAGTGCCGCCCTTATGGGGATCGAGCAAGGGGCAACGCCCCTGCGAACTAAAAATAAAAAGCGGAATGTGTCATTCCGCTTCCTTAGTAGTCCGACTCGTGCGTGATTAGATTTTGTCCGCACAAAGCAAAGCGACTGCCGCAAAATCCCGCACGACGTTTGGTCGGTATATTTTAGGGGGCTAGTGGGGGAATCTCCCCCACGAACTACCACTCTAAGCAAAATGTGTCATTTTGCTTCCTTGAAAGTCCGACTCGTGTGTGATTAGATTTTGTCCGCACAAGCAAAGCGACTGCCGCAAAATCCCGCACGACGTGTGGTCGGCTATTTCTACGCCGAAAACTGCGGAAATCTCGGAAATCCGGGCAGCCACGGACGAACGTTATTATCGCTGCCTTCGGGCGAATTGTCTACTTCCGTCCCAAAATTGTATCTCGTCGTGGCGGACGGATAAGTAATATAAGGCGTTTCTTTATGCGATTTATCATCGGCAACGAGCAAATATTTATGGCTCAGATACTCGTTGTTCGTGTCCTTTTCAAGACTGTTTCCCCAAGTGGTATCTACCATATACCAGGTTCCGTCGATTTTAACTTTGTTCCAGGCGTGTCCTTCGTCGTTTACCGTGCCCGAAATTTTCAGCGTTTCCACACCCTCTATCGTAGCCATCGACAAGAACGCTTTACTCAGTCCGTCGCATATCGCAACCCTACTTTCGTCGTTTATCGCGCCGTTATTCCCTAAACCGAAAACTCCTTCCATATACATACAACGATAACTGAACAGTTCGCCCACGCCTTTATCGTCGTCTTCGTAAACGTTGTCGGTAAACTCGTAATCGTACAATACGGTGTCGATAATGTAATCGTAAATGTAATGAACTTTTTTCGCCGGTTTGTCGCCGTCCGCAATAATACGGGAAAGTATGTCGCGCATAATCTCGTACAAATAATCGGCGTTGCTACCCTTGACCGGGGTAGGACGATAACCTTTCTTTAACGTGTAATAAAGTTGATCGCTGCTCGACGGCGAAGCGGTAAGTTTTACTTCGTCTATCGCAAAATTCCTTTCTCTCGGCTTTATCGCAAGATTATAATGCGCCGGGTCGCTCTTGTCGAGCGCGTTTTTATAACTCTCGTTCGTGGTGGTGGAATACTTCGGATCGGGATCGTACAAAAACTTCATATAAACCGTGCCGATTTTACCCGTCGAGTCCACTTCGAACGAATACGTATACGCCGCGGAATCTTCGTACGCGTCGATCGCGCTGTAAACTTCGTTGGCAAACGCTTTTTCCACGTTTTTATTGTGATAGTAAGAAACGTAATCGTAACCCATATAAACGGTTGCGCTCAGTTCGTAACAACCCGAATCTAATTTCGCGCCTTCGCGGAAAATAATCAGATAACTCCAGAAATCGAACCATTCCGCGCGGTTGCCCATATAAAAATCAACGTCTTTGAACCCTGCGGACACCGTCTGCGTGTACTTATCGTACGTCTTTGCGTCAATGCCTTCGTATGAATAACTCTCGGTCTTTATCGACTTGCCGCCGCCGGTACTCGTAATCGCGTTAATCGACACTTTAAGGTCTTGCGAAAACGTATAACCCTGCTCTTCGAGAGAACATTTTCCGCTTTCAAACCCTTCGTCCGCTCCGTCGAAAGTCTTTTTTTCATTTCCGTCGTCAACGGTAAGCGAATAAGTCACTCCGTCCGCTTCGTCCCACTCGGCGTACATCTCGCCGTCTTCGAACGTAACGCATATCACGTTTTCGTCGCCGTAATATTCTTCACGATCGCCGATATTGCCCGTGTCGAGAGCGTTGTTATAAATCTTTTTTATGTTGGAAATTATGGACAAGCAGGAAGTCGCAGCCGTACAAAGCAACACAGATAACAAGAGGATTAAAATTTTATGAATTTTTCTACTCACTACGACCTCCTTGCTATTCTTATTTTTGCACGCCTTTCTTAAATAATTATTTAATAACGTTACTGTTTTTATGACTTTTTTATGACCGACGTTCGATTTTTTCGATATAAAAAAAGCGCGAAAAACGCGCTTAGTTTTACAACAAACGAATTCCCGCTCTTTCGCACTCTTCGATCATTTCCTGCGGCCACACCGAAACGTGAACTTCGCCTATGTGCGCCTTGCCTAAAAGCAACATACACAATCTCGACTGTCCTATGCCGCCGCCTATCGTAAGCGGATACGTTCCGTTTATTACGTTCTTGTGATACGGAAAACTCATCCTGTCTTCCGCTCCGCTTTCTTTAAGTTGCGTAACGATGCTTTTTTCGTCGACCCTTATTCCCATACTCGACACTTCAAACGCGCAGTCGAGCAGTTCGTTATAAAACATTATATCGCCGTTAAGCGACCAGTCGTCGTAGTCCGGCGCACGCCCGTCGTGCCGCTCTCCGCTCCTGAGTTTGCCGCCGATTTGCATTATGAACACCGTTTTCTTTTCTCTTAAAATCGTGTTTTCGCGTTCCTTAGCGGTAAGTTCGGGATACCTATCTTCAAGTTCTTGCGAAGTAACGAAATAAACTTCGCGGCAAAGCGGCGCACCGGGTACGGGATAAACCTTGTCGAGTTCTTCCTTGGTATCGACGATCGCGTTTACGATTTTTTTCACGGTGTCTTTAAGATAGTCAAGGGTTCTGTCCGATCTCGATACTACTTTTTCCCAGTCCCACTGATCTACGAAAACGGAATGAAGATTGTCCACGTTGTCGTCGCGACGAATGGCGTTCATATCGGTATAAATCCCTTCGCCCGCCTCGTAGCCGTACTTATAAAGCGCGGCGCGTTTCCACTTGGCGAGAGATTGCACGACTTCGGCGTCTACCCCTTCGATCTCTTTGATGGTGAAAGAAACCTTTCTTTCCACACCGTTAAGATCGTCGTTAAGTCCGCTGTCTTTCGTCACGAAAAGCGGCGCGGTGACGCGGTCGAGATTAAGCGCGGCTGCAAGTTTTTTCTGAAAAGTGTCTTTAATTACTTTTATCGCTTTCTGCGTTTGCCGTTGGCTTATTGCCGATTTGTATCCGTCGGGAATGATAACTTTGCCCATATTTTTCTCCTGCCGTATTAGTCTACGTTTCCGACCGTGCGCGGATAGAGTATTACGTCGCGAATGTTGCTCATCCCCGTAATGTACATAAGTATTCTTTCAAATCCTAATCCGAATCCGCCGTGCGGTACGCTGCCGAACTTACGGAGCGCAATGTAGTTGTCGTACTCGTCCATACTCATATGGCGCGCTTCCATCGCGCTTACGAGTTTGTCGTAGTCCGCTTCTCTCTCGCTTCCGCCGATTATTTCCCCTACTCCCGGCACAAGCAAATCGCTCGCCGCTACGGTCTTTCCGTCCGGGTTCTGTTTCATATAAAACGCTTTTATGTCTTTCGGATAGTTGATTACGAAAACGGGCTTGTTGAAAACCTTTTCTACGATGTATCTCTCGTGTTCGGTCTGTAAGTCGCAACCCCATTCTACGGGATAGTTGAACTTCTCTCCGCTCTCTTTAAGAATACGTATCGCCTCGGTGTAATCGAGAACCCCGAAGTCTTCGCTGACCGCCTTTTCGAGTTTTTCGATTAAACCGTCTTCAAAATGCGCTTGGAAAAATTCGAGTTCTTCACGGCAAGAAGAAAGCACGTCTTTAATAATGTAAACGAACATATCTTCCGCAAGACGGATTACGTCGTGAAGATCGGCAAACGCGATTTCCGGCTCGATATGCCAGAATTCCGCAACGTGTCTGGGCGTGTTGCTGTTCTCCGCACGGAACGACGGTCCGAACGTGTAAATCTTGCCGAACGCCATAGCGCAAACTTCCCCTTCGAGTTGCCCCGATACCGAAAGCGTCGCTTTCTTACCGAAAAAGTCCGTCGCATAGTACTCTTCCGCCGTTTTGATTTCCGGCGCAAATCCGTGAGTCGTTACTTGAAAAACTTCCCCCGCTCCCTCACAGTCGCTTCCCGTGATAAGGGGCGTATTGACGTATACGAAGTTGCGTTCCTGGAAAAATCTGTGCAGCGCCGCGGCAAGTTTGGAACGAACTCTGAACACCGCGTTAAACGTGTTGGTCCTTATTCTCAAATGCGGAATGGTCCTGAGATATTCCAAAGAATGACGCTTTTTTTGCAGCGGATAATCCGCAGGGCACTCTCCGAGCACGGCAATTTCTTTAGCGTTGATTTCCGTTACGCCGTTTCTGCCTTCGACAGCAACGCCGCAAACACGCACCGCCGCGCCGAGTTTGAACGCTTCCGCAGGCGCGTTGAGAACCGCTTTGTCAACGACGATTTGCAAATGCTTAAGACTCGTACCGTCGTTAATTTCGATAAACGCAACGTTTTTGGAATCTCTCGCCGTGCGAACCCAACCGCAAACGACGACGTCTTTGCCGATATAACTCTTGTCTTCCCTAATAACTTTTACGTCAATATGTTCCATTAAAATAATCCTTCTTTACTTAGGTATAATATGTTATATTAACATACCGCCGTAAATTTGGCAATTATTCGCGCAAAAAAAGCCGATTTTTGCTATAATTTCTTATACTAACGTGCCTTTCGCCTGCGTATATTCAAGAGTTATTTTAATGTTTCGTCATTTCCGTCATAAACGTCAGGATAAAAAAAAGCATTCTTGCGAATGCCGTTTTTTTTCGATTAGGGGGGGCTCAGGCGTTAAAGCCGAGTTCGTATGCTTTTTTAAGTGAAGGGTGGGCGTTTACGTCGCCGGGATTGTCCACGCCGCCGGCAAAAACCGTGCCTTTAAGTTCGGCTTTTTCAAAGCAGTCTATCCAACCGCACAAGCCGTTTACCGCGCGTTCGTCCACGCCGTCTTCGTCTTCCGCCGCGGTGGAAAGCATATATATTTCGCGGAACTTATAATCGCTCGGATAAAGCGAGTTCGCTCTGTCGAGCAAGGTTTTCATTTGTCCGCACATTTCGTAATAATAGATAGGGGTAGCGAATACGATTACGTCGGCGTTTTTCATTTTTTCCGCAATTTCTATAGCGTCGTCGTTTATCACGCATCTGCCGATTTTCTGGCACGCAAGGCAACCTTTGCAAAACGCTATCGTCTTGCCTTTGAGGGTAATTCTTTCCGTTTCTTTTCCGCTTTCTATCGAGCCTTTGACGAAAGCGTCGAGCAAAGAGTCGGAATTGCTGTTTACTCTCAAACTCGTACCTATTGCCAAAACCTTTTTACTCATTCGTTTTTCTCCTTTCCTTAATATATAGTGATTGCAACGAAAAACTCGTCGGAATCGTCCGACGAGCCGTTATTTCGTTATTTTTTCGGTTCGAAATCTTTGAGCGTAAACACGAGATTGTTTTCCACGATCATCACGGGGTGCCTTACGCTTTTTATTATCGAGCCTTCGCCGTAACTGAATCTGCCTTCCGCGTCTTTGGGCAGGTAGTACACGCTTATGCCCTTGCCTACCGGGCTTTCCGCTCTGGTCACGCTTATCATATTGCACTGAACGCTTCCGAGCGTACTTTTCGTATCCACGGTGGCTTTGTCGGTGACGTAGGTACATTTAAGTTTAACCGCTTCGTCCGTGAACGGGTCCGCGATTTTTATCGAAGTCGGCACTGCGGACGGGGAATAACATCTTACGTAGTTGTACAAAAACTCTCCGTCGGTATAACCGGATTTGCCTACGTTTATTTTTCCGCTCTTGTTCTTCGTTCCGTCCGAAGGATAAGTAAGGGTATAAACGTAATTCTTTCCGTCGTGTTTCGCTTCGAGTTTGTAATCGTTTTTCGCGTCGGTTGCGTCCGTATACTCGGTGGTAAGGCTTATCACGTTGTAGATATCCGCGTAATAAACGCTGATTTTCGTCTTATCCCCTACCCTGACCGTCGCCGTCATTTTGGTGTTCGCGCCGGGTTCTTTCTCTTTGTCTTCCGCGCTCAGATCGGTAGTGGTGACGAACTTTGCTTCGCCTACCGTCGCGTTTGCTTTCGAACTGTCCGTAACGACGTATTCGATCGTTTCGTTTTTCGCCCAACTCTGGTCTACCGTAGACGTACTTCCGTTGCACGCAACGAACGCAAGGGGCAGCGCAAGCGCAAGTAAAACAAATATAATTACCGAAATTTTCTTTTTCATCGATGAAATAACCGTCTCTTTTCTCGTTATTTTTAATAAGTATAGAATAAATCCGCCCGAAAGTCAACGTTTGGAAAGGCTCGTTTGACTTCCTTTGCGCTTTTCCGCGACAAACCGCCCCGACAGGCGCGAACTTATCTTTTGTTTTTGAACAGTCTGAACACCCCTCTGGTTCTCCAAAAAGCGAGCGATTTATTCAGTTCCGCCGCGTCGAAGGGTTTTCCGTGTCCCGGATAAATCGTTTTCACGCCGCTTTGCAGAATTTGTTTCCAACCGTCCAAAAGGGCGTATTTGTCGTAAATCCACATAGGCGCGTGTCTTGACGAGCCGATACCGTTCATACAAACGTCGCCGCAAAACAATTTGTCGCCGATTTTCAGGCACAAATCCCTTTCGCTGTGTCCTTTAAGGAAGATAAACTCCGCGCCGTAAGCGGAAAGGGGTTGAGTTTTCGCGTCGGCGTAGTTATCGTAAAAAACCGCCGGGAAACACTGCGTTTTTTCAAACGCCGCCATCGTCGTATACGTTGCGATAAGGTATTCGAACCGTGAAACGTAGGTATTAAGGTTGTTTTTCCCCGCTTCCAGTCTTTTTTTATCCCCGGCGTCGTAAACGAGCAAGGGTTTCGTTTCGCAAAGCAACGCTTTCAGAAACCCGACGTGGTCGGCGTGCATATGCGTAAGGACGACGTATTTTATTTCGTCCAAGCCTATCCTGTTTTCTTCGAGTTTTTCCTTAAACTTTTTGTATTGCCAAGAATACCCGGTGTCGATCAGGCAGTATCCGTCGCCGAGTTTTAACGCCCAGGTATTGACGTATTTATTGCCTAATTTAATTATTTCCATCGTTTTTCGCTTGTTCGAGCGCTTTCGCCAACTGATCGGGGCAACTCGTGTTGCGGAAACCGCATTTAGTGCCTTTAAGTCTTTCGATTACGTCGTCGACTTTCATTCCTTCGACGAGTCTGGCTATTCCTTTGGTGTTGCCGTTGCAGCCGCCGCAGAATTCCACCTTTTTTACCACGCCGTTTTCCGTTTCCACGTCGATATAACTCGAACAAACTCCGCTCGTTTTGTATCTCATATAAATCTCCTCGTTTTATTTACTTAATTCTATACGAGCATTATACATTAAAAACCCTTAATAAAGCAATAAAACGTCATAATTTTTTCCTTAGCGTAATAGTTATAAACGAAAGGAGCGAAAATGGAACATTCTTTTTTTTACGAAAAAGGCTTAATTACGGTAACGGGCATAACCGGTCTTGACGGTTTTGACGAAAAGGAAGCGAGAATAAAACTCGAAAACGACGCTTTAATCGTGCGCGGAACGGGATTCGTTTTGCACGATATGGCGCAAACCGCCGGTAAAGTGTGTTTTTCCGGTAAACTTTCTTCCGCCGAATACTCTGCAAAAATCGACAAAGCGTCGTTTTTCAAACGCTTGTTCAAATAAATGTTCGACACTCTTACGCAACCGCTCGTGGCGGTGACTTTTCTCGTATCGGGTGCGGTCGCGTACGTCTGCTACGAGTTTCTCCGCGCGATAAAAACGGTTTTTCCGACGCGCACCGTCGAGTTTCTGACGGATTTTCTGTCCGTCGCGGCGTGCGGCGGGATTTTCCTTTTCACGGCGGTGCGGTACAACGACGGACGGATCGTTTTTTACGAAATCTTTTGTTTTTCCGTCGCTTTTTTGGTCGTTCGTATCGTTATGAAAACCACTTTACGCAAGGCGTTTAACCTGTTCGTTACGGTTTTGCGAAAAAAAATCCGAGAAAAAATAAATATCGTGATTAAAAAAACGAAAACGGTTCAAACTAATCTCGAACGGAGGAAATATGAGCGACAACGAAACGAGAACAACGACGCAAAGCAAGACGACTTGCGACTGCGAAAGAACGGAAAAAGACGTTTCGGGCAACCGAACTACGACAAACGGTTGTTCGTGCAGAGAAAAACGCGAACGACTGATGAAAGAAGTCAACGAGTGCGACGCGACGAAAGTGACCGAAGAAGAACTTCGGGAAGTCTACAAAAACGCTTGCACCGGAAAAGAAAGCGTAGAAATTCTGAAAGCGTTTTCATCGGACAAGGGATTCAGAAATCTGTTGATAAGACAATATAACGAATACTCTTCGCTGGCAAACGATATTGAACTATACGCCGACAAATTAGGTTACCGACTCGAAAAGACTTCGGTATTTGCCAAAGGTATGATGTATTTTACCACGGCTGTCAATACAATGAAGGATAAATCCGACTCAAAACTCAGCGAGATAATGATGCAGGGAATCAATATGGGAATAGTCGCTATGACTAAACTCACCAACAAACTTTCCGACGAAAATCGCTCTTGCGACTTAGCGAACGCTCTTCTCGACCTTTTGAAAAAGGATCTCGAAGAGATGAAAATGTTCTTGTAACCCAACCGAACACTACGGGCGCGGCGACGTTTAATCCGAAAGTTACGCTTTCCCCTTAAACCCCGCGCGTCGGTCCCTACGGTCCGACGCACCGCGCCTTGTTCCCCTCCGTAAAAATCCCCGTTTCGCCCGGTGCGAAACGGGGATACTTTTTCCCTTAAAAAACGAAACCCCGACGAGATTTTCCCGTCGGGGTTTTTATCGGCTACCGCTCGTTTTACTTCGTTACGTCGTCCGTTTTCGTCGGTTCGCCTTTTGCTATCAACGCCTTTACGTCGGCAGGTTTCGTCCTTTGGCTGTGGCACGAGCCTGCGTAGGGACAACCTATGCACCCCGTGCGGCAACCGCTTTTTTTCGCTTTTGCCTTACGCACTATCGAGCCTATCGCCACGCCCAGTACTATCAGTACCGCCGCTACTATAATTACAACGTTAATCGGTTTCATTATTTCGTCGCCTTGGATTTCTTTCTTCCTAAAGTCGATTTAACTTTCTTCCACCATTTTTCGATATCGATTTTGCCTTTGTTGTTAAGCACGATCAAGGTGATGATTGCCGCCCAAACGACTACGAATATCGCCGCCGTCCAAGCCCATTCTCCGATAAGGTATATCATCATCGATACGATGTAGGAAGTCGCAACCCAGAACAGCAGCGTGCTGTTGAAGGATTTCTTCGTGGGGAGTTCCGCTTTTGCGGTCGCTACAGCCGCAAAGCACGGTATGGTCAGCATATTGAACGCGATGAACGCAATCAGTCCGGGTACGGTTATGCCCGTAGCGGCTATCATTTCGCTTACCGCGGCGAGTCCGCCGTCCGCTTCCACGTCAATCATTCCGCCTACTATGCACGCCGCAAGCGTACCGAAGGTCGCTATTACGTTTTCTTTCGCTATGAGTCCGGTGATTGCCGCTACCGCGAATACCCAACCGAAGGTTCTCGAAAGTTGCGAGCCGAAACCTAAGGGCGTGAACAAGGGCTGAATAATTCCGCCTATTCCGGCAAGTATGCTTTGGTTCATCTGTGCGTCTTCGAGATAGTTCCAGGTCCAACTGAAGTGGCTCATAAACCAGATTACTATCGTGGAAGCAAGGATTATGGTAAACGCTTTCTTGACGAAGTGTTTGGTCTTGTCCCAAAGGTGGAGCATTAGGTTCTTCGGTTGCGGCATATGATAAGCCGGCAATTCCATAATGAACGGGGGAACTTCGCCTTTCATCGTGGTCGCTCTCATAAGGAGTACGCACGCTATCGCTACGACTACGCCGAGCACGTACATACAATAAGTGATTACGTCCGGGTTCTTCATATTCGTCATCGAAGCGATACCGCCGGCGATTGCCGTAAGGATAGGAAGTTTCGCTCCGCAACTGAAGAACGGGATTACTCTTATCGTAGCCGTTCTTTCGTTCTGATCGGCAAGGGTACGGGTGTTGATGAATGCGGGAACGGAGCAGCCGAAGCCCATTATCATCGGCATAAACGCTCTGCCGCTGAGTCCGAATTTACGGAATATTCTGTCGAGTATGAACGCTACACGCGCCATATATCCGCTGTCTTCGAGAATGGAGAAGAACAGGAACAGGAGAAGGATTTGCGGTAAGAAACCGAGCACCGCGAACAAGCCGCCGAGTATACCGTCGCATACGAGACCGATCGCCCAATCGCTTGCTCCCGCTTGCGTAAGTCCTTCGTTGACGCAGGTGTTGATGAAGTCCGTAAAGGTATTAAGTACGTTTGCAAGGATCACGCCGGGACCGTATACGCTCTCTTCGTATCCGAAGAACGTGGCCGCGCTTATTCCCGAACTGAATTCGTCGATCTGACTTACGAACGCCGATTCGCTCTCGGTTTCGATTTCCGCTTCGCCGTGATCGGCGTTTACGAACGCGACTTCGCCGTTTTCGTTAATCGCAACTTCGTACTTCATTTCTTCGTCGGCGTAAAGTTTTACGTTGCCGAGATTTTGCGCGTCGCCCGCGGCGATTCTGTTGACCTGTTCGATGCTGTTTTTCCAGTAAACGAACTCGGTCGTGTCGATCGTTACTTCCCATTTCGCTTTGTCGTCCGCGTAGAACTTCGTTCCTTCCGGTTCTTTCGCCGCGTCGGAAACGAGAATTTTTTCGCCGTTGCGTTTGTAAACGAACGGAACCGCTTCAACCGATTCTATCGAACCGTCTTCCGCAAACGTGATTTCCGCAACGTTGCCGTCTTCGTCGTAGTACGTCTTGCTCTCGTCGTAGTTGTCTGTGGTAAGGTTTATTACCGTGCCGTTTTCGTCCGAACAAACCACGGGGGCTTTATCGAACACGCCCGCCGCTCCCAAAAACAGGAAGTCCTCGGCAAACGTAAGGTGGAACACGCAGAAAAGTATCACGAGGAATATCGGAATACCCCATATCTTATGAGTGAGAACTTTGTCCGCTTTGTCCGAACGGCTGAGTTTTTCTTTAGCCGCTTTCTTGTCCTTCGTCAGTACCGACGAATAGTTTTGCGTGATGTATTTGTATCTCGCGTCCGCTACGATGGATTCGAAATCGTTGCCGAACGTGTCGTCCTTAAACGTCTTTTTGAACTCTTCCACCATAGCCGTGCTGGTCGGGTGCGCCTTGACTTCGAGTTCGTCGAGTTCTACGAGTTTTATCGCGTGGAAAAGCGAATTTTCTACGCCCTGCCCTTCGAGCGCGATTCTGCAATCGCTGATAAGGTGCGACAAAGCGCCGCCTTCGAGAACCGTAACTCCCTTTCTCGGCTTTTGGCTCGCTTCGTAGCCGCGTTTCATAAGTTCTTCCATACCCTGATTGCGCAGTGCGGAAACGGGTACTACCGGCAAGCCGATTTTTTCTTCGAGTTTTTTCGAATCGATTTTAGAACCGCTCTTTTCCACCGCGTCCATCATATTGAGCGCGATGATCATCGGTACGTCGATTTCCATAAGTTGAGTCGTAAGATAAAGGTTACGCTCGAGGTTGGTCGCGTCGACTACGTTTATGATACAGTCGGGCTTTTCGTCCAGAATAAAGTTTCTCGAAATAACTTCTTCGGGTGTGTAAGGAGAAAGCGAATAGATACCGGGCAAGTCCACGATGTCTATCGGCTCGGCGCACTTTTTGTATACGCCTTCCTTTTTGTCTACCGTTACGCCCGGCCAGTTGCCGACGTGCGCGGTCGAACCGGTAAGGGTGTTGAACAACGTGGTCTTACCGCAGTTCGGGTTGCCTGCTAAAGCAAATTTAAGCATTATGCACCTCCACAGTCACGTTGTCCGCTTCGGTCTTACGAAGGGTAAGTTCGTAATTCCTGAGCGTAATCTCGATCGGATCGCCCAAAGGCGCGCGCTTGCGAAGATATACTTCCGCGCCCGGCGTAACTCCCATATCGAAAAGTCTGCGACGAATTCTTCCTTCTCCGCCGACAGATTTGATAACTCCGCTCTCGCCTATGGCGAATTCGCTAAGTTTCTTTTCCATTGATCGTTGTCTCCTTTTTATATCTGCAATTTTTTTCCCTAAGTTAACGAGCAAAAAACTATGCCACGAGTATCTTCGTCGCCAACGTGCGGTCCAGCGCAAGACGTCCGTCTTTAACCTTGCATATAATGCTTCCGCCGCTTGTACTCAATACTTCGATTTTCGTATCGACCGTAATTCCCAAACTCTCAAGATGCTTGCGCGTCTTGTCGTCCGCCGTTATTTTGATTACTCTTACCGCCCTATCCGTAGGCGCAACCGCAATAGGCATATTTTTTTACCTCCGAATTTGTCCAATATGAATTATTCTTCATATTTACGCTACCATTATATTGATGCTTATTCCGTTTGTCAAGCGTTAATACGAAAAAATATGAAAAGGAATTCAATTTCACAAAATTTACCTTTTCGGTTTACATTTTTTTAATAATCGTATATAATGAATGAATAAAAAACGAGTACGCAAGCGGGGTTAAACGCTCGGTTTGCGGCGCGTAAGCGTAATGAAGAAGCGGAGGAAAGAATGGCGGAACAGGTACGCACGCCTAAGCAGCAGCGTTCGATAGACAAAAAGAATCGTATAATCGAGTCGGGCTATAAACTTTTTGCGGAAAAGGGTTATTACAGCACGAACACTGCCGAGATAGCCAAAGAAGCGGGCGTTTCGACGGGTATAGTATACGGATATTTTCGCGACAAGCGCGATATTCTGGTAGAAGTATTGAATATTTACGTAGAGCAGGTATTTCGTCCTATCTTAGAGATGTTCGATACCATCACTCCGCCGCTGGATTTCGATTATCTTATTTCGCATGCGCTCGACGGCGTGGTTTCTATGCATAAAAGCAACGCAGCCATTCACGAAGCGTTACATTCCCTTTCTCATACCGACGACGAAGTCAGAGAGCGGTTTACTATGCTCGAAGACGAGATGACCCGCCGCATATCGGAAAAACTTATTTCCTGCGGAGTTTCTGCCGACGGAATAAACGAAAAAGTCCACCTTGCGATACAAACGGTGCAGACTTACGCGCACGAGTGCGTGTACGACAAACACGACTACCTTTCGTACCAAAAAATGAGAGCTATCGCAATCGATATGCTCAAATATTTGTTTACGACGAATTTTTAACCCCCGATTTTCCCGGTGACGATACCCTTTTAAGGTTATTATTGACAAAAAAAATATAATAATTATAATTACATTGTCGAAAAAGCGGCGAATAAGCCGCTCTTTAACGATAAAAAATTCGGAGGTGTCCCGGCTTATGTTCGGAAACAACGAATACTGGTGGGCAGGATTATTGATTTTTCTCCTGTTCGTCGCGCTCAATACGGTTATTTTCCTGTTAAGGAATAATCCCAAACTCAGTTATGCGATTTCTTACTCCATCGCCGGATTTTTGCTTGTTTACAAAATAACCGAGTATATTTACTGGCAGGCAATCGGCGAGCATTTGCATTTTCCCGTAGAATTTTCGGCTTTGAGTTATTTCGTTTTTGCGATATTTACGGTTTTCCGTCTGAAAAAAATCGACGGGTTCGCGTCGTTTACGGCAATACTTGCAGGTATGTTCTATTCGATTTCGTTTTGGGTATCGCCCGACAGTTTCATAAGTTCGATAGAAACGAAATTCCTGTTCGCCACGGCGATAATCAACCACCATTTGCTATACACGGCGGGAATGTTGATGCTTATGAACGTGCGTAAGTTCAAACCGAAAAACTTTTATCAACACTTTATCGGAGCCGGGCTTATGGTCGCGTATTCTTGGATTATCCACCTTTTCACCGATTATACGGCGGTGGAAGGCAAGCCGATAATCATTCAAATCACCGACGGCTCGATCTTGAACTGGCTTTTCCATACGGAAAACCCGACGGGCGGCACTCTTGCGCTTTATTATATCGTAACGGTAACGTTGTTCTGCCTTATTGTCGCAGGTTACTACGGACTTAACCGCCTTGCGGTAAAACGTCGCGTTAAACGCGGCTTACCCGAAGAATACTTCCCCGAACGACTGTCGGAAGTTTTCAAACCTTGCTGCGACTAGCCATTCGCCCGAGGATACAAAAACTTACAAAAAAAGCGGAACGTCACGTTTCGCTTTTCGTTTTAGCGCAGTACTAAAATCAAAAATTTATTTTTTCCTTTCCAAAACCGCATAAACCCTCGTATCGTCAAATTTTATTTCCTCCGAATTGCGGAATATACGGTTTCCGCAAGCAGTTTCGCGCCTTTGTCGGTGGGGTGTACTCCGTCGACAAAAAGTTCGCGCTTGCCGTCGAAAACTTCATAAAGATCGATAAATCCTAAGTCGTATTTATCCGCGAGCGTTCTCGTAGCGCGGTTTATTTCGTTCTTAACTCTGTCGGGATTTATGTTGTAACGGACTTTGCCGAAAAATTCCCACGCAGGCGGCGGAGCCATTATATACATTTCTTTTATCGACGGACGAGCGAGAAAACTCTCTATAAGCGCGGAATACTCGGCGATAAAATGCTCTTCGCCGTTCCAGTCGGCGTTCTTGCTGTCGTTGCTTCCGAACATAATTATCACTACGTCCGCGTCGAAGTCGAGCGCTTTTTGATACAACTCTTCCTTTACGTACGGTCTGTCGGCGTCGCTTTGCGCGCACCTGCCCGGATAACCGTAGTTATTGACGGTATACCCTTTCCCCAACATATTTCCGAGAACGGACGGATAAGCCGCCTCCGGCCAGCCGAAAACGAACGTGCCGAACGTAATGCTGTCGCCTACGCAAGCGACCTTGACGTCCCCGTCTTTCGCTTCTTTGAGCGGATGAAGTTGTCCGAGTTCTCCCATATAATACGCCATAAGCAAACCGCATTCGGCTATCACGATTAAAAATGCAAGCACCACGCCTATTACTCTCTTTGCGCTCGTGCGTTTCTTTGCCGTTTCGCCGTTCATTTATCGTTCTCCTTTTCTATAAGATTTAATCCGTTTTGTATAAGTACCCTTGCCGTGTCCGAGTAATAAACCCTTTTCACGACGACCGGCCCGTCGTCCACTATTATTTCTTCTTGCTTAATCGACGACGGATCTCCGTAATTTCCCGTGCCTTCGCTCACGCCGGACAGTTTAAGATAAATATCGTTAAAAAACGTACTTACCTTATCCACAATGCCTTCTTTGGTAGCCCAAAAGTCGGTTTCTAGTTGTTTGTCTTTCCTTGCGGCGACGGGGTATGATTTCATCGTTTCGTTATAAACCTCGCCGTCGAGGAAGTTAAGCGTACTCGTTAAGAATCCGAGCGAGTACATATATCCGCAGTACCTTAGGTACGGTATTTCGCTAGTAATAAGCAGGTAGTACGACAGAAGGTTCGCGTCGCGTTCCCGCATTACTCCCTTTGCGTGGGCGAGTTCGTGCGCGGCGGTAAGCACGAGATAACAATCGGGCGTTTCGTAGTTTATCACCGCTTCGCCGAGCGGTTGGAAAGTTATTCCGCACGTACCCTGATAACTCATAAGTTTGCTCGTAATCGCCTTTTTTATTCTCGGCGTATACGAAGAAAAATAATCGTCGTCAAGCCGTTTATACTCATCGATAAGCACGTCGGCGAGTTGTCCGAACGTATAAGGGCTTACGGACTTGCCCTTTTCGTCGTAACTAAGGGTTGCGGCGACGGCGTTAAAATCGGCAAGGTAAGCGTTTATCGTTTCCGCCGTTTGTTCCACCGTAAGTTGTTCGCCGTCGTACGAGTCGATCGGCATAGGTTTACGATTGTAACAGCCGCCTGCGGTGATTATGTAGATAAGCGCGACGCTTAACGCCGCAACGACGGTTTTTTCGAAAATCCGCAATGCGTCCGTGCGCCGTTTTTTCTTCAAAAACACTATTATCGTGACGAAAATCGCCGCCAAAGCGATTATCGCCGCTATCGCAAGCACGCCGAACACGGAAAACGGAAACAAGTCGCTTACGTGTCCTGCGACGTACACGAAATATCGGGATACGCCGCGCGCGAAAAAGTACTCGGAAATGTTCTCGTTAAGCCGTAAAAGCGCAAAAATAGCAATAAGCACGACGAGCGCGCCTATTGCTATCGCATACTTTACGAGTTTAACGTGTTTTAACTTCATTACAGTTCGGCTTTGATTCCTTCTAGAAGCGCGTTCGCTTTTTCCGTTGCGGTTTCTTCCGAATCGGAATAGCACAAAACGTAAACTTTGAGTTTGGGTTCGGTTCCCGACGGGCGAATGCACACGAACTGTCCGTCAAACAGGTTGTATTTGATTACGTCGCTCTTCGGCAACTCGATTTTTTCGGTTTTTCCGTTCGGATAAACGTCTTTACCGGCAAGGAAATCCGAAGTGAACAAAACCTTTTCCCCTGCTATTTCGGTAACCGTCTTTTGGCGAAGTTTCGCCATCGTAAGCGACATATCTTTCATCGCTTCCACGCCCTTGTACGCTATGGAAGTAACCGCCTCTTTGTAGTATCCGTACTTTTCGAAAAGTTCTACGAGGCGGCCGTAAAGTCCTTTCCCCTGCGCGGTGTAATAGCACACCATCTCGGCTGTCAGCATAGACGCGACTACTGCGTCTTTATCCCTTGCGTGCGTTCCCCTAAGGTATCCGTAACTCTCTTCGTAGCCGAAAATAAACGTGTATTCGCCGTTTCTTTCCCATTCTTTTATCTTTTCGCCGATAAATTTGAACCCGGTAAGCACGTTAAAAACGGTTACTCCGCCGTTTTTCGCTATTCTGTCGGCAAGCGTAGTCGTGACTATGGTTTTTACCACCGCAGGATTCGACGGCATTGTATTCGTTTCTTTAAGGCGAGTGATGATGTAGTCGAGCAGCAACGCGCCTATCTGATTGCCGTTAAGCAAACGGAACTTGCCCGAAAAATCCCTTACCGCAAGCCCCATTCTGTCGCAGTCGGGGTCGGTGCCGATCACTACGTCCGCGCCTATCTCGTTGCCGAGCGCAATTCCCATCTCCAAAGCCGCCGGGTTTTCCGGGTTGGGGATAGGCACTGTGGAGAATTCCGTGTCCGGTTCGGTCTGTTCTTTAACGCAAGTAACGTTAATCCCGATACGAGAAAGAATAGTCGTGACCGGGATATACCCCGATCCGTGTATGGGCGTGTATACGAGTTTCATTCTCTTGCCGTATTCTTTGACTACTTCGGGCGAAAGAGAGAGTTTTTCTATCTCGGAATAATAACTTTCGTCCACGCTCTTGCCGATAACGGTGACAAACTCGTTTAAGCGCACGTTGTCAAGCCCTTTTATGCTCTCGCCGAACTTAACTTCGTCTTTTCTGACGGAAAAATAATCGGTGATTTTATCGATAAACCCTACCACGACCGCCGTGTCTTCCGGGCTCATCTGCGCTCCGTCTTCGCCGTATACCTTGTATCCGTTGTATTCCTTAGGATTGTGACTTGCGGTAATCATAACCCCCGCTACCGCGCCCAAATGACGAATAGCGTACGAACACATCGGCACCGGATGAACGTTTTCAAAAATAAAACTCTTTATCTTGTACGCGCTCAGCACGCAAGCGACTTCCTTTGCAAACTCAAGACTGAACCTACGCGTGTCGTAACTTATCACAACGCCCCTGTCCATCGCTTTTTGCCCGAGAGAAACCACAAATTCCGCAAGCCCTGCCGTCGCGCGAGCAACGGTGTACGAGTTCATTCTGTAAGTGCCTACGCCCACTACACCGCGCATTCCTGCCGTTCCGAACGCAAGCGGCGCGGCAAACCTGTCCTTAATCTCTTCCGGATCGTCTTTTATAGCGTCAAGTTCCGCTCTCTCCGCTTGATTAACCTTTTCATACCATATATCGAAAGTCTCTTTTCCTACCATACTAATCTCCGAAAAACGTATTTGTTATTATTCTATCACCTTTTTCTTTTTTCCGCAAGCACCGGCAACGTGGGACGTTGCATCCCTTTACGGCAACGCCGAGCGTTGCATCTCATT
>ERZ779888.705-NODE-705-length-37831-cov-4.766545_pt1 | contig 37831 bp, 42 predicted proteins | sample MGYA00511245_ERZ779888 | MGnify/ENA primary metagenome ERZ779888 (study PRJEB29588, sample SAMEA2155255) | human gut metagenome | biome: human gut; feature: human-associated habitat; material: faeces | place: Denmark | collected 2008/2010 ...
AGAATAACGGTTTATTGGCTTGCTTTATTTTTTCTTTCTCCTTGTTCTTTTCATAAACAATTGTTAGATATACTCCAACAACAGTAAATAATCCTCCAACTATGGAACATAAAATTGGACCTATTATATCTACATATATTTCATAAAAATTCATCTTAAATTCAAGGTATTTTTAAAAATACAGAAAAATCTATTATTATAATAGATTATATATTGGTTGGTAATAAAAAATATTATTCTAGAAATGGAGAAGTAATAGATAAGGATAAAATATTTTATTTAGATATTTATCTTGAAGAAAAAATACAAGAAAATGCTGATATAAATTTATGTATAAAAGATATTTTTAATAATCAATATCAATATAGATTGGTGTTAGAAAAATTAGAGAATAGGGATGCTAGTATGGTAAAGATAATGAAAGAGATTACTTAACTCCAATATATAGCAATTTAAATAAAAGACTAAAAGGCGAGTTAACTCGCCTTTTATATACTAAGATATTTAAAAATTTTACAATTGTGCCACAATTTTGCGATTTTGTGGCACAATTGCTAATTTACATCTGTGCTTAAAATTGTTGATTTTGTAGCACAATTGTAAATTTTTTATTCCTCAAAACACCCAATAACTAGCTGAAAACCATCAACAAACCCATTCCTATAATACTTCTCATTCCAATAACAAATATAATCCATAAAATTCTTATCAAGTCTATCGAATTGATTTTTTACATATTTTTGATTTTGATTAGGAGCATTCTTTAAAATGTTTTCAGCAATCTCATCAAAATAAATATAATGTTTTCTATCTTCTTTAGAAAGTGTGCCTAAAACCATTTCCTCTCTAAAACTTAACCAATCTCTTAAAATATCATCATTAACTTCTCTAAAATTATTCATATCTAAAACCTCCATAAAAATTAAAATTTTCATAGCAAAAAATTGCTTTTCAAAAACTCAGCAAATACTAATTTTGAATACGAACAGACGTACATTATGAGTTGGGAAAAAATTGGGTAATAAACCCTCAAAAAATGCCCTAAAAATGCACAAATGTTCTAGAAACCAAAATCAATAGATTTACTGAAATACCAACAAAAACTCTAATTTTCACAAAACCACAAAAACCGGTCAAACCTCGCTCATAACCCTCATCCCCTATACATCCACCTCCTTTTATGATATAATACCCTCATAAAAAGGAGGCCCAACATGCAAATAACATACAAAGAACACACCCCAACCCCAGAGGAATTTAACAACCTCACAGAAGCGGTAGACTGGGGAACAAGAGAAAACAAAATAATAAAAGAAGCCTTAAAACACACCCTATACTCACTATGCGTATACGATGAAAACAAGCTAATAGGCTATGGAAGAATCATAGGAGACAAAACAATATTTTTATACATACAAGACATAATGGTAATTCCAGAATATCAAGGCAAAAAAATTGGAACAGGCATAATGAACAAATTAATAGAAAAAATAAACGAATACAAAAAAGTAAATCCAGAAATAAGAACATACTTAGGAGCATCAAAAGGAAAAGAAAGCTTCTACGAAAAATTTGGCTTTATTTCAAGACCAAATGAAGAACTAGGAGCAGGCATGGTCTTATATGACGAATAAAAAAGGAGAAAGGCTATTGCCTTTCTCCCGAGGTCATTATCACCGCTTCTTTTTCTCCAGACGCTCCTTAAGTTCCTTTGCGATTTCCCGGAGTTCCTGGTAGGTAAAGTCGCCGCCATACCATTCGTTCTTTTGCGCATGAATTTCCTTGGAAAGTTCCATTTCAGGAATCCCGAATTCCTTTGCTGCCTCACGAATCATTTTGTTCTGATTGTGGTTGTTCGACATTTTTCCATCAGTAGGTAAGAAATCTTTGCGCGCCATAAGAAGACCTCCTAAAAAAATTTAAGACCACTGGTCTTAGAACAAAACATATTATAACACAAAAGTTTACATAAGTCAACAAAGAGAATAAAAAATTAAAAAATAAAGAAAGGTGACCACAATGAAAGCCTTAGTAATTTCCGACATCCATGGAGATGTCGACCACTTAAAACAAATATTAGAAATATATAATAAAGAAGGTGCAAGCCGACTGCTAATCTTAGGTGATTTCTGCCGGATATTTCAGTACAATAAACGACGATGAAGTCGCAGACCTATTAAACAAATACTCAAAAGAAATATCAGCAGTAAGAGGAAACTGCGATAATGAAAGAATAGAAGACCTACTACAATTTGCACTGCTAGACGTAAGGCACATCAACCTAAACGGAAAAGTTATAACACTAACACATGGCCATTTGTATGATAAATATCACCTACCAGAATACTGTGGAGACATATTTCTAAGTGGTCACACACACTATGGAATGATAACAAAACAAGATGGCAAAATATTTGTAAATCCAGGTTCAATCTCAAGACCAAGAAACGGTTCAGAGCGCACATATCTACTTATAGACGAAAACAAAATCTACCTAAAAAATCTAGAAGGGCAAGTTCTAGTAGAAGAAAGCATACAACAAGAGTCAACATAACATTGCACGAACCTCTAATTTGTGCTATAATAAAACAGTAAAACTTTTAAGGAGGTATCGTACATGTCAAATGACAAGAACGATCGAAAGAAGCAAGGTAAAATACTTGCAACAATAATTATCCTAGCATTAGCAACAGTGCTTGGAATTAACGCAAAAGACTTAATTCCAAATGAAACAAGCCCAAAAGAAGACTCAAAGCCATATGTTCAAGAAGAAAGCAAACCAAAAGAAAATTCAAAACCAGATGTTCAAGATGAAAGTAAGCCAAAAGAAGATCCAAAGCAGAATGCAGAGGAACAAGAAAAGCCAACCGAAACAATTCAATCAGTTGAAGGAACTTTAGAGCTAACAATGATAGATGTTGGCCAAGCAGATTCCTTTTTCTTTGAACAAGGGGACAGCACAGCATTAATCGACTGTGGCACACGGTCCACAGGCAAAGACGTTGTTCAATACCTAAAAGATCAAGGCATAACCAAAATTGACTATGTGTTTGGAACACATCCACACGACGACCACATGGGTGGAATGTATGATGTAATTACAAACTTTGAAGTAGGCACAATAGTTCTGCCAGATGTTACAGACACAATAACCACAAACTGGTACTTAAAACTCATGAACGAGATAAGTACAGGCAATTACACAACCGAATATGCTGAAGTTGGAACAACTTATAACATTGGTGATGCAACCTTTGAAATAATTGGGCCAATTAATGCACCAACAGGAAACTTAAATAACTACTCAACTGTTATAAAAGTATCCTTTGGAGAAATGGATGTAATAATGACAGGTGATGCAGAAAAAGATGTTGAAGCAGACATTCTGCGGACAGGCATAGACCTAAATGCAGAAATCCTAAAAGTTGGGCATCACGGTAGTGATACTTCAACAAGCACAGCATTTTTAGATGCAATAAACCCGCAATATGCTTTAATTTCGGCAAAAGTTGGGAACAAATATAACCACCCAACAGCAGAAACAATGCAAAACTTAGAAGACAGAAACATTGAAGTCTACAGAACAGACGAATGTGGAACTGTAGTTGCAACTATCACAACAGATAGTGTTACATTCAGCACGTCTCCAGGGGACTACTTAAGTGGTCCCGAACTTGAAGAAAGGAGCAAGCAATGAAAAGCTATGCATCCATAGACAGGGTTGAAAACGAATGGGCAGTATGCGAAGTCGAGATGATTCCCGTAGAGGAAAGTAATGTATGCGACTTCTTCAGCAAAGAAACAGAAATGATTGATATTTCTCTTAACAAAATAATTGAATCAGTTGGAGAAATTCAAGAAGGAGACATTTTGGTAATTGAACATGATGGAGAAAATGCAAGCATCATCTACGAAAAAGATGATGAAGAAAAACAAAGACGAATTGCACTTTTGCAAAAAATGATAGGATAGGTAAAGTGGTAGAAGCAAGACTTCTACCACTTTTTTATAAAAATAAATAAAACTTGTTCAAAAAAGAAAACTTTATGATATAATATCATGTAGAAAAATATAAAACAAAAAGAAGAAAAAACGTTAAATAAAGAGGTAAAACAAGTGAGAAAAGAAAAACTCAAAATTTATATTGATAATTTAGAGCAAATAAACAAAGAACTAGAACCAAAGTTCCCACAAGAAAGTGAATTTACAGTAGACGAACTTCAAGAACCAAAATTAGTTATCGAAAAAATCTATAATCATCTTAGTAGAACGGCAAAGGATATCCTAGATAAATATGATATAGATATAGAAACACTAAAAATAATTATGTGTGTTAAAGAGGATAAGGAAACTAGAGACACAATACTAGGACCAAAAGAGGGAAATGAGTTGTTGCAAAATATTATAGACATATATGGAGAAAATGCCTATGATATTATAAATTGCGATGGAAATAGTATGTCTAATATTAATGGAATTCTAGAAGGTGAGCCATCTGCAAAATATAAAGAGTTTTACCAAAATGCACTTGAAAGAAAATGTGAAAGTGCTAGAGATTTTAGAGAACTTACAAATATACTATTAGATACAAAACCAGAATTTATAAAACCAGAGATAGTAAGAAATTTCATAGCAAAACAAGAAGGAACAATTCCTTTTAATGAAATAGAAAGTTTTATAAGTGAAACACCAATCACAGCAATAGATGGACAAACAGTAAAAGACTTAATACAAAAAGCCAATTCAATAAGTTTAAGCGATGTAAATAATGAATGGTTTGAGAGAATGCAACCAGAATTATTTGATGAAGAATTTAGTAAAGAATTAATAGATAAAGCTGAAGAAGATAGTGTTAGCAAAATATTGAGATTAATGCCAAAAAAAGCAAAAACAAAAGAAATTTATGAATTAGCTATAGAAAAACAAAAAGATGCAATTTATGATTTACCAGAAGATAATGCTTTTCAACAAATGACAGATGAAGAATACCAAGAATGGTATGAAAAACAAGTAATGTCTATAATGAATAATAAAAGTAGTGAATACATAATGAACATGCTAAGAAATCTTAGCAAAAAACACATTACTCCAAACTTATGTAAAATCTGTGCAGAAGAAATTGTAAACATATCAAATGTAGAGAGCTTTTTAAAAATACTTCCAAAAGAAAGTAAAACCCAAGAAGTATACGAAATCTTGGTAAATAATGATATTAGAATGATAAAGACTATTCCACTAGAAAACATTAACCCTAATATCACTGATGAAGAATATGAAAAATGGGCAGAACAACTAATAATTAATAAAATAAAAACAGAAGAATATAGCGATTTAGTAATAGATAGCATACCAAGAGAAAGAATGAGTGAAAATATACTTTTCCAAATAAATGAATCTCTTTATAACTCACCAAATCGTGGCTGGGTAGAAAAACAACCAACAACTGGACTTTTGCCAATATATAAAAGAACAATGGAATTATATGATAAGCTTCTAGAACATAATATGAGTCTAGCAACTGAAGCACAGAACATTCCATATATAGATAAAGATATAGAACAAATACAAAGTGAACAGGAAAGAGAAGAATATAAAAAATGGAAAGCACAATTTTCGGAAGAACAAAAAGAAGAATATAGAAAATGGTATGTAAAAACAATGGAAGAACTTATAAAAAAAGGCTACGAGAATGTTCTAAATGTTCCAAGAGAAATATGGACAGAAGAAATGTGGAAAAGCACATCTAATCTTGGAATAGTTCCTGTACCACAAAATGAAAAAGAAGCAAAAATTTTCGAAAAACTTGCTTTGAGAGTAATTAGTGGAATAGGAGAATTTGATAATACTGATAGATTTGAAGGTTTTCCAAAAGAATGCATTACAGAAAAGGTCTTATTAGAAGCAATAAAAAAACAACCACTATACTTAAACTATGCAGATAAAAATAAAGAAACATTTAAAAAATTAGCAGAAATAGGATATAAAAAAGAGCTTGAAGAACAAGAAAGAACAGAATTAACCAAACAAGAAATAGAGCTAATGAAAAAGTTTTCAGAAAAAAATGCAACACTATTTACAACTTTAAGGTTTAGTTCTTTAAAACCAGATATTGTAAATATTTTAGGAAAAGGCAACTTAGAAATAATTGTAAGATATCCCAACATACAAGCAAGACTAGAAACAATATCACATAGTAAAGAAGCTTTAAATGTTTTAAACTTTACAATACAATATTTAAAACAAGATAGTAAATATCTTGCACCACTAATACAAGAATTAGTAGAGTCTATAGATAAAGAAGGAAGTCACCATACTGAAAACAATATATATAAATCAATAATGGAACCAAATGAATTTTTAAAGCTGGTTTCAAGTAAAATACAGAATAATCAAGAGCCAATGACAGAATATGAAAAGACAATTATTTCATATTTAGTTTTAAACCCAGAAGAGGCAAACCAAATAACTAATTATTCTGATATAGAAAACTTTAATCAAAAGAAAAATATAGAACTAGATGGAATTATAGAAAATGAACAATCAACATTCATAGAAGTTAAAAATGCTTATCTTGAAAGAACATTAGGAATAAATTACGATAAAGCAGTTGAATTAACAAGAAAATATGGAAGTAATGTTCAAGAACTATTAGAAAAAATTCAAATGCAAGAACAAATTGCAGATAAGGATAGAGCAAAGATACAAGCCCTTGAGGCACTAGCAAAAATACAAGAAATAATTAAACAAGAAGATATTAAACAAATAAGAAACGAATACAGAGAAAAAAATGTAGAAGAAAGTAAAGCACAAATAATTGCTAGATACAAGCAAGCAATATCTCTCGAAACTACTATAAGGATGGCTTATACCCAAGATATGGTTCAAGAATTGAATAGTTCAAAAAATGAGAATTTTACAGAACAAATTCAATATACAGAAGACGGCCATGAATATGTAGTAAGAAAGATGAATGGACCATTTAGCAAAATGGTAAGTGTAATGGATGCGTATAAAACGAGTACAGCCGAAGGAGATATGTATGATAAATGGAATACAACAAAAATGGCAGAAAGACATGCATTATGCTATAGTTATATAACAGAAGAAAATATAGGTACAGCACAAAGAGATAACACTAAAAAATTAATGATATCAATAAAAGACTTTAATGAACAGGCAATTGTTGCAATGGCACCATATGATATATGCTCAGACAATAATGAAATTGGAACATATGCAGGAAGACCAGAAAAATATTATACAGCAAAAAAATTGCCAGACTATACAAGAGGACTTTATTCTGAAGTAGATATAGAAATTCAAGACACATCTGAAGAAACAGGAGAATATAAAAAAATTCAACCTGCGAGTATAATTTGTTTTGAAGAAGTAGACCCTGAAAGCATACAAGCTGCAATTTCTCTAAGTGAAAAATCAGGAAGAAAAATTCCAATTGAATTAATAGACAGAAGAGAATTAGCAAAAGTACAGAGAGACCAGATAGATAAACTTCTAGAAAAATTTAAAACAAAAAAAACAATACAACCAGAGTTCATAGAACAAATAATAACAAAATTTAACAATGTTAGAAATGCTCACTTCACATCTGATTTATTTCAGGAGTTAGTAGGCGAAGGAACTGGTAAATTTGCAAATCCAGATGCGATATTTAATAATGTACACCTAAATGAAATTCTTCATGATACAATAGAAACAGTAAAAAAACAAATACAAGAAGGCAATAGAGAAGAAGGATTAAAAGCATTAAAACAAATAAAACAAAGCATAAATGCAGAAAGAGAAAAATATGAATTGCTACCAAGTATGTATGAAAAGCAAATGATGGCAGGTATTAGTTTAGATATAGACTATTCAATAGATGAAATTCAAAGACAATATGGCTCAAAGACTGAAATACAAGGAAAACCAAGCAAAAGCATTGAAATACTAGAACAATCTTCAAGCCTAGATAGTACTACATTCGAAGCAATTTTTAAAACAAAACAATATCCTGCGGAGCAAGGTAAGCAGTTATCCTTAGATGAAGCTAAAGCATATCTAGATTTACAAGAAGTAAAAAAAGCTTTTTCAGAAATACAAGAAAAACGGATATTATAGCAAACATAAGAAATTTGGAGAAGAACACATTTCTAGAGTATTAATGTATTCAAATATGATTGCTAATTTAGAAGGGTTTGATGCACAAACAAAGAAAATAATTCTTGAAGCAAGTAAATACTATTCATGTGGAAGGCAGTTAGATGCTTACGAGGAACATGAAAAACATAGTGCAAAAATAGCTGGAGAAGATTTACAGGGGCAACTTCCAGACAATGAAATAAGACTAATACAAGCAACAATAGAAGCTGAGCAAATCAAAATAGAAATGTATAGGGACCGATATGGACAAACTAGATATAAAGAAGCTTCACAAGCAGTAGAAGAAAAAACGGAAGAATTAATGAGAAAATACCAAATAGATAGTATAGAAGTTCAAAAGGTAATGAAGATGGCAGAATGCATTAGAGATGCCGTAGCACTAGATACTACACAATTTGTTGAACGAGCAGAATATAATTCACCTAGTGAATTAAAATTCCGGTTTTAAAACACAATCAGCCCAAAAACTTATGCGGAATTAGCTATGGAATGCAAGATGAGTTATCACGAAGAAGACTATCAGAATTCTCTAAAATTGCAAAAGTGGAGTTTGATGATAAAGAAGTAATAGACCAAATTATGAAAGACTACTTTACAAAAATGGATATAAGCGGGCCCAAAGAAACAGAAGATATATCAATAACTACTTCTCCAATAGTTAGAGAACTATATTTTAGAGATAGATTTAAAGAAATAGAAAATCCGGAAAAACTTGCCATGGAACTAGAGCAAGAAAGACAAGAAACAAAAAAACAACCTATTACAGAAAATTGCATGCAATCTGTAAAAAATATAGCAGTTACAAGGAAAGCAAGCGAAGTAAAAAAAGCAATTCATGAAGTTAAAGAAGAATATGCTAAAATTGAAAATCTTGTTCAAGATAATGAAGAAGAAAAAGAATAGAAAAGGAGAATAAAATTGGTTACAAATAAGTTTGCTGAAGCATCAGCAGAATTAATTGAAATACTAAGATACATACCAAAAACGGAAGTTGAAAAGATACCTTTAAAACTAAGAGGCTTTTTTGAAGATGTTTCAAAACCAAACTATAATGTAAGAATTGACCCTCGAAAACCTTTAGAAGAGCAAGATTTAAAGGAAAAAACAAAAGATTTAATAACAGTCATATATAGAAACTATTGGTGCACAGAAGAAGAAAAGCAAATATTAGACAAACAATTACTTGAAAATGATAAAAAATATGAAGAGGAACTAAGGAAAAAATATGATCCAGATAAACTGTTTGAAAAAAACACAAAGGTGCAAGAAAATGAAGACACAAAAGAATTGATAAAATATGAAAAACATGGAATAATATACAAATTATTTAGTTGGATAAGGAGAATATTTAAAAAGTAAATACAAATGAAACTTCTAAAACTCAAAAAAAGTATTATAAGAGAAAGGTAAAAGGTGATTTATATGAAGAAATCCACAAAAATCATACTTGCAATTTTAATTATAATCATGATAGTAATATGCACAATGTATGTAATTGACTTAAACAGAATGAAAAATAACAAACCAGTAATATTCAGTACATGGGGAAGAAAATATGCACCCACAGCAAAAGTTAATACAAAGCTAAGTGTAGTAACATCATTAGAAGATGAAATAACATCAAACACAGCTTGGTGTGGTACGTTTAACTTAATTTGGAACGATTTAAAAAATGAATTAGCAAAACAAGATATCATTTTTTCTCCACAACCAAAGATGGTAGATAACTTAAATAAAGGAACATTTAACACATCATATTTATCAGAAGATAGTTATTACAAAGTTTATGGAACTCCAACACCAGAATTAAAAAAACAAATTGAAAAAGCTATTAAGGAAAAATTTAACGAAACAAGTAGCATTTTAGATGACTTTAATTGGGATGGAGCAACAGAAAAAGACTATTTTTTATATACAATGCTTAAAAAAGAATTCGAATTTCCAAAAGTATTTACAAACTTAGATAATGGAAATTTTGGAAAATACAAGAATGTAAAATACTTTGGAATTGATTCAAGTACAAAAAAGGATGTAAGAGAACAGGTAGAAGTATTGTATTACAACTCAGATAGCAATTTTGCAGTTAAGCTAAATACAAAACAAAATGATGAAGTAATAATTTCAAGAGGAAACACAGAAAACAATTTTGGTGATATATTTAAAGGTATAACTGAAAAATCAAGTAAATATGATGGAAGCAAATCATTTAATGAAACAGATAAATTAAAAATACCAAAAATTAGCTTCAACTTAAAACAAGAAATAACAGAAGTTGAAAACAAACCATATACTTTTTCAAATGGAGATATATACTACATTGAAAAAGCTCTACAAACAATTGAATTTGACTTAGATGAAAAGGGTGGTAGAATTAAAAGCGAAGCAGGAATGATGACTAATTTAAGTGCAGCAATGCCAGAAGAACCAAGAGACTTTATGGTAGATGACACATTCACAATATTCTTAAAAGAAAAGGGAAAAGACTTACCATACTTTGCAGCACAAATTTCAGATATATCTCAAGTTCAAGAAGACATACAATAAAATTAAATAAGCCCCAGTTGTAGCTGGGGCTTTAACTTTATTCCACACTCTTCAAACTCTCAATCATATCAATTTTCTTCAAAACGAAATGAATTATAAAATTAACAATAAACGAGAAGAAAATAGTAATTATACTAGAGTAAACATAGCTTATTGGCTTTATATTCCTCATAAATTTAAGCGTATCTATCTCTATGCTTGATATTATAGCAGAGGTTAAAAATGTTCCAAATACTAACCCTAAAGCCACACCAACTATAGTAAATATAATGTTTTCTTTATTTATATAATTATCAACCTCTTTATCATAAAAGCCTAAAACCTTAAGTGTTGCAATTTCTCTTTGTCGTTCTGCTATATTTATATTTGCTAGGTTGTATAACACTACAAAATCAAGCATTGCAGAGGCTACTATTAAAATTACTACTACATAATTCATTGTATTTAGCATATCGCTAACTGAACTCATAAGAGAGCTGATTAGTGATACTGAGGCTACTCCATCATAACCCAGGATATCTTCAGAAATCTTATTTTGTTCTTCTTCGCTGATGTCTTTTGTATTAAAATATATAATGTCTGTTTGATATTGTTTCAAATTATTTTCATAAAATTCTTTAGACATATACACATAATGGCTAACATGGTTTTGTACAATATTGTTTACTTTAAACTGATACTCATTATCATCTGCATCAATAAATATAATATTGTCTCCTGCAGATATTTCAAGCATTTCGGCAATTTTATCTGTTATAATTATTCCATCATTTTCAATACTTACAGTATCCCCAGTTTTATAATCTATCAAATTATAAACTGTAGTATAGTTATCTAAATTTTCTGGCACAAAAACTGTTACATTGTAGTTTTTAGAACCGTTGCTAAGCTTTGCAGTTGTTGCAGATACTGTTACATAACTCTCTATATTTTCATTGTTTTGTAAGTATTCTTCAATTTCTGGTAAGTTATCAGTGTTTGAAAGTGTAATTGTTGCATCATATTTGAAAATTTCTTTAAATTCTGCATTAGGTATATCATCTACAGAATCTCTTATTCCAAAGCCAGTAAGCATAAGTCCTGTACAGCCTGCAATTCCTATAATTGTCATTAACGCTCTTTTCTTGTATCTAAAAATATTTCTAGCAGTAACTTTATGGGAAAAATTAAATCTTTTCCAGATAAATGGTATTTTTTCAAGCAATATTTTCTTACCGCTTTTTTGGTGGTTTTGGTCTCATTAAAACTGATGGCATCTGTTTAAGTTCTTTTACTGCAACTAAAATTGTAGCACCACCAATACAAATAAACGAAATTATTGTTCCAAGTAAACCAATATCAAATCTGAAACTTGAGTAAAATTTTGGTATACTATAAATCATTGAATACATAATCCATACTATATTAGGTATTAAATATAAACCAACAATCATGCCTAAAGCTCCACCTAAGATACATGCAAAAAGAGAATAGATGATATATTTTAAAATAATTTGAGTATTAGTATAACCAAGTGCTTTTAATGTTCCAATTTCTATTCTTTCTTCTTCAATCATTCTTGTCATTGATGTTAAGCTTATTAAAACAGCAACAAGATAGAAAATAACTGGGAACAATTTTGAAATATTAGACATTGTTTTTATTGCATCAAAAATGTTGTTGTATCCAGAGTTATCAAGCCTGTCTTGAATATACCATTTGCATTTTTCAATTTTAGAAATCTCATTTTTTGCATCATCAATTTTTGATTGGGCTTCATCTAATTTATCTTGAGCTTCTTGCTTTTTATCCTCGAATTCAGCTTTACTGCTAGATAATTTAGACTTTGCCTTTCTAATTTCAGCTTTGTTATTTGCTATTTCAGTTCTTGCTTGTTCAAACTTAGCTTCAGCTTCTTTTTGAGAAGCTTCTAATGCTTGTTTTTGCTTTAAAAGTTCAGCTTTTTGGGCTTCTTTTACAGCATCTTCTAAAGGAGCTGCTTCAAGCTGTTTTTCTGCATTTTCAATTTGCGCTTTAGTACTTGCAAATTGTGCATTTGCTTGCTCTATTTGAGTATTTAATTCTTTTTCACCATTTTGAATTTTTCTCTCAGATGATGCAATTTGATTTTCAGCATTTTTAATTTGGCTTTCTGCATCTTGTAATTCAGCTTCAACATCTTGCTGTTTATCATCAAATTCTTTTTGAGCATCATTAACTTTTTTAGTCGCTTCATCTACTAAAGACTGATATCTAGCATTTTCTCTGGTTTCTTTAATAGCTTCAATTTCGCTTGTTACAGAGTTTATAATAGATAAATATTCATCACTATTTGTAATAGTTTCTTTAGCGCCTTTTGCAGTTACATAAACGCCTGTGTAATAGTCCATATTAATTATATCTTTGGTAAAAATATAGAATGAAACTGTTCCATTACCAATATTTGTATTTCCTCTTTCACTGGATATATATATAGGTGTTTCTGCAATTCCTACAATTTCAAATTCTTTTTTTGTAAAAATTGGTTTGTCATCAGAATCTAAATCATTATTTTCTAATACTATTTTTTTACCAATGTATCTCTCTGCACCTTCTCCTGTACGAACAATAGCAGGGTCTATTAAGCATTCGTTTTCATTTTCAATATTTCTTCCTGCAACTATAACTGGGGTATTAATGTTTTCGTTATATTCAATTACCTTACAAATACTTTCTTTATCATCAATTTTAGATATAGAATCTTTTGTTTGAATTCCATAAGCGTTTTCAACTCCATCTAGAGCTTGTAAGGCTGTAATATCATCATCAGTTAACCCTAAAGTAGAGATAATATTTATATCATATAAATTGCTAGAATCTGCGTATTTATCTAGGCTATCTAGCATATCAGGGCTTGTAGCCACAAGACCTGCAAAAAAGCCAACTCCTAAAAAAGCCATAACAAGTATAGAAAGAAACCTTCTTCTTGTTTTATAAATTGATTTTAAATTATTCTTTAACAAAGATTTTTTTATCATTTTGCATACTCCTACCATTCTATTTTATCAATTGAAATTGGTTTTTCGTTTATAACAATATTTTCAGCAGTACCATTCTTAAAATGAATAACTTTATCAGCCATTGGCGCAATTGCAGTATTATGAGTAATTATAACAACAGTCATTTTTTCTCGCCTGCAAGTATCTTGAAGTAATTTTAAAATTTGTTTACCAGTTTTATAATCTAATGCACCAGTTGGTTCATCACAAAGTAAAAGTTTAGGGTTTTTAGCAATAGCCCTTGCAATAGCAACTCTTTGTTGTTCACCACCAGAAAGTTGTGCAGGAAAATTATCTTTTCTATCCTTTAAACCAACTTTATCCAAAATCTCATCAACATTTAAAGCATCTGAGCAAAGCTGAGTCGCAAGCTCAACATTCTCTTTAGCAGTTAAATTTTGAACTAAATTATAAAATTGAAAAACAAACCCAATATCATTTCTTCTATATTGAATTAATTGCTTATTTGTAAGAGAAGTAATTTCCTTCTCATTTACCAAAACAGACCCAGATGTTGCCCTATCCATACCACCTAAAATATTAAGAGTAGTAGTCTTCCCAGCCCCACTAGGACCAACAATAGCAACCAATTCGCCCTTATCAATACTAAAATTAGTATTATCCAAAGCCTTAATTACAACATCTCCCATTTTATATTCCTTAACAACATCTTTAAACTCAATGTAAGACATATAAAAAACCTACTTTCTTTAAACATAAAAATTCATAATATATATTATAACACAAACCTGAAAAAATCCTGAAAAAGAGTGATAAAAAATTTTAAAAAAATTAGCACTCTCCTATTGACATTGCTAAAAAAAGGTGTATAATATAATCGCAAGTGGGAAATATAACAATAGAAGATGTGTGGTATCAACACATAAAAAATTTATAAAGGAGGAATGACTTATGATGATGGTACCAAGAAGAAATGGTTTTGATATTTTTGATGAGGTTTTCAATGAACCATTTTTTACAAAAAAAGAAAACAAATTGATGAAAACTGATGTAAGAGAAAAGGATGGCAATTATGTGCTAGATATTGACTTGCCAGGATATAACAAAGAAGACATTAAAATTGATTTAACAGATGGATATTTAACAGTTACAGCAAAAAGAGAAGAACACAAAGAAGAAAATGAACATCATGGTAATTATATTCACAAAGAAAGATTCTTCGGAGAATGTTCAAGAAGTTATTATGCAGGAGAAAACGTAAAAGAAGAAGACATCAAAGCAAGCTTTAGAAACGGAACTCTAGAAATTACATTCCCTATAGAAGATGTAAAAAAACTAGATGAAGGCAAAAAATATATAGAAATAGGTGAATAAAAAATTCCCCAGTTTTGGGGAATTTTTTTATGTCTTTATCATATTTCTAATAGCCTCATACAAAAACGGTTTAAACTCATCAATAGGAAGTGGGTTTTTATATAAAATCGAATTAAAGCAAGTAGAACTTACAAGCTCACTACAAATCCTAAAAAACGGAACACAAAGCTTAGCAGAAGGAGCAACAAAATTCGATACAGAAGGAATACAAAAAGTATGTAACTTAATAAATGGAGATGTAAAGACCATTTCAAAAAGAGTTGAAAAACTAAATGAATTGAGCAATGAATATAATAACTTTGGAATGATAAGTGAAGGAAATAGCGGAGAAGTTAAGTTTGTGATGATTGTAGATAGTTTGAAATAGAATAACAAAACTCACCCCTTAAGCATATATTTACTTGAGGGGGATTTTTATGTATAAAATTGATAATAATGTTTTAGAAAGAAAAATGATGTATGAAGGTACAGTGGTTCTAACTTACAAAATTAACTATCCATCAATAGAAGCAAAAGCACATAATTTTGGTATGGTAAATTTCAACATGTATAACAAGAAACAGGCTTTAGATTTGCAAAAAAGAAGCGAAAACGAGCTATTTAAGCAAGCAGTAGAACTTTATAAGTATAACAAAAAGAATGGTTACCCACAAAGGGCATACGAAGTTGTTCAAAATTATGAAGTAACATTAAATGCAAATAATGTTATAAGCTTATATGCAGATGAATACATCTACTCAGGTGGAGCACATGGAGATACTGTTAGAACATCACAAAACTGGAATATGATAACAGGTAAAATGATAAAACTAGAAGATGTATTTAAGAATAATCCATATTTTATGGTAGACATATTCAAAGAAATAAACAGACAAATTACAGCAAATCCACGAGTATTTTTTGAAGACAGCTGCCAGCTTGTTATAAGTACATTTAACCCAAATAGTTTTTATCTAACAAAAGATGCAGTATATATTTATTACCAACACTATGATATAGCACCATATTCAACAGGAATACCTACATTTAGAATAAAAAGAGTGTAAAAAAATGCAGTTTAGACTGCATTTTTTGCTTATGAATTACATAATTAAATTAAAAATCAACCAAAATATTCTTGAGGTGAAAGCAAAATGTTTATGCCAAAAGAGATTTTGTATGAAGAAAATATAACAAACTATAAACTTGGACAAGAGCTTTTAGAAAAATATAAAGATGTTCCCAAAATGATAATTGATAACCACAACAACATACCTGAAATGAGATGTAGAGGAAATTGCGACTTTACAGATATGAAGAAAGACTTAATAATTGGAATTAGAAAAACGCATAAATTCGTTCCAAACCACAAAACTTCCGACTTTCTTGTGCCATATACTTCATCTGGTTGTACAGCAATGTGTATGTACTGTTATTTAGTGTGCAATTACAACAAATGCTCATATTTGAGGCTTTTTGTAAATAGGGAAGAAATGCTAAACAAGATAATTAAAACATCAAATCAAAGTGAAAAAGAGCTAACTTTTGAGATAGGAAGCAATAGTGATTTGATTTTAGAAAACACAATAACAAACAATTTAGAATGGACAATTCCCAATTTTGCCAATAACAATAGAGGATATTTAACATTTCCAACAAAGTTTGATATGGTGGAACCTATTTTAAATTTAGATCATAAAGGCAGAGTAATTGTAAGAATGAGTGTTAACCCAGAGAATATAATTCGAAGGGTAGAATTTGGAACATCGGATTTAGAAAACAGAGTAAAAGCAATAAACAAGCTACAAGAAGCGGGTTACAAAGTAGGAATTCTTATTGCACCAATTATTTTTGTGGATAACTGGAAAGAAGAATATGAAAATTTATTAATTTTTTTAAAAGAAAACTTAAGTACAGCTGTCAAGAAAAGTGCTTTTTTTGAATTGATTTTTATGACATACAGCTATGTTCACAAAATGATAAACAAAGAGGCTTTTCCAAACGCAATAAATCTTTTTGATGAAACAAAAATGACAGGAAGAGGTAAAGGAAAATATATGTATAAGCCACAAATAAGAGAGGAAGGCACAAGATTTTTCTTGGAAAAAATGAAACAGTATTTTCCAAATAACGAGATTAAATATATAGTTTAAGTGGAGCATATGTTAGCTCCACTTTTAAAATAAAACCAGCAAAGACTTGATAAATAAGCAATTCATGTGTATAATAATGGAGAAGGAGCAATAATGGAAACAAATCGAGAAGAAAAACTAATAATAGCAAAGCTAAACGATAAATTACAGTTTTGTAAAACAAGAAATAAAATTACATACACAGACTTTTTAAACTTGAATGAAAAAAACATCATTCAAAAAGAATTAGAAAGGCAAAAGTTTAAAAACTATATATTTACAGGTGGATACGAAGATGCGGAAAGCAAAATACTCTTAATGTATCCAGAAAAACTAACAGAAAAAATAGCAACATCTAACATTAAGAACATAATAAAAGTAATTGAAATAATCTTACCAAACGAGCAAAAAGGCAAATATCAACATAGAGATTATTTAGGAACAGTAATGCAATTTGGAATAATAAGAGAACGAATGGGAGACATTTTAGTATATGAAGATAAAGCATATATAATAATACTAGCCGAAAACGCAGAGTACATAAAAAACAGCTTAATTACAACTACTAAGTTTAAAAAATCTAAAATATCAATAATAGACATAGACAACATAGAAGTAAAAGAACCAGAATTTGATATATTTAAAATAATATCAACCTCAATGAGGCTTGATAACATAGTATCAGAAATAACAAAACTTTCAAGAAACGAAACAGCAAAACTCATTGAAAGTGAAAAGGTTTCAATAAATTGCAAGATAGAAACAAAGCAATCAAAAATAGTAAATATAGGAGATGTTTTAATAATACGAGGAAAGGGAAAATTCATAGTAGGAGAAGATTTAGGAGAAAATAAAAAAGGAAAAAGAATAGTTGAGATAAAGAAATATAAATAAAATAAAGCCTTTTACAATAATAAAGCATATTATTGTAAAAGGTGTTTTTTATGGGAAAATATAATAGAGAAGAAGCGGTACAATACACAAAAACATGGGCATACAGCCGAAATCCCAAGTATTATAACTTTGATTCAGTAGGAGGAGACTGCACATCATTTGTATCACAATGTATATATGCAGGAGCAAAGGTAATGAATTACATCCAATATGGCTTGTATTACAAAAACGGAAATAACAAATCAGCATCATGGTCTTGAGTAGAATATTTGTATAAATTTTTAGTAAACAACAAAACAGCAGGACCATATGGAAGAGAGCTGGCTTTATCAGAACTAGAAAAAGGAGACCTAAGTAGTAATTTAAATAAAGTAGAATATAAACACCTGGTATGCTTGTTGTATTTGATAGTATATTTAAATAGTAATCTAAATAAATCACAAAACTTCCCCCAAACCCCTTGTTAAACCTCAAAATTTATGATAAAATGCTTATATGTAGCAAAGCATAGATGTGAAAATTTATGTTTGTAGGAGGTTACTGAAAAAGAAATGACAATTGAGAATGGATTAGCAACAAATTATAACAATATGACAGATGAAGGAATTATAGAACAGGTTAAAGCTGGAGATAACAATGCTTTAGACTATATAATGAATAAATATGCTGAACTTGTTAACATGAAAGCAAGTAAATTTTTTATAGTTGGAGCAGAAAAAGGAGACATAGTTCAAGAAGGACTAATTGGTTTATATAAAGCAACAAAAGCCTTTAATAACGATAAACAAAACTCCTTTAAAACATTTGCAAATATGTGTATAGAACGTCAAATAATTACTGCGATAAAAACAGCCAATAGGCAAAAAAACATTCCACTAAACTCTGCATTTTCAATAAACGCTCAAGTTTATGACGAGAATGATGAGAATGACAAAGAAGTAATAGATATTTTAAACACACATGTTGTGGAAGATCCTTCAGAGGAAATAGCTAAGAGAGAATACTTCAAATACATAAATAAAACAATAAATGAAAATTTAAGTGAACATGAAAGAAATGTTTTAAAATATTACCAACAAAATAAAACATATGAAGAAATTGCAAACAAATTAAACTGTAAAACAAAATCAGTAGATACAGCAATGACTAGAATTAGAAGAAAAGCGAATAAAATTAAAAAGCAAGTAGATGAGAATGAAAATAATTAAACCAGAGTTTGAACAAAATCAAGCTCTGGTTCTTGCATTGATTTAAAATATGATGTATAATATTTTCGTATGCACTTATAGCTCAGGTGGATAGAGCGCTCCCCTCCTAAGGGAGAGGCCGCTGGTTCGAATCCAGCTAAGTGCACCAAAAACAAAATTGAATAAGGAAGAATTTATGGAAGAAAAATTCATGAATGAAGCTTTAAAGGAAGCAAGAAAGGCTTATGAAAAGCTTGAAATACCAGTAGGTGCAGTAATTGTAAAGAACGGAAAAATAATTTCTAGAGCACATAATTTAAAAGAAACAAAGCAAACAGCAACTGCCCATGCGGAAATACTAGCAATTCAAAAGGCAAATAAAAAATTAAATAATTGGAGACTAATTGATTGCGACATGTACGTAACACTAGAACCATGCAGTATGTGCATGGGAGCAATAGTTTCTTCAAGAATTAAAAACATATATATAGGAACATTAGACCAAAAGAAAGAAGAAAAAATAGACATTCAAAAGTACAAAGAGGAATATGATGTAAATATAAAATACGGAATATGTGGAGCAGAATGTGAAAGCATTTTAAAAGAATTTTTCAAAGATTTAAGAAAAAATGGGGGATAAAATGATACTAAACAAAAACAAGAAAATGAATGTGGGTGCATATATATTAAGTCTAGTAGTAGTGTTTATGCTAATAGTTGTTTTCTTCATAATGTATAAATACCAAGTTGAAGGAGAAGCAATTCCACCATTTAACATTTCTAAAATGGTAGTTGTAAGTTCAGCTAAAACAGAAAACCTAGAACTAGTAGAAGGAATATATAATGCAGATATTGTTCAAACAAACGACATAAAAATATCAATACAAAAAAATCCTAAATACAAAAAGGAAGCAATAATTAAAAAAGTTACAATAAACAATATTCAAATTGATAAAATGCAATCAGTAGGAAACATAGAAATATATAGACCATCAATGGGAACCAAGTTATACGAATATAAAGAACAATACAAAATACAAGATAGCATAGAATATGTTGGAGCACAAGAAACCTATTTAAAAGGTGAAACTTTGGCAATTTCAAACCAAGGTGGAATTATTGAATTTTCAGTAATATTAAATAACTTAAAAAAATTACAATACAATGAAAATGAAGCAATAAAAGTTGATGGAACTTTGCTTAAACAAATAGGAGAAGATAGATTGAAATATCAAGTTTCATTTGATTTAATAATAGAACTTGAAAACAATGTAAAACTTAAAACAAAAATTGATTTAGAATTACCAGCTGGAAACATTTTAGAAAATGGCATAGAAACAATAGAAGAAACTAACATGAAAACTGTATTCAAAAGAATATAGAAATTTCACAAAAACACTTGCCAAATTTCAAATCACATTATATAATAATATCTATGAAGTTAACCTTTGTATGGAAAGTAATTCAATAAAGAGCTATGAACCTCGTCAGGTCCGGAAGGAAGCAGCGATAAATGGTAATATTTATGTGAGTTGCTTTCCATAGAGAGGTTAACTTAGGTTATAGGAGGAAAATATGGCATATACTGCTTTGTATAGAAAATTCAGACCTATAAGTTTTAGCGAAATGGTAGGTCAGGAACATATAACAAAAACACTAAAAAACCAAATTGTTGCAGGCAGAGTTGGACATGCATACCTTTTTAGTGGTGGAAGAGGAACAGGAAAAACTTCAGCAGCTAAGATTATGGCAAGAGCAATTAACTGTTTACACCCAAAAGAAGATGGCGAGCCTTGTAACGAATGCGAGATTTGCAAAGCCATATTAGACGGCTCTTTAACAGATGTTGTAGAAATGGACGCTGCTTCAAACAACAGTGTAGAAGATATAAGAGCAATAAGAGATGAAGTGAATTTCCTACCAACAGTTGCAAAATACAGAGTATATATTATAGATGAGGTTCATATGTTATCAACAGGAGCTTTCAATGCTCTTCTTAAAACACTAGAAGAACCACCAGAACATGTAAAATTTATTTTGGCAACAACAGAACCACAAAAACTACCAGCAACAATACTTTCAAGATGTCAAAGATTTGATTTTAAAAGAATTACAGTTGAAAATATTGAAAAAAGACTAAAAATAATATGCAAAGAAAGCAATATTCAAATAACAGATGAAGCCCTTAAAATGATAGCAATATTAGCAGAAGGAGCTTTAAGAGATGGAATAAGCATACTTGAAAGATGTAGCCAAGATACAGAAGGCGTTATAGATGAAGATAAAATACGTGAATTAGTTGGAATGCCAAAGTTAGAGTTAATAAAGCAAATAGTAAAAAGCATGATAGAAAAACAGCCAGAAAAAGCAATAGAAATAACAAGCTCAGTAATTGGTGAAGGAAAAGATTTAGATAATTTCCTTTGGGAAGTTATAAAATACATAAAAGATACATTAATATACAAAACAACAAATAAACTAGAGTTATATAGCAAAGAGGATATAGAATTCATAAATGGTTTAGCAAATGAAACAACAAAAGAGCGTTTATTAGAGCTTATTTATGAACTATCAGAACTTGCAAATGAAATGAAAATTTCAACACAGAAAAATATAATTTTTCAAGCGGGAATTATAAAAGCTTGCATGGAAATAGAAGTTACAACAAAAGTACCTCAAGACGCACCACCTAGAGCTCAAGAAACAGCTTCTTATGCAAGAACTGCAAAACAGACAGAATCAAGGCCAGTAGCCACCCAGGAAGCACCAAGACAACAAGCAAGTAGTACAAAGGCTTCAGGAAAATATGTAGGATATTGGCAAACTGTTTTAGATAAAATAAAACAAAGTGGAAAGATGACAATGTATGCTAACCTACTAGGAACAAGAGGAGTTTTGGTAAATGACTTAATAGTTGGCATAGAATTCCCAGGCAAAATTACAGATTTTGCAAGAAGAGTTTTAGAGGAACATGAGAATAAGGCATTGATAGAAAAGCTAGTATCAATGGAACAAGGAACAAATATGCAGGTTAGAATAATAGATAAAACAAACGAACCAAAAGAACCTGTAAAACAAGGTATAGAAGGGTTTGCAGAAGACCAAGATTTACCATTTAATGTTATAGATGAATAAGAAAGGATTGATTAGATTATGTCTAAAAGAGGAGGATTCCCAGGAATGGGAGGATTTGGTGGAATGAACATCAACCAATTAATGAAAGAAGCAAAAAAGATGCAAGCAGATATGGAAAAAACACAAGAGGAATTACAAGCAAAAGAATTTGAATCAACAGCAGGTGGAGGAGCAGTTAGTGTAAAAGTTTCAGGTTCAAAACAAATATTAGAATTAAAATTAAACAAAGATGTTGTTGACCCAGATGATGTTGAAATGTTACAAGATTTAATCATTACATGTATAAATGATGCAATGAGAAAAGTAGATAGTGCTCAATCTGCAGGATTTGGAAAATACAATATACCAGGACTAATGTAGGAGGAAGCCTTCGTGTCATACTATTCACCATCAATAGAAAAATTAATAGAAAGTTTTGAAAAATTGCCAAGTATTGGGCATAAAACAGCAACAAGGCTTGCATTTCATATGCTTAATCTAAATGAGGAATCAACTAAGGAATTTATAAACTCAATAATTGAAGCAAAGAAAAACTTAAGATATTGTTCAAAATGCTTTAACATTACAGAAACAGATCCATGCCCAATATGCTCAAGTCCAAAGAGAGATCAAAGTACAATTTGCGTTGTAGAAGATGTAAAAGATGTAGTAGCAATGGAGAAAACTCATGAATTTAAGGGAGTATACCATGTACTTCATGGTTCAATTTCCCCAATGAATGGAATTGGACCAGAGGATATAAAAATAAAAGAATTGTTAGAAAGATTAAGAGATACTGATGTTAAAGAAATAATAATAGCAACAAACCCTAGAGTAGAAGGAGAAGCAACGGCTATATATTTATCAAAACTTATAAAACCAATAGGAATAAAAGTTACAAGAATAGCACATGGAATTCCAGTTGGTGGAGATCTAGAATATACAGATGAAGTAACTTTAAGCAAAGCTCTTGAAGGAAGAAGAGAGTTATAAAGCTAAGAGTGCTAAATTATCACCTAATACTGTAAAGAAAGCAGATAAAATAAGTAAGTCGTCTTTGCTTAATTCCTTTGAAAAAGCAATAGAGAGAGTATTAGCTAATGCTAATAATTCACAATTTGAAAAGTCAGAAATACACAAAAAACTCACCTCATGTAAGTATATGAAGTGAGTTTTTGTTTTATCCTAATAATGTTTCTACAATATTTTGGGTAGAATTTTTCTTTGCAATTAATCTTGCTTTGGATTTCATGTCTTCTAGTTTTGTAGGACTATTGAAAATATCTAATAAAATGGATTCAATATTATCTGAATCTTTAACCCAAATTCCAGCACCACTATTTTCAATAAATTCAGCGTTTTCTTCTTCCTGACCAGGAAGTGGGTCAATTATAATAAGTGGTAAACCAGAGGCTAAACTCTCAGTAGTTGTAAGTCCACCAGGTTTTGTAATAACTAAGTCAGAAACACTCATAAGTTCTGGAACTTGATTTGTAAATGATAAAATTTTAACATTACTTTCAGTTCTAGTTGTCTTTACAAGTTCATCGAAACGTTCTTTCATTTTTTCATTTCTACCGGCAACTGCGACAACTTGCAAGTTTGGTAAGTTATCAATAATTGCTTTTAATCTATTAAATGTTTTATCTTTTCCAAAACCAAATTCTCCACCAGCGAAGAACAAAATTGTATTTTTATCAGAGGTTAAGCCATAATCTTCTAAAATTTTTTGTTTGTTGTAGCTTTGCAAAAATCTACTAGATAAAGGAATACCTGTTACATGAATTTTATCTTTATTAACACCTCTTGAAACTAAGTCATCTACCATTCCTTGTTGGGCAACGAAGTAGTAGTCAATAAATTCACTTTTAACAAGCCATTGATTATGTGGAGCATAATCGGTTAAAATAGTTGCAACTTTGCAATTTAATTTCCCTTTTTCCTTTAAAATAGCACACATTTGGCTACTAAAGGGGTGTGTCGAAATAATCAAATCTGGCTGAAATTCTTGAATTAATCTATTTAATTTTATAGCCATTAACCTATTAATTGTGTTACAAATTCTAGAAAGACTACCACTTTCAGAGTCATAATATAGATGTTTCCAAATCCATCTTGCATTTTTTGAAAAGTCTTTATATGCCTTTGTTGTAAGCTTATTAAAAAGCTTATTAACATATTCAACACAATCTACTAATTCAACTTGTGAATCGGAATAATTTTTTTCTATGTAATCACGAATACTTTTAGCAGCAGATAAATGTCCACCACCATAAGAACCGTAAAAGATTAATATCTTCTTCATAAAAATCACCAAAAATATTATACCATAAAATTTACAAAAAAAGAATATTTTAATAAATTTAGGAAAAAATAAATCAAGAATTAAAGTAAAGAGGAGAATTATGAAAAAGACATTTCTTTTAATTTTATTAATTTTAGTCCTAATAGTTTTAAGTTTTATATTTGTAGAACACAAAGATTATGCACAAGGTTCAGGGCAGACCTCAGATATTCAGTTGCTCGCAAGAGCAATAAATGGAGAAGCAAGAGGCGAAAGCTACGAGGGGCAAGTTGCAGTAGGAGCTGTAATTTTGAACAGAGTAAAGCACCCAAGTTTCCCAAATACGATAGCAGGAGTAATATACGAGCCAGGGGCTTTTACAGCTGTATCAGATGGGCAAATAAATCACCCAATAGACGAAAATTCAACAGTGTATAAAGCAGCAAGAGACGCAATGAATGGCTGGGATCCAACAAATGGTTGTATATACTATTTCAACCCAAATACTGCAACCAATAAATGGATATGGTCAAAGCCTATAATAAAAACAATAGGAAAGCACAATTTTTGTACAGAATAATTTTTAGGAGGAATTATGAAAAATAACATTTTAAGAACAATGAAAAAGAATTATATGTATGGAATAACTATAGTTTTAGTTATTGCAATAATTGTAATGGGAGTAATGCTATATAACCAAAGAAATAAATATGCAATTACAACCGAAAACACATATAACCTTGCACTTTATGAGTTAGTAGATTATATAAATGATGTGGAAAATTATTTGGCAAAGTCAATGATATCAAGTTCAGCAGAGCAAGGGTCAGAAACATTAATGCATGTGTGGAGAGAAGCAAATTTAGCTCAAGTGTATTTATCTCAGCTACCTATTTCAACAAACGAACTTAGTAGTACAGCAAAGTTTTTAAACCAAGTAAGTGATTATAGCCATAGTTTAGCTATAAAAACAATTGATGGAGAAGATTTAACACAAGAAGAATTAGATAATTTAAAAAAGTTATATGAATATTCAAAAAATTTAAATAGCACATTGGAGCAACTATCATCAGAAATGGGTAGTGGCAAAATTAGTTGGAAAGAATTAACGGAAAATGTAGATACAAGTTTTGCACAACAAGTTGATAATTTGTCTGCAACAAGTTTTAGCAATATTAACGAAAATTTTGGCGATTATGAAGGATTGATTTATGATGGTGCATATTCTGAACACATGGAAAGCATAGAGAAAAAAGGCTTAGTAGGAGATGATGTAACAGAAGAACAAGCAAAACAAAAAGCCATAAGCTTTGTACGGACAAGATAGAGTGGAAAATGTTCAATCAAATGGTTTAATAGAAAATGGAAATATTGCTGTTTATGATTTTACAATTAGAATTAAAAATGAAGATTACAATAACCCACTTACAATATCAGTTTCTAAAAAAGGTGGGCATATAGTAGTAGCAAATCACAACAGAAATATTACAGAAGAAAAAATACAAATAGATGAGGCAAACGAAATTGGCAAAAATTTCTTATACAACCTTGGAATACCAGATATGAAACCAACTTATTATTTAAAACAAGGTGGAGCAGTAACTATAAACTATGCATATCTTCAAGACAATGTAACTATATATCCAGATTTAATAAAAGTTAAAATAGCACTAGATAATGGAGAAGTTTTAGGAATGGAAACAACAGGATATTTAAATAATCACACACAAAGAACTATCGAAACACCAAGCATTAGTTTAGAAAAAGCAAAAGCATCTTTGAATAAAAAACTTAGCATTACAAGCGAAGACTTAGCAATAATTCCAACAGAATGGAATACAGAAATATTCTGCTATGAATTTAAAGGCAGAGTGGACGATACAGATTTCCTAGTGTATGTTAATGCACAAACTGGAAAAGAAGAAAACATCTTGGTTATAATAGATACACCTGATGGAATTTTAACACAATAAAGAAAACCTTAACTAAAAGAACACTAAATGCTTTAAAAAACTCGGCTCAGTTGTCTAGCAAATGTTCGCAGAATTTCTAAATACCTTTTATGGCACCCTTTCAATGTAAAATTGAACTATTTCCATAAAATTTATTAAGAAATTCTATGCTCCATTTCCTAGAACCCCTCACTTCGTTTTTTAAACATTTTAGTGTTCTTTATTTGAAAATTTTTCTAGTGTATTTTATGTGTTTTTGTGCAAACTAATTTTAAGAAAAGTGATTTTTCATTTTTCTTAAAATTAAGGAGGATTTTTAAGATGTCAGGGAACAAAAACTTAATGTCTGAAAATCTAAAAACAGAAATAGCAAAAGAACTGGGAGTATATGATGTAGTTAAACGTGATGGGAGTTGGGGAAATGTGTCTGCTAAAAAGTGCGGTTCGATGGTTGCGAAGGCAATAGAAATCGCAAACAGAAGTGTATAGTAAAAGCAGAGTAAAAGTAATAGGAACCTTTTTTAGGGTTCCTATTTATATGCCAATTTAAACTACCTACAAAGGGTTGATTATTTGTTAGTTTTGTTATATAATTATGCAAGAATTTTGGAGGTAAAGTATGTTTATAAAAAACGTTGTAACGAACCTAAAAAAATATATGTTTTTATTGCAGCAATTAGTATCAAGAGATTTTAAGGTTAAATATAAAAGATCAATTTTAGGAGTAGTATGGAGTTTACTATATCCACTTTTAACAATGGCTGTTATGGCAATTGTATTTTCAAATGTATTTAAATTCAGCACACCAGGAGTCAGTTATTTAGCATATTTACTTTCTGGATTAGTTATGTTCAATTATTTTAGTGAGGCTTCAAATTTAGCAATGAGTTCCGTTGTAGCGAATTTTTCACTTTTAAATAAGATATATATTCCAAAATATATTTTTCCACTTTCAAAGTGCTTATTTGTTGGAATTAACTTTTTACTTACATTAATTCCATTATACGTTGTGCTTTTTGCAACTGGAACAGGCATAAATATTTATCACATATTCTTACCTTATGCATTCTTATGTTTATTCATGTTTACTCTAGGAATGGGATTTATTTTATCAGCGGTATCAGTATTTTTAAGAGATATGTTTTATATTTATGGTATTGTAATTATGATGTGGACATACCTAACACCAATAATGTATGATATAAGCACAATTTCACCAACATTACAACCATTTTTAAAACTTAACCCTTTATACCACTACATAAATTTTGCAAGAGAGATAATTTTATATGGAAGAATACCACAGCCTTTTACATGGCTTACATGCATAGTTTCAGCAGTTGTAGTTTTAATAATTGGAGTTGTTGTATTTAAGAAAACACAAGATAAATTTATTTATTACGTATAGTTGTAGGAGGAAATATGATTAAAGTAGATAATGTATCAATGAGATTTAATCTTGGAATAGAAAAAAATTTTTCACTAAAACTTTTCTTCATAAACTTGTTTAAACCTAGAAAGAAAAAAGGCAAAAAACCCGATTTTTGGGCACTTAAAGATGTTTCTTTTAAGGTTAAAAGAGGTGAAGTTGTAGGATTTATTGGTAGCAATGGAGCCGGTAAATCTACCATGCTTAAAGTGATTGCTGGCGTTATGAAACCTACAAAAGGAAAGGTTGAAGTGCATGGAAACATTTGCCCTATGATCGAGCTAGGGGCTGGTTTTGATATGGATTTAACTGCAAGAGAAAATATATTTTTAAATGGAGCAGTTCTTGGCTATAGCAAAAAATTTATAGAAGAAAAATTTGATGAGATAGTTGAATTCTCTGAACTAAAAGACTTCTTAGATGTGCCAGTAAGAAACTTTTCATCAGGTATGACAGCGCGTTTAGCTTTTTCAATAGCAACAGTTGTAGATCCTGAAATACTAATAGTAGACGAAATTTTATCTGTTGGGGATATGGCTTTCCAAGCAAAGAGTGAAGCAAAGATGAGAAGCATGATAGGTGGAGGAACAACAGTACTATATGTTTCACATTCTATTAATTCAATAAAGAGTATTTGCGACAAAGCAGTATGGTTAGACCATGGTAAAGTTATAAAAATGGGACCTGCAGAAGAAATCTGTGATGAATATTCAAAAAGTATAGGTGTATAGAATGAGTAAAATTATATTCTTTTCACGTAATTTATGCATAGGTGGAATGGAAAAGGCTTTAGTTACATTAATAAACTCAATAGATATAAAGAAAGATGAAGTAACTTTAGTGCTTGAACATAAAGAAGGGGAACTATGCAAAGAACTTAATAAAAATGTTAAAGTTGTAGATTATGATTTGTCAAATAATAGGAACATAATCATAAGACGCTTTATAAATCTAGTAAAGAAAATCAAATTTGTAATTCAAAATTACCACAAATATGATTGTGCTATTAGTTATGCAACATATTCAGTTTTTTCTAGTCAAATGGCTAGAAAATGTTCAAAAAATAGTATTGTATTTATACATAGTGATTATTATAGCTTGTATAATGGAGAAGCAGAACAGATAAGGGGATTTTTCAAAGAAATTCAAGCTGACAAGTTTAATAAAATTATATTTGTAAGTAGGGAATCAAGAGAAAAACTAATTAAAGTAATACCAGAAATAAAAACAAAATCTTTAGTTCTTGGAAATCTAGTAGACTACAAAAATATAATAGAATTAGCTAATAAAGAAGAAATTAAAATGAACGATAAAATAGTTAATATAATATTTGTGGGAAGACTAGATGACCATTCAAAAAATATCAGTCAATTAATAAAAAAAATTAATAATAACAAAGAAAAAGACAAGTTTAATTTATACATAGTTGGAACTGGACCAGATGAAATAAAATTAAAAAAACTTTGTAAGTCAAGTAATATAATATTTGTAGGAGAAAAAGAAAATCCATATCCATATATTAAAAATTGTGATCTTTTTGTACAACCATCAAGATATGAGGGAAAATCAGTTGTAATTGATGAAGCAAAAATTCTTCCCAATGGTGTATAGTGAAGCAACGTTGCTCGATACAAAAATTATTACAACAGTACCAGTTGAAGATGAACAAATATGCTATAATGGTAAGAATGTAATAAGATTAGAAAAGGATTTAAGCAACTTTGACGAAATTATAAGTGGAATAGTAAAATACAAAATAGATATTAAAGTTCCTAAAATGGACTTTGAAATTATAAATGAAAATAAAATGGAAATTTTTAAGAAAATTGTAACGAATAAATAACAAGAGGTGATTTTTGAAATTATGGAAAAATATATTCATTATTGCTGGTTTGGTGATGCAAATCCATCAGGGTTGGCAAAGAAATGTATAAAAAGCTGGAAGAAATACTTACCAGATTATGAAATTATAGAATGGAATGAGGAAAACTTTGATGTAAACATTACTAAGTTTTCAAAAAGTGCATATGAGACAAAAAGATGGGCTTTTGTTAGTGATGTAGCAAGGGTATATGCCTTGAAGAAAATGGGCGGAATATATTTTGATACAGATATGATGATAACTAAAAAGCCAGATAAAGAAATGCTAAACTCAAGTTTCTTTGTAGGCTGGGAATCTGATATAAATGTTGCAGTTGGAGTAATGGGAGCAGAAAAGAATAATAAAGTAATTGAAAGCCTTTGGAACGTATATGAAAATGCAGAGTTTGATCCAAATGATTTATATAGAATTACTATACCAAGATTACTTACAAATTTATTAAAAAAAGAATACAATATGCAAACAGAATGCTTTGAAAACCAAAAACTAGGTGACAATATTAACATATATGCAAGAGACTATTTCTATCCAATTAGTAGTGATAGAAATCTAGAAAATATGTTCACAGATAGAACTTGTATGATACATTATTATAGTGGAAGCTGGTTACCAAGAGACCAACAACTACAAATAAAATTTAAGCAAATATTTGGAGAAAAATTTGGAACAATCATACTAGGAATTTTAGTTAAGGGGAAACACTTCTTAATTGGAATAGGAAAATGCGTTAAAAAGGTTGCCAAAGTATTGCTATATCCACTAGTTGTTAAAAGAAGAAAAAAGAGAAAAAACATTTTAATAAAAGTACAAAATCAGGAACTTGGAGAGAAACTTGAAAAAATAACAGGGGATTATATTGCGTTTTACAACAATGATTGGTTGGGAATAAAAAATGCAACAATTGAACTTTTTCATGAAAATGCAGTTGGAATTGAAGAACTTGCATATGATGAATTAGTTGAAGACTATGCTAAGGCAATAGTAGATAAAAAAGTAAAAATGGTTGTATTTAGTGGATTTTCATATACTTGGGATAAATTAATGAAGAAGATTAAAGAGCTAGATAGTAACATTAAAATTAAAGTTATTTGGCATGGAAGCATTTGCATGAATATATATGATTATGATTATGACATGTTTATACAAACCTTTAAGTTATTGCAAAAAAAGACAATAGACTCAATAGCTTTTGTTAAAGAAAGTATGTATAAATTCTTTAAAGAAAAAGGATACAATGTTGAGTTTTTGGCAAATAATGTAACATTAACAGATAAAGAAAAAAATCAGAAAAAGATAAAAACAGATAAAGTTAAAATAGGTATATATGCCTCAGGCGATAGATGGGTGAAAAACTTCTATAATCAGTTAGCGGCCGCAAGTTTAGTGAAAAATGCTGTAGTAGAGTGTATTCCAATTACAGGCAAAACATATGAACTAGCCGATTTATTTAATGTGGAGATTAGAGGACTAACAACAACAGTAAAACATGATGAGTTATTAAATAGAATGGCACAAAATGATATAAACTTATATGTTACATTTAGTGAATGTGCACCAATTATACCACTTGAAAGCTTAGAAGTTGGAGTGCCTTGCTTAACAGCTAATAATCATCATTATTTTGAAGGAACAGAGTTAGAGAAGTATTTAATTGTTAGAGATACAGATAACGTTTTATCTATTTATGAAGGCATAAAAAATTGCCTAGAAAATAAAGAAAAAATAATGAATGAATATAAAAATTGGAAAAAGGATAATGATAAAAAAGCTAAAGAAACATTAGAGAAATTTTTAAGGATAGGGTAATAGAGGTAAAAATGAAAGAAAAATTGTCAAAATTTATTAGTGTTTTGAAAAAAGACGGAATATTCAAAACCATGCATAAAACTTACAAATACTGCATGGCAAATTACATAAACAAAATAAACTTCATAAGAAGAATTGAATTCAAGCTTCATAAAAAAGCTATTCTAGAAAGTGTAAGAAAAGCCCTTGAAAATTCAAATTATGATAGAATTTTAGTATGGAGAGGCTCTTTTGGTTGGAATGTTCCACTATATCAAAGACCACAACATATTGCAAGATGTTTAAGCGATATGAACTGTTTAATTCTATATGAAGTAACAAGAATGACAGACAAAACAAAATTTATTGATAAATTTAAAGACAATTTATTCTTAGTGAATTATGAAATAAAAGGTTTTGAAGAATTGATATGGAACGAACTTCAAAAAGTTAATAAACCAAAATATTTACAACTATACTCAACATGCTGGGACGTAAGTGATACAACTGTTAAGAAATATGTAGATAATGGTTTTAAACTTTTATATGAGTATATAGATGATTTAAACCCAGCACTTGCAGGAACTAAAGAACTACCAGAGAATGTAAAAAAGATACATGAGTATGTATGCAAAAACATTCAAAATGCATTAGTTGTAACATCAGCAGATAAACTATTTGAGGATATTTCAACAAAAAGAAAGTCTGAAGAGAATATAGTTCTATCAAGCAATGGAGTTGAATATAATCATTTCGCAAAAGTAAAAAAAGATAAACAAGTGCTTAGTAAAAAATACCAAGCTATTATAGACCAAAAGAAGCCTATAATAGGCTATTATGGAGCATTAGCTTCATGGTTTGATTATGACCTAGTTAAAAAGCTAGCAGAAAAAAGATCAGATATTAATATTGTTCTAATAGGAATAAAATATGATAATTCTTTTGATGAAAGTAAGATAGAAGACGTTCAAAATGTTCATTACATTGGACCAGTAAATTATAACGATTTACCTAAATATGCTGTATTTTTTGATGTTTGCACAATACCATTTGTATTAAATGATATTACAGTTGCAACAAACCCTTTAAAAGCATTCGAATATATGGCATTAGAAAAACCAATAATAACAACTGCAATGAAAGAATGCAGGAAATACAAATCAATATTTATTGCAAATAATGCAGAAGAATTTATTAGCTTAACAGATAAGGCTTTAAAAATTAACAAAAAGAATAACAAAGATTATTATGAATTATTGAAAAAAGAGGCACTTGATAATACTTGGAATAAAAAGGCAGAAGAAATTATGTACTTACTAAAAAAAGAAGAAAACAAATAGAGGAGAATCTTATGGAAAAAGAAACCATTTTAGGGTTTGATGTATGCACAGCTAATAAGCAAAATCTCTTAGGAAATATCTTTAAAGATTATAAAGCAGGCATTCAACGTTTTATTGTAAATATTAATCCAGAGATTGTAACTTCAAATTATAAAAATGAAGATTATAAAAAAGCTTTAAATAGTGAGAAGTATCAAATTCCAGACGGAAGCGGTATCGTATGGGCATCAAAAAGAAATAAAGGACACATAAAAAAGAGAATAACAGGAATTGATTTAATGCTAGATATATGCAATGAAGCACAAAAATATCAAGCAAAAATTTATCTATATGGCAGTAAAAAGGAAATAGTTCAGAAAGCCAAGGAAAATTTGGAAAAAGAATATACAAAGCTACAAGTTATAGGAACATGTGATGGATATATCAATGAGGAATGGGCAGTAAAAGATATTAAAGAAACAGGTGCAGATATTGTATTTGTTGGATTAGGAAGTCCAAAACAAGAGAAATTTATTATAAACAATAAAGAAAAATTGAAAGATGTAAAAATCTTCATGCCAGTAGGGGGCTCATTTGATGTAATTAGTAAAACCAAAAAAAGAGCACCAAATTGGATAATGAAATGCAACCTAGAATGGCTATATAGGTTATTTCAAGAGCCAAAGAGAATTTTTAGACAAGTTAAATTAATTAAATTTATGTCTTTAGTAAAAGGAGAAAAAAATGGAAAAAATTAAAGTAATGACAGTATTTGGAACAAGACCAGAAGCAATAAAAATGGCACCACTTGTAAAAGAATTAAAATCAAGAGAGGAAATTGAATGTATAGTTTGCGTTACAGCACAGCATAGACAAATGCTTGACCAAGTTTTAGAGGTTTTTGATATTAAGCCAGATTATGATTTAAATATCATGCAAGTTGGACAAACCTTAAGTGATATAACAAGTAGAGCTCTAACAGGGCTTGAAAAGGTTATAAAAGAAGTTAAACCTAACATTGTTTTAGTACATGGAGATACAACAACAACATTTGCAGGAGCACTTGCAGCTTATTATAATCAAGTAGATATTGGACATGTTGAAGCAGGCTTGAGAACTTGGAATAAATACTCTCCATTCCCAGAAGAAATGAACAGACAAATGGTTGGAGTTATGGCAGATATGCATTTTGCACCAACTGAAAATAGCAAAAACAGCTTATTAAAAGAAAATAAAAAGCCAGAAACAATATATGTTACAGGAAATACAGCAATAGATGCATTAGCAACAACAGTAAAAAAGGATTATTATAATCCAGTGTTTGATTGGGTTGGAAATGATAGACTAGTTTTACTTACTGCTCATAGAAGAGAAAACCTTGGCGAACCTATGAGACACATGTTCAAAGCAATAAAAAGAATAGTAGAAGAAATAGATGATGTAAAAGTTATATACCCAGTTCATCTAAACCCAAAAGTAAGGGAAGTAGCAGATGAAATTTTAGGAGATAATGAAAAAATAAAATTAATAGAACCACTAGAAGTAATTGATTTCCATAACTTTATAAATAAATCATATTTAATACTTACAGATAGTGGAGGAATTCAAGAAGAAGCACCAGGGCTTGGAAAACCAGTTCTAGTACTTAGAGATACCACAGAAAGACCAGAAGGAATAGAAGCAGGAACCCTAAAACTTGCAGGAACAAACGAAGAAACTATATATAAACTAACTAAAGAATTGTTAACAGATAAATCTGTATATGAAAGTATGAGTAAAGCAACAAACCCATATGGAGATGGAAAAGCAAGCAAAAGAATTACAGATTCAATAATAGACAAATACAGAGGAATTTTAGGTGATTAAATGAAACAAAAAGCAAAAAACATACTAGTTTTTATAGTAATACTTATAGCAGTAATAGTAGCAGTTGGATCAATCTACTACCGTATTGGTTATCCAAATCAAGATTTTGATGAAATCTTATTTCATTTATTTAACGGAGCAGAACATACATCAACAAATGTTGTAAACCATGTAATAAAGTCATGCTTTTTACCAGTTATATTGTTAACTGCAATATTGTATATTCCAGCAATAAGAACTGATAAGAAGAAAATTGTAAATGTAACAACAAAACAAAAGGAATACAATGTTCAAGTGTTTCCAATAAAGTTCATCTCAAATCATAGAAAAATATATTTAACCATAATTCTAATAATTTCATTAATAATTGCAATTACTGGTTTGAAAATTGATAAATATATTGTCTACAAAATTCAACAAACAAAGCTTTTTGAAGAATACTATGTTAATGCAAAAGATGTTAATATTACATTTCCAGAAAACAAGAGAAATCTAATAATAATAATTGCAGAAAGCATGGAAAATTCTTTAATGAGCAGGGAAAATGGTGGAGACTGGAACTATTCAATAATACCAGAACTTGAGGGATTAGCAATGAAAAATACTAATTTCTCAAATACAGAAAAATTAGGAGGTATGCAACAAGTAAATGGAGCAAATTTCACAGCAGCAGGAATTATATCAATGCATTCAGGAGTACCACTTTTAGTTGCAAGTTTTGTACAAAATCGCAATGTATATAGAGGTAATGGAAAATATTTAGGGGGAGTATATACTTTAGGAGATGTATTAAAAGAAGAAGGTTATAACCTAGAAGCTATGATGGGGTCATATGCTAAATTTGGTGGTAGATATGAGTATCTTATAACACATGGACAATATAAGATTTTTGATTATGAATATGCACTAAATCAAAACTTGATAACAGAGCAAGAAAGCAAATGGTGGGGCTTTGAAGATGATAAATTATTTGACTGGTCAAAACAAGAAATAATAAACTTATCAAAAGAAGATAAACCATTTAACTACATAATGTTAACAGCAGATACACATTTTCCAGATGGATATTTAAGTGAAAATGCAGAAAAGAAATTTAATAACCAATATGAAAATGTATATGCATATTCATCTAAAAAGATTTATGAATTTGTAAGTTGGATACAGGAACAGCCATTTTATAAAAATACAACAATAGTAATAATTGGTGATCACTTAGGCATGCAAGATAACTTCTATAATACACAAAAAGGATATATAAGAACAGTTTATAATGCAATAATAAATCCAGCAATTGAGGAAACAAATTCAAAAAATAGAGTTTTTACTACAATGGATATGTTCCCAACAATACTTGCAAGTATTGGAGTTCAAATTGAAGGGGAAAAACTAGGACTTGGAACAAACCTATATTCAGGCGTGCCAACACTTGCAGAAACAATAGGCATACAAGAGTTAGATACAGAACTAAAAAAGAACTCATCTTTTTATAATAAAAAAATATTAGGAGATGATTATTATACAATAAAAGTAAATGAAAGAAAGGGGGACAGCTGGTTTGATGAATAAAGTGTCAATAGTTATACCAATGTACTATGAGGAGGAAGTAGCAAGAGAATGCTATAATAGACTAAAGAAAGTGCTAGATGGTTTGAAAAACTATCAAAATGAGATAATATTTGTAAATGATGGTAGTAAAGATAAGACTCTAGAAATTTTAACAGAAATAGCAAAGGAAAATACTAATGTTAAAGTTATATCTTTTGCTAGAAATTTTGGACACCAAGCAGCTGTAACTGCAGGCTTAAAGTTTGTAACAGGAGATGTAATATTAATAATAGATGCAGACTTACAAGATCCACCAGAATTATTACCAGAAATGCTTAAACTTTGGGAACAAGGTAATGAAGTAATATATGGTGAAAGAAAATCAAGAGAGGGAGAATCTAAATTCAAACTATTTACTGCAAAGATGTTTTATAAAACATTAAATGCATTATCAGATGTTGAAATACCAAAAAATACTGGCGACTTTAGATTAGTAGATAGAAAAGTTGTAGATACTATAAATAGTATGCCAGAACACAATAAGTTTTTAAGAGGACTTTTTAGTTGGGTTGGATATAAGCAATATGCTTTTAAGTATGAAAGAAAAGAAAGATTTGCAGGAGAAACCAAGTACCCATTAAAGAAAATGCTAAAACTTGCAGGAGATGGAATAATAGGCTTTTCAACAAAACCATTAAAGCTTGTTGGGGGACTTGGAATAATATCAATTATAATATCATTTATAGTTTTAATATATTCTATACTATCTTATGCATGTGATTGGAACAACCTAGAGCCAGGTTGGACTTCAATAATGGTATCAATAACATTCTTTGCTGGAGTTCAATTATTATCAATATGGATACTTTCAGAATATATAGGCAGAATATATGATGAAACAAAAAATAGACCACAATATGTAATAGATAAAACAATTAATATATAAAATTTAAGAAGCAGATTTTATTTCTGCTTCTTTTCTTAATCATTATTATCATTTTTAGCTCTTACAATATCTTTGTAACCTATTGCAAATATTGCAATAACCATTAGTGCAAATGATAAAGCTTTCCAAATACCACTATCTAATAAAATTATAGCAAACATACCAAAAGTTGCACTAAGTGCATATAGCATAAGAACCGCTTGCTTTTGAGAATATCCACGTTTCATTATTTTATGATGTAAATGTTCTTTATCTGCTTTAAATACACCCTTTAAAGATTTTGTTTTTATAATTCTTCTTATAATAGCAAGAGTTGTATCTAAAAGAGGAAGGGCAAAAACAATAAGCGGAGCAATAATAACTATTGCAGTATATGTTTTAGCCATACCTAATATAGAAATAATAGATAAAGTGTAACCTAAAAAGTTTGAACCAGTATCTCCTAAAAAAGTTTTAGCTGG